>Ga0070665_100001561_pt1 | contig 26418 bp, 33 predicted proteins | sample KBSS13metaG_FD_65862 | JGI IMG/M metagenome (GOLD analysis project Ga0070665, IMG submission 65862) | Switchgrass rhizosphere microbial communities from Kellogg Biological Station, Michigan, USA - KBS S1-3 metaG | ecosystem: Host-associated > Plants > Roots > Rhizosphere > Soil ... | reverse complement strand
CTTCGAGATATCCACGCTGGCCGACGGGAGTGAAGTGGCCACGTCGCCGCTGGCGACCGAGGCGTGACGCCGCTGGGCGTATATAGCTACGGAACGGTGAGGTCGAGCGGGTAATCTGTGGCCCGTGAGTACCAGCGGATTCGACGTGACCGCCCGTTTGGGCACCGTGCTAACCGCTATGGTCACTCCGTTCAAGCCCGACGGGTCGCTGGACACCGACGCCGCGGCCCGCCTCGCCACCCACCTGGTCGACTCCGGCTGCGACGGCCTCGTGCTGTTCGGCACGACGGGGGAGTCGCCAACGACCACCGACGACGAGAAGCTCGCGCTGCTGCGCACGGTGCTGGAGGCGGTCGGCGATCGGGCGAGGATCGTCGCAGGCGCGGGCAGTTACGACACGGCGCACACCGTGCATCTGGCCAAGGCCTGTGCGGCCGAGGGCGCGCACGGCCTGCTGGTCGTGACGCCGTACTACTCGCGCCCGCCGCAGGCGGGCCTGCTCGCGCACTTCACTGCGGCGGCCGACGCCACCGATTTGCCCGTGATTCTTTACGACATTCCACCGCGGTCGATGGTCGCGATCGAGTGGGACACCATCCGCACACTGGCCGAGCATCCGAACATCGTGGCCGTCAAGGACGCGAAAGGCGATCTGCACGGCGGCGGCCAGATCATCGCCGAGACCGGTCTCGCGTACTACTCCGGTGACGACGCGCTGAACCTGCCGTGGCTCGCGATGGGCGCTGTCGGCTTTGTCAGCGTCTGGGGCCACCTGGCGGCCGGACCACTACGAGACATGTTGTCCGCGTTCACTTCTGGCGACATAGCGACGGCGCGCAAGATCAACGTCACGCTCGGGCCACTCAGCGGCGCACAGGCCAGGCTCGGTGGGGTGACGTTGGCCAAGGCGGGGCTGCGCCTGCAGGGCATCGAGGTCGGCGATCCGCGATTGCCTCAGATTCCGGCCACTGAAGAACAGATCGAGGCGCTGGCCGCCGACATGCGTGCCGCCGCGGTGCTGCGGTAGTGAACGAAGAACTCAAACCACCGGAACCCTTGGCCCCAGGGGCTCTGCGGGTTACCGCGCTGGGCGGAGTCAGCGAAATCGGCCGCAACATGACGGTTTTCGAGCACCTCGGCCGATTGTTGATCGTCGACTGCGGCGTGTTGTTCCCGACGCACGACGAGCCCGGGGTCGACCTGATCCTGCCCGATCTTCGACATGTCGAAGACCGTCTCGACGACGTCGAGGCGCTGGTGCTGACGCATGCGCACGAGGACCACATCGGTGCGATTCCGTTCCTGCTGAAGCTGCGAGCCGACATCCCGGTGGTCGGCTCGAAGTTCACGCTGGCGCTGGTGGCCGAGAAGTGCCGCGAACACCGGATCAAGCCGGTGTTCATCGAGGTGGGTCAGGGGCAAAGCTCCAGGCACGGCGTGTTCGAGTGTGAATACTTCCACGTCAACCACTCGATTCCGGGCTGTCTGGCGATCGCGATACACACCGGCGCGGGCACCGTTTTGCACACGGGGGACATCAAGCTCGACCAGTTGCCGCTGGATGACCTGCCGACCGACCTGCCTGGCATGTCGCGGCTCGGCGACGCCGGAGTGGACTTGTTCCTCTGTGACTCAACGAATTCCGAGATTCCTGGTGTCGGGCCGTCGGAGAGCGAGATCGGGCCGAACATGCACCGACTGATCCGCGGCGCCGAGGGCCGGGTCATCGTCGCGTGTTTCGCCTCCAATGTCGCCCGTGTGCAACAAATCATCGATGCGTCAGTGGCGCTCGGCCGCAAGGTGGCGTTCGTGGGCCGGTCGATGGTGCGCAACATGGGGATCGCCAAGGAACTCGGCTACCTGCAGGTCGCAGATGACGATGTAATCGACATCGGTGCGGCGGAGATGCTGGCGCCCGAGCGGGTCACGCTGGTCACCACCGGGACGCAGGGTGAGCCGATGGCCGCGTTGTCGCGGATGTCGCGTGGTGAGCATCGCAGCATCACGCTGACGTCCGGTGATCTCATCATCATGTCGTCATCGCAGATCCCGGGTAACGAAGAGGCGATTTACGGTGTGCTGGATGCATTGGCCAAGATCGGGGTCCGTGTCGTCACCAATGCCCAAGTGCGAATCCATGTTTCGGGCCATGCCTACGCAGGCGAGCTGCTGTTCCTGTACAACGCGGTGCGCCCGCGCAACGTGATGCCCGTGCACGGCACATGGCGGATGATGCGGGCCAACGCCAAGTTGGCCGAGCGCACCGGCGTCGACCCGAACGCGATCATGTTGGCGGAGAACGGAGTCAGCGTCGACCTTATCGCGGGCAGGGCGAGCATTGCCGGCGCGGTGACGACCGGAAAGATGTTCGTCGACGGCTTGATCACGGGTGATGTCGGCGACGCGACGCTGGGCGAACGGCTGGTGCTGTCTTCGGGTTTCGTCGCGGTGACGGTGGTCGTGCACCGCGGCACCGGCAAGCCGGCAGCCCCCGCGCATCTGCACTCGCGAGGTTTCTCCGAGGATCCGAAAGCGTTGGAGCCGGTGGCCGCCAAGGTCGAAGAAGAGCTGGAATTCCTTGCCTCCGAGAACATCACGGAAGTGACGCGGATTGCGCAGGCGGTGCGGCGCGTCGTCGGCAAGTGGGTGGGGGAGACCTACCGCCGCCAGCCGATGATCGTCCCGACAGTCATCGAGATCTGAGCGCGGCGACGCGGGCATCAATTAATTTGCGGGAACCACCAACGGGATGCTGACGTCGCAGCCACTGTGAGCGGCGTGCAGCCACGCGTCCTGGCACGCCGCGGCCTTCAAGATCCGCCCACCCGCCGCCCAACCACATGAGCACGCCGCATACGAGTGCCCGATGCGCACCCGGTAGACAGTGACGATCCGAGGCGCGCGTGACCGCAACACAGCGGTTGCTGTCTCTTGCTCGGAGTACATGATTGAAATATTGGCGTGCAGTGCTGAACTGCTGAAACGGGACGAGCGCCCATGTCTGCGGGGTGCCGTTAGGGATTTCAGAAGCCGGTCGCGCTAGGGGATTGGGGGCTGTCAGGTAGATGGCAGACACCATCCCAGGCAGGGAACTACCGTGAAGAGGCCCGGAGCAACGTCATCATCCAAGGGAGGAGCGGCATGACATACATGGGCCAGCCTTACTACCCGGAGTGGCTCGACAATTTGGCCGACGACGTCACTCTCGAGGCGGCGGCAATGGACGGTTCCGCGCATGGGCCGGCGGACGTCCGGTCGATCGTCGTTGCGGCCAAAGAGCTCTACGACAACCAGCAATTCAGCTACGCCGGACCCTGCGGCGACAACGGCTTCCTGGAGGTCTACACCACCGACATCCGTGGCGTGCACACCCGTGTCATTGTTCTGGTGAACTTCAACGACGCGGGTCAGACGCGCCAGGTCGTGGTCAACCACCGGCCACGCAGCGCGCTGCTGGCCTTCTCTCGCGTGATGCTGGAGAAGTTCAGCGGCACCTCGTTGGCCAGGCATTGGCAAGACACGCCATGAGCGGCCGGCTAGCGCTTCTCCGCGTACGCCGACCACTCCAGCTGTGATGCGCCCAGATTCCGTCCGGTCGGCCGAATGTAGTGCTCCAGGAAGTAATCCGGCCCGGCCTGCTCGACCAGGTGCCAGCCGTATTCGGCCAGGAACCCCGAAACCTCGTCGGGATCCAATCCGAAGCGCCACACCTGCTGGCGTTGTCGGAACCGCTTGTAGAGGATCGCGGCGTCGTACATATTCGTGCCCTCGATGAAATCCCTGCGCACATAGGTGAACGCCAGCCGGCTTCCCGCAGGTGCGGCTCCCAGCGCGACCAGCGTGGCCCGCGCCGCGTCCTCGGTCAGATACTGCGTCACACCTTCCCAGATGAAAAACGTGCGCGCGTCTTCGCGGTAACCCTGCGCCCTCAGCGTCTTCATCAGATCGTCGCGCTCAAAATCCAACGGCACCAGGTGAACTGACGCGGGCACTTGACCAATCGCACGCTGTAGAGCGGACTTCTTGCGCTCGACGTTGATCGGAAGGTCGACCTCGAAAACGGGGACATCGGACTGTCGCGCGAGCCGGCAAGCCCTGGTGTCCATGCCGGCGCCCAGATCGATGACGGCATCGATGCTCCCGAGCGCCTCGTCGAGCTTGTCGTCTATGAACCGTTTGCGGCAGGCGATCAGCGCCCACGACCCTGGCACTGCCCGCTCGCCAGCCCGGACCGTCATCCCGCGCAACAGCGGCCACCGCATCGCGCGGACCAACGCGCGTTGGCCAGTTGGCAGGAAGGACAGGGCAAGGTCGTCGGTGACCAGGCGGCGCCCGGCCGGTTCGTACTGCTCGATGGCCACTTGCACCATCGGTCCGAAGGCGGTCTGCGCAGCCGGATTTCGCGCCATGGTCAGCGTTTGTTGGCGAAACCCGCGTCGACGGGCAATGTGACGCCGGTGATGTAGCGGGCCTCATCGGACACCAGCCACGCGACCGCGGCCGCGATGTCCTCCGGATCGAGCACCTGCACCGGCATTGCGTTGCCCATGTCAGGTGGCCGCTTCGACTGGGCGAGCATATTGGACAGCCACTGCCGGGTGTGATCGTTGTCGATCATCGGCGTCAGAACACCGCTGGGGTGAATTGAGTTCACTCGAATACTGTGCGGTGCAAGGTGATTGGCATAGGCCCGCATTAGTCCCACTACACCGTGCTTCGCCGCCGTGTAGCCAAGTGAGCCCGGGTCGCCGCCGCCGATCCCGACCAGGCCCGCAGCGGAACTGATCAGCACGATCGATCCGCCATCGCCCTGCTCGACCATGCGCGGCATCGCCGCCTCGACCGTGTTGTGCACGCCGGTGAGGTTGACGTCGATGACATCTCGCCAGCCCTCCGCGCCAGACTCCATCGGCGCGATTCCGGCATTGGCGACCACGATGTCGAGCCGACCCAACTCGTCCACCCCGGCCTCCAATGCAGAGGCCAACGACGCCTGGTCGCGAACATCGGCCTCCCGCGCGATGATTCGCGCGCCGGTGTCCTCGACGAGCTTGACCGTGGCGGCGAGGTCGTCGGCAGTGGCCATCGGATAGGGCACCGAAGCGATCTGGTCGCAGATGTCGACGGCGATGATGTCTGCGCCGTCAGAAGCCAACCGGACCGCCTCGGCACGGCCTTGACCGCGGGCAGCGCCGGTGATGAACGCGACTTTGCCTGCGAGAGAAGGCATTAGGGACGCAGCTGGCCCTTGGCCGGATCACCGGCGACGACTGGTTGCAGCATCTTGATGTCCGGTGCGCCATCGAGCAGTTCGCCGACGGTCCCGAACAGTGCGCCGACCGCAGGCGCGGTGCTGTGGGTCTTCAGTGCATCCGCATCGGCCCACTGTTCGACGAAAACGAAGGTTCCGTCCGCCTCGTGCAGCGAGTAGAGGTCGCAGCCGGGCTCCGAGTGCACCGCCTCGATGGCCTGCTTGCATGCGTCGCGGACCGCATCCACCGACTCGGGCTTGGCTTTCATGGTGGCGACGACAGTGATGGGCATGGGCAGGGGACTCCTCGCTGAGTACGTGCTGGACAGTTGCCTAGCCTACCTAGCGGGTTTCCGTCTCGGTCAGCCCATGTCGACCCAGATGGTCATGCCCACCGCGACGACCGCGAACAATGCGAGCAGGACAAGGTCGACGGCACCCAACCGAGTGGTTTCGGATCTCCCGACGCGAAGTTCCCTGGCGATCAGGAACAGGGGGAAGGTCACGCTGATTGCAATGGCAAAGCCGCCGGCGATGTAGGCCCACACGTACTTCACGCCGTGCTTGCGTGCCTCGATCACCATCAGAATCCCGGCAGCAAGGAAGAACAGCACAATGTCGGCCGACAACGACCGCGAGGCGGGCGTGACCTTCGAGTCGTTGAGGAAGTCGAGCAGGAAGCCGCCGGGGTCGTCGAAATAGGCGGCGTTCTGGCTCCAGGTGGCGATCAGGGCCACCACAGCGATCACGGCGTAGACAGCGCACAGCACCTTGCTTGACGTGGGAAGGGCCGTTGCCGGCTCGGTTGTGGTCATGTCGGCACGGTAGGGCCTCACAGCCGCCCAATTGATACGTTTCTGTGACCCGTGTGGCAGATGGTGAATATGGGGCTGCTGCGACTAGGCTGGGAGACATGCCAAGTAAGACCGCCGCCCGCTCCGGTGCCCGTTCGAGCAGGTCAAAGGCCGGCTCGCGGGGCGGGGCCCGCCCGGCAGCCCGTCGCAAGCCAGCCCCGCGGCGCAGTTCGTCGGCCGTCTCGTCGGCCGGCGCAACGGTCGGCCGCGGGGTTCGCGCAGGCTGGTTGATGCTGGCGAAGGGGGCCGGTTCGACCGCCCGGTCCGTCGGTCGTGCGCGCGACCTCGAGCCCGGGCACCGCCGCGACGGCATCGCGCTGGCGCTGCTGGGCTTCGCCGTGGTGATCGCCGCCAGCTCGTGGTTCGATGCCGCGCGGCCCGTCGGGGGATGGATCGACAGCATCCTGCGGACGATGATCGGGTCGGCAGTCGTCCTCGTTCCGATCGTGCTCGGCGGGATCGCGGTCGTGTTGATGCGTACCGAGCCCGACCCCGACGCGCGGCCGCGGCTCATCCTGGGCGCGACGATGATCACGCTGCCCTTCCTCGGACTGTGGCACCTGTGGGCGGGTTCGCCGATGGGCCCCGCCGAGCGTCAACACGCCGCAGGATTCCTCGGGTTCGCGATCGGCGGCCCGCTGTCCGATGGGCTCACCGCCTGGATTGCCGCACCGCTGCTCTTCATCGGTGCGCTGTTCGGACTGCTGCTCGTGACCGGCACGACCATCCGCGAAGTGCCCGCGACACTGCAGCGGATGTTCTCTGCGCGCGCATTCCACGGTGAGGTCTACGACGAGGACTACGACGAAGGGCCGTACGACGAAGAGCCCGAAGACTTCTCGGACGGCTACTACGACGACCCGGCGTCGTTTAAGGAAGACGAGGCACAGCCGTGGCCAGGCGGCACGCCGATGGAGAACTATCCGATCGACGACGAGGCGCCGACGGTTCCGGAGCCGACGGTCAAGACCCGCAAGAAGAAGCCCGCCAAGAAGCAGACGATCGTGATGGACCGGGTGGTCGATGGCCCGTACACGCTGCCGTCGCTGGATCTGCTGATCGCAGGCGATCCGCCGCTGCGGCGCAGCGCCGGCAACGACCGGATGATCGAGGCCATCACCGAGGTGCTCGATCAATTCAAGGTCAACGCAGCGGTCACCGGCTGCACCCGCGGCCCGACCGTCACCCGTTACGAGGTCGAGCTCGGCCCCGGCGTCAAGGTCGAGAAAATCACTGCGCTGCAACGCAATATCGCTTATGCGGTGGCGACCGAGAGCGTGCGTATGCTCGCGCCGATCCCCGGAAAGTCCGCGGTGGGCATCGAGGTCCCCAATGTCGACCGCGAAATGGTGCGACTGGCCGATGTGCTCACCGACCCGGCCACCCGTGGCGATCATCACCCGCTGGTGATCGGACTCGGCAAGGACATTGAGGGCGAATACATTTCGGCCAACCTCGCGAAGATGCCGCACCTGCTGGTGGCCGGCTCGACGGGTTCGGGCAAGTCCAGTTTCGTCAACTCGATGCTGATCTCGCTGCTCGCGCGCGCAACGCCCGAAGAGGTCAGGATGATCCTGATCGACCCCAAGATGGTGGAACTCACGCCTTACGAAGGCATTCCGCACCTGATCACGCCGATCATCACGCAACCGAAGAAGGCCGCGGCGGCGTTGGCATGGCTCGTCGAGGAGATGGAGCAGCGCTACCAGGACATGCAGGCGTCGCGGGTGCGTCACATCGACGACTTCAACAAGAAGGTGCGCTCGGGTGAGATCACCGCGCCGCTGGGCAGTCAGCGGGAATACCGGCCATATCCCTACATCGTTGCGATCGTCGACGAGTTGGCCGACCTGATGATGACCGCGCCCCGCGACGTCGAGGACGCGATCGTGCGGATCACGCAGAAGGCGCGCGCCGCGGGCATCCATCTGGTGTTGGCCACGCAGCGACCGTCGGTCGATGTCGTCACGGGGCTGATCAAGACGAACGTGCCGTCGCGGTTGGCGTTCGCGACGTCGTCGCTGACCGACAGCCGCGTCATTCTGGACCAGCAGGGCGCCGAGAAGCTGATCGGCATGGGCGACGGGCTGTTCCTGCCGATGGGCGCGAACAAGCCGCTGCGACTGCAGGGCGCCTACATCACCGACGACGAGATCCACAACGTCGTGCAGGCGTGCAAGGACCAGGCCGAGCCCGAGTACACCGAGGGCGTCACCAAAGCCAAGCCCAACAGCGAGCGCACCGACGTCGACCCCGATATCGGCGATGACATGGACGTCTTCCTGCAGGCCGTGGAGTTGGTGGTGTCCAGCCAGTTCGGCTCGACGTCGATGCTGCAGCGCAAGCTGCGGGTGGGCTTCGCCAAGGCGGGCCGGCTGATGGACCTGATGGAGACCCGCAACATCGTCGGCCCCAGTGAAGGCTCCAAGGCACGCGAGGTGTTGGTCAAGCCCGACGAACTGGCCGGGACGCTGGCGTTGATCCGTGGCGGCTCGGATGCCAACGGGGGGGATGACGACGACGACGTCGACTAAGCCCCGACGCCGATGCCGCCTTCGAGGCCGACCCTGACGTCCGGTGGCGGCGGGAGCAGCGGAGGCTGGACCCCGACGCACTGATTGTCGATCACTGCGGTGCAGTCGCCAGGACCCGTGCAGCCGGCCATGACGATCGGGCCGTCACCGCATTGCGGCGGGTCGGCCTGCGCGGGCGCGGACACGATCAACCCCGTCGCGGCCATCGAGGCCACGGCGGCACAGAGCCCTATTCGACGCCGCACACCTGAAACGGTACGCCTCAGAGCGTCAACAGCATTCGGGTATTTCCGAGGATGTTGGGCTTCACATAGGACAGGTCGAGGAACTCTGCCACACCGGTGTCGTATGAGCGGCACATCTCCTCATAGACCTCCGCGGTCACCGGCGTGCCCTCGATCTCCTCGAAGCCGTGCCTGGAGAAGAATTCGACCTCGAACGTGAGCACGAAGATCCGCTCCAGATGGAGTTCCCTGGCGACGTCCAGCAGTCGGTCGACGATCGCGTGGCCGACGCCTTGGCCCCTCACCTTTGGGTGCACCGCGATGGTGCGGATCTCGCCGAGGTCCGACCACAGCACGTGCAGCGCGCCGCAGCCGATCAATTCGCCGTCGAGTTCGGCGACCCAGAATTCCTGGACCGCCTCGTAGAGCGTGACCAGATTCTTCTCCAGCAAGATCTTGCCTGAGTAGATGTCGACGAGTGCTTTCATGGCCGGAACATCGGACGTGCGCGCACGCCGGACGACAACCCGCTCAGACGCTCCAGTCACACGTGGGAGAGTATCTGTCTCGGCAACCGATATTCTGTTGCGGTGTCGGGCCAGCCAGATATCGATCCGGTGGTTCCGCGCGCCCGCGTCGCGAACATCGCCAACATGCTCACCGGCGTGCGAATGGTGTTGGTCCCTGTCTTCCTCGTCTTGCTGTTCGTCGGCGACGGGCATGAAACATTTTGGCGGATAGCCGCATTCGTCGTCTTCGCGGTCGCAGTGATCACCGACCGATTCGACGGCGCGCTGGCCCGCAGCTACGGAATGGTGACGGAGTTCGGCAAGCTGGCCGATCCGATCGCCGACAAGGCGCTCATCGGAGCGGCGCTGATCGGGTTGTCGATGCTCGGCGACGTGCCGTGGTGGGTGACCGCGGTGATCATGGTCCGTGAGATCGGCATCACTGCCTTGCGATTCGCGGTGCTGCGCCACGGCGTCATTCCCGCCAGCCGCGGCGGCAAGCTGAAAACGCTCGTCCAGGCCGTCGCGATCGGCCTGTTCGTGCTTCCGCTCTCGGGACCCTGGCTGACCGGCGCATGGGTGGTGATGTGGGCCGCAGTGGCGCTCACGGTGCTCACGGGTGTGGACTACGTCGTGTCGGCGGTCAGGGATTCGCGTGGACGACCCGCTGGTCACTGAGGACGCTCGCGCGCTGATTGCCGACCTGACCGTCCGCAGGCAGAGCGTCGCTACCGCCGAATCGCTGACCGCGGGCCTGCTTGCAGCCACCCTGGCCGGGGTCGCGGGTGCCAGCGTTGTGTTGCGCGGAGGCCTGGTCACCTACATCGAGGACACCAAGATCGCCCTGGCCGGAGTGGCGCCGCAGCTGTTGGACGCGGTCGGGCCCGTCGCGGCTCCGACGGCCCGCGCGATGGCGGTCGGAGCCAGGCAGCGCTGCGCGGCCACCTGGGGCGTCGGGCTGACCGGGGTCGCGGGCCCCGAGCCGCACGGCGGCCATCCGGTCGGCACTGTGTTCCTCGGCCTGGCCGGACCGGTCGACACCGAGGTTGTCGAGCTGGCGCTGTCGGGTTCACGCTGGGAAATCCGGGTTGCCGCGGTCAATGAGGCGATTGCGAGGCTGCGTTCGCTCGTCGAATCTCAGTGATGTGGGGGCACCTCCCGACCGAAGGGCAGGGGGACGCTTGCGCGAAGAACAGATGACAGTGATCTGAGCCGTCCGGGAACCAACACGGTGCCGGGCAGCGTTGCCCTAATAATCAACGCCCAATCGGGGAAGGAGCCCACCGATGAGCGCTTGCGCGAAGAGCAGACGATCATGACGGCATTGCTGCGCGAGGTGATCGGCGACGTGCTTCGTCGTGCCCGCACCGACCAGGGCCGCACCCTGCGCGAAGTCTCGGATACCGCCCGGGTCAGCCTGGGCTACCTGTCGGAAGTGGAGCGTGGCCGCAAGGAGGCGTCGAGCGAACTGCTCAGCGCCATCTGTGGCGCCCTGGACATCCCGCTGTCGCGGGTGCTCTCCGACGCGGGCGAGGAGATGGCCCGCGAAGAGCTCGCGGCGCTCCCGCACGCCGGAACCGCCAATATCGATGCCACGACGAAGGTCGTCATCCCGCAGGTCGTGTCGATGGCTGTGGCCTGACCGGCAAAACGGCCGCACAGGGTGTAGCGATCTGTGCGGAACCGATAAGTTGGCAGACAGCACACACAACGACATGAAGGCGGAAGTGATCTGATGGCCAATCCGTTCGTCAAGGCGTGGAAGTACTTGATGGCGCTGTTCAGCTCCAAGGTGGACGAGTACGCCGACCCGAAGGTGCAGATTCAGCAGGCCATCGAGGAGGCTCAGCGCCAGCACCAGGCGTTGTCCACGCAGGCGGCGCAGGTCATCGGCAACCAGCGCCAGCTGGAGATGCGGCTCAACCGTCAGCTGGCCGACATCGAGAAGCTTCAGGTGAACGTCCGTCAGGCGCTCACGCTGGCCGATCAGGCCACCTCCGCAGGTGATGCCGCCAAGGCCACCGAGTACAACAACGCCGCCGAGGCGTTCGCCGCGCAACTGGTGACGGCCGAGCAGAGCGTCGAGGACCTCAAGACGTTGCACGATCAGGCGCTGCAGGCGGCCGGCCAGGCCAAGAAGGCCGTCGAGCAGAACGCGATGGTGTTGCAGCAGAAGATCGCCGAGCGCACCAAGCTGCTCTCGCAGCTGGAGCAGGCCAAGATGCAGGAGCAGGTCAGCGCGTCACTGCGGTCGATGAGCGAGATCGCCGCGCCGGGCACGACGCCCAGCCTCGACGAGGTGCGCGACAAGATCGAGCGGCGCTACGCAAACGCCATGGGCTCGGCGGAGCTGGCGCAGAACTCAGTGCAGGGCCGCATGCTCGAGGTGCAACAGGCCAGCGTCCAGATGGCCGGGCATTCCCGGTTGGAACAGATTCGGGCCTCGATGCGCGGCGAGCAGCTGCCGGCCGGTGGCGCTCCTGCGGCGGCACCCGCAACCCCAGTGACGGATACCCAAGCGGCACCGGAAAACCCGCTGTCGCAATAACTTTCGTAGGACAGGTCAGTGAACACACGCGCGGGTCGACCAGAAGCTTGGCGCACGCTTGTGCAGCGCGGGGTCGACACCGCCGCGGAGTGGTCGGACGTACTGGCTCAAAAGCTCAATGCGGCAGCGGATCCGCGGGCCAAATTGATGCGCAAGCGGCGCTGGGCGCTGCGGCTCGCAATTTTCCTCACTGTCTCGAGCGTGTTCTGGGTGGGGGTGACGGCGCTGCTGGCGTCGTGGAGCACACCGGCGTGGGCGTTGTTCATCCCGGCGCCGATCGCGGTCGGCGCTGCCTTCCTCGCGACGCTGGCATTCCTGCGCTATCGCTGGCTGCGAGGTGAACCGTTGCCCCCGCCACGGCGCGCGGGCCGGCGGCTTCCGCCGTGGGGGTCCGCGGCCCGACAGCCGATGGCGGCGCTGGCCGCCTCCGAACGCGGGTTGTTCTCTCTGCTCGGTGTGATGGAGCGCGGCCGGATGCTTCCGGCCGACGAACTGCGCGAGCTGACTGCGGCGGCCAACCAGACCGCAGCCACCATGGCGGCGACCGCCAACGAAGTGGTGTCGATGGAGCGCGCGATCAGTTCTGCGCCGCAGTCGCGATCACACCTGACCCCGACGATCGCCGCGTTCAGTGCCCAGCTCGATTCGGGTGCCCGGCAGTACAACGAGATGGTCACCGCCGCAGCGCAATTGGTGTCGACAGCCAGCTCGCCGATGTCGCAGCAGCGCTACCGTGACGAATTGGTCAACGCCACCGACCGGCTGATGGGGTGGGCGCAGGCCTTCGACGAACTAGGTCACCTGCGCGGCGCCTAGACGTCGTGCGAACTGGACGGGCCTGTCCGGGGACCGTACTTCGCGATGTAGGCGTCGTGGATGTGCGCGTCCTTCTTGCGCTTGAGCTCGTCGGCAAGCGCGGGGTCCAGGCCGTGCTGACGGAGCCGATGGCGGCGGTACACCTTGTTCAGTGCATGGGAGAACAGCACGAACGGGATGAAGATCGGCAGTGTCGTACTCAGATGGAGATACAGCGACATCGGGATGAACCAGAACGGCGAAAGCACAATCAGCGCGGGTATCGCCGCGCGCACCATCGTCCTGACAGTCGCGCCCTTGCCCCCGAGGTCCTCGCGTACCCAGTCCCGCATCGAATCGGGCAGGCGGCGGCCGTAGCAGTAGCCGATGTACTGCCACGGGTTCGGCTTGGTGCGGGAAGCGTTTTCGGCCATTAGAACGACGGCTTCAATGACGGCACCACCAAACCCGCGATCGCTCGCAGTGGCGCCTTGACGAAGAAGTCGAACATGTCGAAGTAGTCCCGCCACAGCGTGATTCGGCCGTCACGCACTTCGAACACCCCACACACCCAGAACTGCAGGCGCAGCGGGCCGATCACCATCGCATCGGTGCGCTCAGTCAGCACCGCATTGCCGTCGGCCGCGACGCGGTGAACCTTGATCTCGAGCCCTAGCCGGCCCTGCATGGGCCGTAGCGAGTTCACGATCCGCTGACGCCCTCGCAATGTGAGCAGGCCGACGTTCGTCCAGACGACGTCGTCGGCCAGCACGGAATCGAGCGCGTCGAAGTCCGGCTCTTGCAGCGCGGCGAGCAGCGTCTCGACGGCACGCAGGTTGTCGACGTCCGAGCCAACCGCGGAAACCTGGTCAGTCATGGCCGCCAGAGTAGTCGTCGGGAGTTGTGGCAGGGTAGGCCAGTGCGGGTCGCCGTGGTTGCCGGGCCGGATCCCGGGCACGCCCTTCCGGCCATTGCGTTGTGCCTTCGTTTTCTCGCCGCGGGGGACACCCCGACGCTGTTGACCGGAACCCGATGGCTCGACACCGCGCGGCAGGCCGGGTTGGGCGCTGTCGAGCTCGCGGGGCTCGACCCCACCGCCGCCGACGACGACACCGACGCCGGTGCGAAGATCCACCAGCGGGCGGCGCGCATGGCGGTGCTCAACGCGCCGCGGCTGCGCGAGCTGGCGCCGGACCTCGTGGTCTCCGATGTAATCACCGCCTGCGGCGGATTGGCGGCCGAGTTGATGGGACTGCCGTGGATCGAGCTCAGCCCTTCCCCGCTGTACCGGCCATCCAAGGGTCTACCCCCACTGGGCAGCGGGCTGGCGCCGGGTGTCGGGCTGCGGGGCCGGCTGCGTGACTCTGCATTGCGGGCGCTGTCCGGTCGGTCATGGCGGCAGGGGCTGCGCGAGCGGTCGGCGGCCAGAGTCGAAATCGGTTTACCTGCAAGCGATCCCGGGCCGCGACGGCGGCTCATCGCTACGCTGCCCGCTCTCGAAGTGCCGCGCCCCGACTGGCCGAAGGAGGCGGTGGTCGTCGGACCGCTGCACTTCGAACCGTCAGCGGCGGTGCTGGAGATACCGCCCGGGCCCGGGCCGGTCGTGGTCGTCGCACCGTCGACGGCAGTGACCGGCGCCGTCGGCATGGCGGAGCTGGCGCTCGAGTCGCTACGCCCAGGGGAGACGCTGCCCGACGGCGCCCGCGTGGTGGTGTCCCGGCTTGGCGGGGCCGACATCTCGGTGCCGACGTGGGCCGTGGTCGGCCTCGGCCGACAGGACGAACTGCTGGCCCACGCAGATCTGGTGATTTGCGGCGGAGGGCACGGGCTGGTCGCCAAGGCGCTGCTCGCCGGGGTGCCGATGGTGGTGGTGCCCGGTGGAGGTGATCAGTGGGAGATCGCGAATCGCCTTGTGCGGCAAGGCAGTGCACAGCTGGTGCGACCGTTGACTTCGGAAACGCTGGTGGCTGCCGTCGGTGAGGTGTTGTCGAAGCCGAGCTATCGGGAGGCCGCCCGAGACGCCGGTGCCAGCGCGGCGGATGTCGCAGATCCGGTACGGGTGTGCCATGAAGCGCTCGCGACCTCAGCGTAGGTTGGGTGCGTGCGGCTGACCGAATTCCAGGAACTCGTCGCCGGCCAGTTCGGCTCGGTGCGCGGCGCCTCCTTGCTCATGGATCACGTGCTAGGCGGATTGGGCGGACGCACCGCCGCGCAGGCTATCGAGGACGGCGTCGACCCCCGCGACGTCTGGCGGGCGCTGTGCGCCGACTTCGACGTCCCGCGTGATCAGTGGTGACTTGTGCACGAAAATCGGCGCTGAGCGCCGATTTTCGTGCACTAACCGCTAGCGCTTGTTCTCGGCGCGCCCGGTACCCGGCGTATGTGCAGGCGCATCGACACCATCGTCGCTGCGACCTGTTTCCGGGGCCTGCGACGCCGGCTGTTCCTGCGCGGGTGAGGTGGTTCCGCCGCTGGGCGAAGAGTCCTTCGAGCTGGCCTCGCTCGTCGGTTTCACCGCGCCGCCGGTGCGCGCGCCGCCGTCATCACCCTGACCGCTGTCCTGCTTGGCCGTCGTCTGACGACCCTCGTAAGGCGGCACCTCGGGTTTCACGTCGCGCGGTGGTTCTGTCGTGAAGCCCGTTTCGAAGTCGGGCTTCTCGGCTTCGCCATGTTGGGGAACGGACTCATCGCCCTTGTACGCCTCGGACGGCCGGTCAGCGGGCCCGCCTGAGGGCAAATCCGATCCGGTGTCGCGTGAGCCTCGTTCTTCTGGCTTGGTCATGGCAACTCCTCACAGCCCGCCGCACGCGCTGCGACGAAGCTAGTTGCTGGCTACCCTCGGCGGCCCCGAGACAACCCTCTCAACCCCGGTCTGAGTGAGGATCCGCGGGCCGGCTTCGGTGATCGCGATGGTGTGCTCGGAGTGCGCGGTCCTCGACCCGTCTGCCGAGCGCAGGGTCCAGCCGTCGGCGTCCATCACCAGACGATCGCTGCCGCGTGCCCACCACGGCTCGAGCGCGAACGTCATGCCCGGCCGTAGAAGCAACCCGCGCCCCTGTCGTCCGCGATTGGGGATGTGCGGATCCTCGTGCATGGTGCGACCCAGCCCATGCCCGCCGAATTCGGTATTGACGCGATATCCGGCCTCGGTGGCGACTTCGCCGATGGCGGCCGAGATGTCGCCGAGTCGACCGCCGGGCACCGCAGCAGCGATACCTGCGGCGAGCGCTCGTCGCGTCGACTCGATCAGCGCTTCGTCAGCGTGGTCGGCCGCCTGACCGACGATGACCGTCACCGCAGAATCGGCCACCCAACCGTCGATCGACACCGCGAAGTCCAGACTCAACACGTCGCCGTCACGGAGCACATAGTCGCGCGGCATGCCATGCAGCACAGCATCATTGACCGACAAGCAGATGACGTTGCGAAATGGACCGCGACCGAACGACGGCGCGTAATCCCAATAGCACGATGTCGCTCCGCGGTCATCGATCAGCTCGCGGGCGTGGTGCTCGAGCTGCATCAAATTGACTCCTGGCCGCGCCTCAATTGACAGTGTCGCCAGTGTTTCCGCCACGAATTCACCCGTGACCGCCATCTTGTCGATCTCGCCGGCAGTCTTGAGTTCGATCATCTTCCACACCCATCGGATTTCGGTATTTTTATACCGACCCTACCAGCACCGGTATTTGAATACCGGCTATGCTGAGCGCCATGGTGCGAGTACCGCTGAGTCCGGAACAGGTGAAAGCAGGTCAACGGCTCGGCGCGCTGATCAGGACGGCTCGTGCGGGTCGCGATCCCGAGTTGATCGCGCGTGAGGCTGGCATCTCACCGGAGACGCTGCGCAAACTCGAGGTCGGAAGGATGCCCAGTCCGAGCTTCGGCACCGTCATCGGACTCTGCAATGCGCTCGGCTTGCCTCTGCAGGAGGCCGTCGACGCGTGGCACGGGATAGACAGCCAACGGATGGCCATCTGATCCCACTTACTAGCCCCGCTGACCCAACAGCTGTGCGGTCTCGCGGTGCAGCCTGCCGAAGTTGTAGTACGCCGCACAGGCGCCTTCCGGCGACACCATGCACGTCCCGATCGGCGTCTCGGGCGTGCACGCGGTCCCGAATACCTTGCACTCCCACGGCTTGATCACACCCTTGAGCACCTCGCCGCATTGGCATGCCTTCGGATCGGCGACCCGTACGCCCGGCATATCGAACTTGCGCTCGGCGTCGAACTCGGCGTAGTCAGGATGCACCTTCAACGCGCTCTGCGAGATGAATCCCAAACCGCGCCATTCGAAATGCGGTCGCAGCTCGAAGGTCTCGGCCATCAACTTCAGCGCCTGGGTGTTGCCCTCGGGGCGAACCACCCGGGTGTACTGGTTTTCCACCTCGCATCGACCGTCGCGGATCTGCTGCAGCAGCATGTGGACCGAAGCGAGGATGTCCAACGGCTCAAATCCGGCCACCACCATCGGTTTTCCGTAAACCTCCGGCACGAACCGGTACGGCCGTAGGCCTACCACCGTGGATACGTGGCCGGGGCCGAGGAAGCCGGACAGCCGTAGATCCGGCGACTCGAGGATCGCCTTGATCGGCGGCACGATCGTGACGTGGTTGCAGAACACGCTGAAGTTTTCGACGCCGAGCGCCCGCGCCCGCACCAGCGTGACCGCGGTGGACGGCGCCGTCGTCTCGAATCCGACCGCGAAAAAGACCACATGGCGGTCCGGGTTGTCGAGCGCGACCTTGAGCGCATCCAGCGGTGAGTACACGAACCGCACGTCGGCGCCGCGCGCCTTCGCCTCGATCAGGTTGCCCTTCGATCCCGGCACCCGCATCATGTCGCCGAACGTCGTGAAGATGACGCCTGGCTGTTCGGCCAGCCACATCGCGTCGTCAACACGGCCCATCGGTATCACGCACACGGGGCAACCGGGTCCGTGCACCAACTCCACCGCCTCGGGCAGCAGATGCTCGATGCCGTGCCGATAGATGGTGTGCGTGTGACCGCCGCATACCTCCATGAATTTGAACTCATCACTTCCCGCCAGGTCGGTGATGGACTTGACCAACGCGCGTGCGGCGGCGGGGTCGCGGAATTCGTCGACGAACTTCATGTCAAGCCTCTCAAGCGATTTCGGAGTCGATGAACGCGTCGATCTCCTGCTGATAGTTCTCGCCCATCTTCTGCACCTGGTCGAGCGTCACGGCCGCCTCGTGCTCGTCGATCTTCGCCATCGCGAAACCGACGTGGACCAGCACCCAGTCACCGACTTGCAGGTTGTCGTCGGCCAGCAGGCGCACACTGATGTTTCTGCGCACCCCGTTGACGTCGACCTTGGCCAGCGACTGTTCGGCGTCGACGATTTCGACCACTTGACCCGGTATCCCAAGACACATCGGCTTCTCCCTCTATGGTCCGATCAGCAGATCCGCGGCAGCGGGTCACCGACGAGCATGTCGACAATCCGGCTGCCGCCGAATGACGTTCGCAGCGCTACGATTCCGTGCGGTTCGGGAACGATCTCACCGACAACGGCTGCGTCGGCGCCTTGTGGATGCCCGTGCAAGGCCGCGACGGCCGCATCGGCTTCGTCGGCTGCGACGATGGCGACGAACTTGCCCTCGTTCGCCACATACAGCGGGTCGATGCCCAGCATGTCGCAGGCGCCGAGCACCTGCGGCTGCACCGGCAACCGCGCCTCGTCGAGGATCAGCGCGAACGGCGAGTCCTTCACGAGTTCGTTGGCGACGGTGCCGACGCCGCCGCGTGTCGCATCGCGCATCCAGCGCGTCGACGGCGCTGCGGCAAGCAGGATTTCGACCAGTTCATGCACGGGTGCCGTGTCCGACTCGATATCCGCGTCGATGGCCAGGTCGCCGCGGGCCAACATGACGGCCATGCCGTGCTCGCCGATCGTGCCGGACAACAGCACCTTGTCGCCGGGTTGGACGAGGTCGCGGGACAGCTTCCTGCCCTCGGGGATCACACCGACGCCTGCGGTCGAGATGTAGACGCCGTCGGCGGCGCCCTTGCCAACCACCTTCGTGTCTCCGGTGACGATCTGCACGCCCGCGTTGGCGGCGGCTTCGCTCATGTCGGCGACGATCTCGCGGAGTTCGGCGATACCGAACCCCTCTTCGATGACGAACGCCGCCGACAGCCACTGTGGGCGGGCGCCTGACACGGCAAGATCGTTGATGGTCCCGTGGACTGCGACGTGGCCGATCGATCCGCCCGGAAAGCGTCGCGGCGAAACGACATACGAGTCGGTCGAGAACGCGAGCCGTTCACCCGATGGGGTACGCAATACGGCGGCATCGCCGAGTTGCTCCAGTTCGTCGTTGCGGAACGCCTCGAGGAACACCGCGTCGACGAGCGCCGCCGAAGACTTGCCGCCCGCGCCGTGCGCGAGCGTCACCACGTCGTCGAGCAGTCGCGGCCTGCGCTGCCGGAACTTGTCGATGCGTTCCAGCACCCGGTCTTCGCGGTCAGCGGTGGTGCTCATGCGCGGGCCTGAGACATCGGCCGGGCCATGTGCTCCTGCGTCACCGACCACAATCGGTATCCGAGCATCGCGTGGCTCTCCTGGATGCGGTGGATGCTCTGCGAGTGCACGGTGAAGCAGAAGTCGAGATCCTCCGCGGCGGCCATCCTGCCTCCGTCATGCCCTGAGAAGCCAACGGTGAGCAGGCCCCGCTGCTTGGCTTCGGTGATCGCCGACATCAGGTCTTCGGAGTTGCCCGATGTCGACAACGCGATCGCGACGTCGCGATCCCTTGCGTGAGCGATGATCTGGCGTTTGAAGATCAGGTCGAACCCGACGTCGTTGCCGAGTGCGGTCACCACGGCTTCGTCGGCGGCAAGCGACCACGCCGCCACCGGCCTTCCCCGCGCGGGCCGACTGAACAGCGTCGCCAGTGTGGCGGCGTCGGTGGAGCTGCCGCCGTTGCCGAGCGTGTAGAGCCTGCCGCCGCGCAGGAACCGCTCGGCCATCTGGGTTCCCGCCGCGGTCACGCCGGGCGCGTACTCGTCGAGCGATTCCTGTTGCAGCCGTGCGCTTTCGGTAGCCTTACCGCGCGCCGAGGCGGCCAGATCGTCGAGCAGACTGGTGGCGTCGGTCTCCTCGGATTCGATGAACGGGTAGAGGAAGCCGGTGCTTTCGGGTTCGTGCCGGGTTGTCATGACATCGCCTCCAGACGTGTGATCGCCGCTCCGGCGTGCACCAGAACCAAGTCGTTGACGCCGACGTCGTCGAGGATTGTGGTGTCCACCCATTCCTCACCCCTAGCCGTTCGCACGAGCGCCTGACCGTCTGCCGGCTCGAGCACGACCTCAGCGAGGCGGCCCTCGTCGCTGCACGTCACGCACACGTCCTCGGCGCATTCCTCGGCGGGCGGCTTCAGCAGTCCAGGGTGTTCGAAGCAGACGTGGGTGAGTTCCCACAGCAGGTGGTACATCAGCACGAACGTTCCGGTGGCCGGCACCATCGGGTCGTCGGAGTCGATCCACAGGATGTGGTTGGCCGCCCCCGCAGGCGGCCGCGGCCCCGAACCGATCCACAGCGTCAGCACACCCCATGCGGGTGCGCGTCGCATAGCGTCGATGACGGCGGGCTCGTCGGCCGACGCGACCGCGATCAGCAGATCGCCGGGCTGACTGGCGACCCGGGCCTGCGCGACGGGATCCGGTTCGACGAGCGCCACCGAGGGCAGCGCGCGTTTCCCCATGATCACCGGATGCACGAACTCGACGGCGACGTGGTGGGCGTGCGGCTCCCACTGCGGTGAAATCACCCATAGCGTGGCGCCGTCGTGGAATCTGCGGGCCAAGTCCAGCGCGGCGGCAGCCAGATCGGCAGACAACTCCATACCGATGTAGGAGCCCCCGAGTTGCGCGGTCGTTGTCATTGTCGACCTCCCCTCGAGGTGTTGACTAGGTCGAGCGTTGCATGTGTGGCGGCTTCGAGCGCCACGTGTTGGTCGGCGTCCAGCGTTGCACACACCCAGTTCCAGTGCGCCGCAACGATGGAACCCGGGGTCGGGGCGGGTGCCAGCGAGAGTTCCCCCTTCTTCCACTGCACCCGCTCGGGCCGGGGGTCGCCGAGTATCAGCTCGCCACCGGCGAGCCCCAGTGGGGGTGACGTGATCACAGCGTGCTCGCCGTCGATCGATTCGACGGTGCCCCAGCGGATCCGGCAGTCCTGCATGACGCCCAGCGCCGTCGCCGCATCGCGGTCAAGGAAGCGGACCCAGGGGTAGACGACGAAGACGTGGAAACTGTGGTGCGCCAAGACGTCCGGGCTCGGCTCAACCGTGTCGAGCAGTCCGGTGACCTGGCCGGTGAAGGATGTGCGTAGTCGGGTCAGTAGCGCGGCCGGATCGACCTTGGCCAAGGCAGGCCCGCCCACCCAGTAGCTGCTGACGACCTCCTCGTCGAGCGGATCCGGGGCGCCGAGCGCCTCGGCGATGGCTGCCAGGTACGGCCATGCGCCGTCGAACTCCTTGGCGTGGGCGGCAAGCCCGAACGCGCCACCGCCATCCGTCGGCCCGCAATAGCCGAGTTCGTTCGGCGGATAGGCGTACTGATCGAACAGAGTCATCCGCAATTACCCACCATCAGCTGACCCAACGCGACACCGCCGTCGTTCGGCGGCACCGCGCGATGCGTGATCGCCTGGATTCCTTTGGCGCGCAGACCGTGCAATGTCAGGCGCAGCAGCAGGGCATTCTGGAAGACGCCGCCCGAGAGCGCGACGAGCTGGGATACGTCGCGATTCCGATCCGCAATGTCGACGATCAGATCGGCGACGGCCTGGTGGAACCGCGCGCCGATAGTGCCCGCGGGCACGCCGCCGCGCTGGTCTCGTACCACGCTGTCTATCACCGGAGTTGGATCGATCAGTCCGTCCTGCACCTCGAAGGCGTAGGCGATATCGTCACAGTCGGCGTCGCGCGACAGCCCCTCCAACTCGATGGCTGCCTGCGCCTCGTAAGCCACCACCTGCCGGACACCGGCGAGCGCGGACACCGCATCGAAAAGCCGGCCCATGCTGGACGTGGACACACAGCCGATCCCGGTTTCGAGTTGCCGCCGCAACACCCGTTGTTCGTCGACCGGGCACGCTGCCACGGGTGGCAGATCCGGATCCCATGCGATGCCGGCCGCCCACAGGTGCGCCAGCGCCATCCGGTAAGGCCGAAGCACACTGATGTCGCCGCCTGCGAGCGGGACATAGGACAATTGCGCGAGGCGTTGGTAGCCCTTGTAGTTCGCGAGCAGCACCTCGCCACCCCAGATCGCCTCGTCGGATCCGTAACCGGTCCCGTCGAACGCGAAACCCAGCACCTGCTGAGACCCGTCCAGGCCATGCTCGGCCATCACCGCAGCGATGTGTGCGTGGTGGTGCTGCACGGTCCGGACGGGCCGCCCACGGGCATTGCGATGCGCCCACGTTGTCGACCGATACAGCGGATGTGCGTCGGCCACCAGCACTTCGGGGACCACGGCAGTCAGCTCGCACAGGTGCTGCTGGGCGGCGTCGAAGGCCGACAGCGTTGCAAGGTCGTCCATGTCGCCGATGTGCTGGCTCAGCCAGGCGTACTTCCCGTCCGCCACCGCCATCGTGTTCTTCAGGTCGGCGCCGACCGCCATCGTCGGCGGCACCGAGACCGGCAGAGCGATCGGCAGCGGCGCGTAACCCCGTGACCGCCGGATCGGTAGTTCAATGTCGTCCACCACCCGCACAACCGAGTCGTCACACGGCACCAGAATCTCGCGATCATGCATCAGCCAGCCGTCGGCAAGGTGTGAAAGCCGTTCGAGCGCATCGTCATCGGTGAAGCAGATGGGCTCACCGCCAAGGTTGCCGGACGTCATCACCAGCACCGGCGGGCCCGCCGAATCATCCGGCAGGCCGAACAGCAGCGCATGCAACGGCGTGTACGCCAGCATGACGCCGAGATCGGGGTTGCGCGGCGCCACCGCGTCGGCGATCCGCGCATCGCGCGTGCGAGGCATCAGCACGATCGGCCGCTGCGGACCGGTCAGCAGCCGGGCCGACGCGTCGTCGACGTCTGCGATTGCGCACGCTGTCGGCAGGTCCGGCACCATGACCGCGAACGGCTTGTCGCCGCGCCGCTTTCGTTCTCGCAGTTCGGTGACGGCCCGCTGGTCGCCGGCGTCGCACGCCAGGTGGTAGCCGCCGATGCCCTTGACTGCGAGGATGCCGCCGTCGCGCAGCAACCGCCTGGCGCTGGACAGCGCATCCTCGCCGCCGGTCGCGCCGACGTCGTCATGATAACGAAGCGTCGGACCGCAATTCGGGCAGCACACGGGTTGTGCGTGGAAGCGCCGGTCTGCGGGGTCGGCGTATTCGCGGGCGCACTCGGCGCACATCGGGAACGCCGCCATCGTGGTCGAGGCGCGGTCGTAGGGAAGGCCGGCGATGATCGTGAACCGCGGCCCGCAGTTGGTGCAGTTGACGAACGCGTGGCGGTAACGTCTGTTCGACGGATCGCGTTGTTCTGCCGCGCATTCCGCGCACATTGCGACGTCGGGGGAGACCAGCGTGCGGCCGCCGTCGGACCGCGAAGTATCGGCGATGACGAAGCCGGTGCCACCGACAAGTGGGAGATCTTGCGTGTCAATCGATTCGATGACGGCAAGGGGCGGTGGCTGATCGCGCAACCGCGCCAGAAAGCAGTCGAGGTCCGACGGATCGCCCTCCACCTCGATGACGGCACCTGCACTGTCATTGCGTACTGCCCCGGACAGCCCGAACGCAGCCGCGCATGCGTAGACGAACGGGCGAAAGCCCACGCCCTGGACCACACCGTGTACGCAGACGCGCAACCTGCGCCGTGTCGTCATGGCGACGCCTCGGTGTCGCGTCCTCGGCCCATCAGCTCGAGGCCTTCCATCGCGGCGTCGGCGCCGGCCTTATCGGTCTTCTCCACGACGAAGCCCATGTGGATGATGACCCAGTCGCCCGGGGAAAAGGTTTCCTCGGGCAGCATCCCGACGTTCACCTTGCGCTGTTCGCCTGCGACGTCGACAAGCGCGAGCTGATCGCCATAGCCCTGCAGCATGTGGATGACTTGCCCGGGGATGCCAAGACACATGGTCAGCCCCCCTTCACCGGTTCGAGCAGCCGGGCGATGACGTCCTCGAGCGCGCGCACCGCCTCGGGTATCGCGGCGGCGACCGCAGGCGAGAGCCCCATGCCTTCGTCGACGTTCGCGGCCTCACAGCCGATGACCACCGTGTAGGGCGGGGTGCCGCCGAGGGCGTTCAGGCTGGCGAACACCGCTACCGGGTCCATCGCATGCGCATCCAGACCCGTTGCAGCGGTCAAGCTTTCATGGTCGGCCTCGAACACATGAACAGCGCCCGGTGACCCGCGGCTGGGGATGGCGTCGATCAGGACGAGCGCCTCACAGCCGTCCAGCAGGTCGTACGCCAGATGCATGCCGCGGATGCCATAGTCCACCAGTCGAACTCGCGGATCGGAGACTCGCTGCGGGGCATGGCGAATCAGCTCGGGGCCGAAGCCGTCGTCACCGAGGAAGATGTTGCCGATCCCGGCTACCAGGATTGTTGACGTGATCGCACCCGCTACATCCGTCGAATCTTCATGTACCGCATGGCATCAGGCACCGACCTGACTCCGAGCGCAACCGCCACGAGGGCGACCAGTGCTGCGATGACCACGGCAATCCATCCCACTATCTCCATCTTCTATCCCCTTTCGATGAGTGGTTCGACCTCGTCGGGTGCGAAATACAAGTAGCGGCCGTACCAGTCGTGCAGGTCGGCCGCCGGATCATCCTCGAGGACGACGCCGACGTGCTGGTCGCCGTCGACGTCTTCGTGCACCGACGTGACGCGCGCGACCTTGTCGGTGTAGAAGAGGTCCTGCGCGTCGGCCCTGCGCGACGGGTGCAGGCGGACCCGAGTGCCGCGCGCCACGCGGGTGCCGTTGACGAGGATCGCGTCGACATCTGGGCGCACCGCGCCGTCTGCGGTGGGATCCCACCAGTCCACGTCGGCGGGGACTTCCGGTATCAACTCTGGGCCGGCTGTCGGCGCATGCGGGTTGCGCAGCACACCGTGCAGATCGAGCATGGCCTCGGGTGACATCGTGTCGCAGCGGTCGATGATCTGGGCGGCCAATGGGTCGGTGGCGCGGGCCTGCGCCTTCTCCTCGTCGGTCATCGTCATGATCCGTAGCGTGAGGATCTCGTCGATCTCGGTGGAGTCGTAGAGCGCGCCCTTGCTCTGTTCGGCGATCTCGGGATGGTCGTAGAGGATGATCGGCGACACCAGCACCAGATCATTGGCGCCGGGCGGGCCGGCGAGCACCGGGAAGCAGCGGTGTTGGGAGCACCGGCCGACCGCTGCTGCGGCGGTGTCCGGCGGCTCCAGAAGCGAAACGAATTCGCCGTCGGTGACCTCGATCAACAAATGTGTACCGATCAGGGAGGTGGCAATCGCCTCGTCCTTGTCCGCGGCGGGCGGGGCGACATTGCGTACCTCGAATGACACCCGCAACTGGTCACCGTCCCGCTCGGCGGAGATGTCGAGTTGACCGTGCAGCGCGCGTCGCGTGCGTACCAGCCGACCGCCGTCCAGCATCTCGATGTCGCTACCCGCCGAAACCGAGATGTCAAGCGTGCGTGGCAAACTCGTGACGGCGAACCGATCTATCGCGATCTCGCACTCGATGGCCTCGTCCCAGGTGAGCCAGCTGGCGGAGCCGGTGGACAGCTCCTCGGTCGGCTGAAAACGACCGCCGACGTCCCGCTCGGCCGCGCGGTGTTGCAACTGCAGAAAACGCACCACACCCGACAGCGAGGGGATCGTGTTCGAGTGAACCAACACCTGCGCGGACAGCGTGTCCTCCTCGCCGATGCCCGCGTCGGCGGCGCCCCTCGGACCCAACACTCCGAACTGCCAGCGCGACTGGTTCTTTCGCGAGGTGGCGCGGTACGGGTAGAGCAGATAGCCCTCGTAGAGCACCGCATCGGCGACGGCGCGGGCATGGTCCCAGGCGGCGGTCATGAGCTCTCCCGCGTCGCCGAGTTCTCCGCCAGCAGTGCGGTGATCGCCTGGTCGAATCCGAGCAGGCCGCGGGCGGAGCGGTACGCCGCGAGGGCGTCGATGGTCTCGCGGTCGAGCCGCACCCAGCCGGTGTTCGGGAAGTGCTGCTGGATCAGGTCGCGCCACACCGATACGGGCATGTCGTAACGCTCTTCGCGGTCCCACGGCACTTGTTGGACCGTGAAGCCGTTCGAACCGCGGCCGAAAACCGTTCCGCTGAACAGAAACTGCAGTGGTATGGCGCCGTCGCCGAGCGCGTGCAGGTACTTCGCGGCCGCGACCTCGAAGTCATAGGTGCACTCCAAGGGCATGTGCACCTGCGTGGTCCCGGTGAAGCCCGGCACCATCGCGGCCGCGTGCTGCCACAGGAACGAGTGTTGGGTCGCCGCCCACCGCTCCCGCGGCCCGAACAGATCGACGAGTGCGGCGGCTTCGTCATCGGAATACTGACGTCGCGAGGGCTCGATACGCACCTGACAACGCAGTGCGACGGCGTGCACCGGCTCCTCGCTGACCGACGCGATGCCTACCCGCGCCATCAGAATCGGTGTCACCGCATACGGTTCCGGTGCGACATCGAGGACAGCGAACGTGATGTCG
>Ga0070665_100001559_pt1 | contig 26480 bp, 22 predicted proteins | sample KBSS13metaG_FD_65862 | JGI IMG/M metagenome (GOLD analysis project Ga0070665, IMG submission 65862) | Switchgrass rhizosphere microbial communities from Kellogg Biological Station, Michigan, USA - KBS S1-3 metaG | ecosystem: Host-associated > Plants > Roots > Rhizosphere > Soil ... | reverse complement strand
GCCATCCGGCAAACTTCAGGGCGCAGCGGCGCCATCGACCTCCCGGCGGGCAAACAGCGCAGCCCAGGATGACCATTCCTCCATCTTCACTCTAGCGACCAGCGCAGGCTTGCCGGCACCGTCTGGGCGGAAGATCAAGGCACCGCCCTCCCCCAGACCTTGCGCCTCCTCGGGAAAGGCCTCCACGATGTTGGGGAGTTGAGTCACGATGAGAGTGTTCGTTCCGTGAGGCGGTGGTGCCGCCACCCGTTTCCGGATCCACGCACCTCGTTGCCCGCTTGCGTCGGCCTGCATGCTATGCCCCGCATCGCCGAGCTCAGGATGAGTCTCTGACTTACCGAGCCGCGCGAGACGTACGGTCTCGAGCGCACGGTAAGTTGGGCTGGACAAAACCAGTCCAATCGGTATCCGCAAGCGGCGCAACGCATCTCCCATCCCACGGGCTGCGGCGCGACCGCGATCATCGAGTTGCCGCTCGTGCTCCACGTTGTCGGGATTGGCCTGGCCGGGTGCCGGCGGCACGGGGGGCGAGCTCGCATGACGCATCAAAATGACGTAACCGCCGGACCGCAGCGCCGTTAGCAAATCCTTGTCGAGGGATTCGCTGCTTGCGGCCGCCGACATCACCAGCACAGACAGGAGCAGCAGATGTCGGAGGCACGAGCGCGCGCCATCCATTGGAGCATCACGGCTTCTCCGCATCATCCTTCTCGGCAAGCAGCTCGCGCATGCGTGCAATCTGTTCCCTGGTGAGTTTCTGATCGCTCACCAGGTGCGTAAACAAGAGCTCCGCCGAGCCTTTGAACAACTTGTCCGTCAGGTGCTTCAGAGCGCTCTTGCGCGCGACCTGCTGTTGCACCTTGGCGGAATAGCGGTGGCCGCGCCCTTCCTCGGTATGACGGACGTACCCCTTGGCCTCCAGCGTGCGCAAGATCGTCAGCACGGTGGTGTAGGCGAGATCATCACTCAGGTGAGCGCGTACTTCGGCAACCACGCACGGGCCGTGATCCCAAAGCACCTGCATGACGTCGGCTTCGCGATTGGTGAGGGAGATTTTCATCGCGCCGTCTGCTACTAGATCTATAGTAGATAATACGCCCGCCGCCAACGCTGTCAACTATAACTCTAGTCGATAGGACGGCTTGCGCCCGGCGCGCGGCCCACGCGCGAGGTGCGCAAGCACCTGCGCCTTCCCGCACACCTTGACAGGCAGTCGTCCCGGGCAGTATTACTAATATCAATTATCGTAATACTGACAGCCATGCTCGACGATATCCCCCAACTCGCGCGCCTGAGCGTCAGCCTGCCGAGCGAATTGCTCGCGCAGCTCGACGCGATGGTCAGCGAACGCGCCCTTCCCAGCCGCTCGCAGATGATCGCGGAGCTCATCCGCCACGAGCTCGCCGAGCACAGCGAAGCGCGCACCAACTCGGTGCTCGCCGGCACCGTCACACTCATCTATCGCGCCGAAAGCGGGCGCGTGCGCCACGCGCTCGCGCAAATCCAATCGACCTTCATCAAGGAAGTCATTTCCTCGCAGCACGTGCTGCTCGAGGACGATCAATCCCTGGAAGTGCTGCTCGTTCAGGGACCTGCGCGCCGCTTGAACGCCTTGTGCGATGACCTGCGCAAAGTCCGCGGCGTGCAACAGATCAAGCTCGTCACCACCACCTCGTTGCTGCCGCCACTGCACTCGCATGGTGCGCACGACCCGAACGTAACGTCCCGTTCGTCGCGAGGCAGCCGATGACCGACACCAGTACCGCAGATCCGAAAAGCGCCCGGGCGCATGCCCGCGCCATGGCCGGCACCCGGGTGGAGGCCATGCCGACGGTCCCGGCCGGAGCGAGCACCGCTCTGCCGGACGAAGTCCCGGCGGAGGCCATGCTCTGGGAAGAGACCCTCGCCCCGGGCGGCTACGCCGGCAAGGAGCTGCGGCGCGGTGCGCGCCTGCGACTCATCGATCTGTACGGCGATAGCTGCGTCTCGATGCTGATCTTCAACGCCGAACGACCCATCGAGCGCCTGAACGTCGCCGACACGATCAAGGTGCAATGGAACGCCTATCTCCAGGCGGGCCGACTGCTGCTGTCCGACATGGGTCGTGCGCTCATGAGCATCATCGCGGACGATGCGCAGACGCACGACACGTTCTGTGGCCCCTCCAACGAGCGCACGAACGCGAGCATTTACGGGGACGGCGCCAACTGGAGCCCCAATCCCAACGCACGCGAGCGTCTCTTACTCGGCGCCGCCAAGTTCGGTTTGGGGCGCAAGGACGTACATCCTTGTGTCAACTGGTTCAAAGGAGTGCAGGTCGCGCCCGACGGCACCACGATGTTGCAGGTGGGCCCGTTCGCACCGGGTCGTAGCGTTGTGCTGCGGGCGGAAATGGACGTTATCGTGATACTCGCTAACTGCCCTCACGTCCTGGACACACGGCCACGATTCAGCGTAACGCCGACTCGCGTTTCGGCGTGGCGTGGCCCGGTTACGCCCGAGAATGACCCCGTTCGCACGGCGAGCCCGGAAGCGTTACGCGCTTTCCTCAACGTCGAGGAGTACTACCGTCGTTAGCGGCGCCCTGCACCAATGGCGCGCAAATTGCAGAACAGAATGATCCCACAGTGCCGACCGCAATTGAAGCCGACTGCAACTCAACCTGCGACGAACCCAGCCACGTCCATGAACGACCCAGCCCTCGCCGGCCTGCCCGGTCGCGTCCTGCTCGACCACATCGTTCCCGCCCGCGCGGCATGGGATCACGTCGTCCGCGCAGGGGAATCGCTACGAATCATCGACCTCGAAGGCAACCAGGCAGTGGACTTTCTGCTTTATGCCCTGCGCGACGACAGCGAACGCTACAGCGCCCAGGACACCATCGCTGCGCAGAGGAATATTTTCCTGCGGACGGGCTCGGTCCTCATGTCGAACGAAGGCAACCCGATGGCCCGGGTCGCGCGGACGACTGTTGCCTATCACGACACCATCGGCGGCGCATGCAGTTGCGAGAGCAACACGCTGCGATATGGCCACCATACCAAGGCGCAGCACGCCTGCGTCGATAACTTCCTGGACGCCAACCTGCGCCATGGTCGTGGTAAACGCGACATGGTCTCGAACATCAACTGGTTCATGAACGTCCCGGTCGAGGCGGATGGCACGTTGGGAATCGTCGACGGCATTTCGGCACCGGGACTGTACGTGGATCTGCAGGCGCTCATGGACGTGGTCGCGGTCGTGTCGAACTGCCCGCAAATCAACAATCCGTGCAACGGTTTCAATCCGACGCCCGTGCGCGTCGTCATCTCAACAGAGGAGCCTGTCTGAGTCATGCTGCGCCTACTGCGGCCGCCCCTGGCGGCAGCTTTTTTGCGATCCTTTCGCTTACATAGTCCCCGCTATGCGCGCGAAACGATCGCAAAAAATCTGCTCGCCAGGGTCGCCCTCGTGACGGCGAGCATGACTCAGACAGGCTCCGAGGCGCCGGACGAAGCGTGTTCGCAAAAGTTCTGATCGCCAATCGCGGTGCCATCGCCTGCCGCATCATCCGTACGTTGCGTCGCATGGGTGTCCGGTCCGTCGCCGTCTTCTCGGAGGCGGATGCGGGCTCACTCCACGTAGCACAAGCAGACGAGGCTGTCTGCATCGGCCCGGCAGCAGCGACGTCGAGTTACCTGAATGGACCGGCGCTGATCGCGGCGGCTCGCGAGCATGGCGCGCAGGCCGTCCATCCGGGTTACGGCTTTCTCAGTGAAAATGCCGAATTTGCGGCGCAATGTGAGTCAGCAGGCCTGGTATTCATCGGCCCCACCCCTGAGAACATTCGCGCCTTCGGGCTGAAACATACAGCGCGCGAGTTGGCCAGCGCCCGGGGAGTGCCCCTCGTACCAGGATCAGGGATCCTGGATAGTGCGGCGGCAGCCCGCGACGCTGCGGCACGCGTAGGCTTTCCCCTCATTTTGAAAGCGACCGCGGGTGGCGGCGGTATAGGCATGCGCGTCTGCGCGGACGAGGCGGCACTGGAAGAGGCCTATCCCTTCGTCGCACGACTCGCCGGCAACAACTTCGCAAACGCCGGTGTGTACCTGGAGCGCTTCGTCCCCGAAGCGCGCCACGTCGAGGTACAGATTTTCGGCGACGGACGCGGCCACGTCGTGGCTCTCGGCGAGCGCGACTGCTCGCTGCAGAGACGCAATCAGAAGATCATCGAGGAGACTCCCGCGCCTCGTTTGCCGGCGGGCACGCGCGCCCGGATGATGGAATGCGCGGTTCGCCTGGCGAGTGCCGTTCGCTACCGATCCGCGGGAACTGTCGAGTTTCTATATGACGAGTCGCGCGACGAATTCTTCTTCCTCGAAGTCAACACGCGCTTGCAGGTCGAGCACGGCATCACGGAGGAAGTCACCGGCATCGACCTCGTGGAGTGGATGGTCCGCTGCGCCGCCGGCGACGGCTCCTTTTTGGAACACTCGAGTACTCCTCCACGCGGCTGCGCGATCCAAGCGCGCCTGTATGCGGAAGATCCCGCCGAAGGCAACCGTCCCAGCAACGGTACGGTGACCGAGCTGCGATTTCCCGGTGCCCCGGTCCGGGTCGATACGTGGATATCGCTCGGTAGTGAAGTGAGCACGCACTACGATCCGCTCCTCGCCAAGCTCATCGTCAAGGCACCCGACCGCGCCGCGGCCGTTCGAGCGTTGGCGAACGCCCTCGACGAAACCCACCTGGCGGGCTTCGAGACCAACATAGAGTGGCTGCGGCAGATTCTCAGCAGTGCGATGTTCTCACAGGGTCGCGTATCGACGAGCGCGCTCACGACCGTCCCGTATTCATCGCATGCGATTCGAGTTCGTACCGGCGGACTGGCCACTACCGTGCAGGATTTCCCCGGACGCCTGGGGTACTGGCACGTCGGTGTTCCGCCGTCGGGCCCGATGGATGACCTGGCGTTCCGCCTCGGGAATCGTCTACTCGGCAATCCCGAAGCGGCGGCCGGTCTCGAAGTCACGGTCGTCGGACCCACGCTCCTGTTTGATCGGCCATCGACCGTATGCCTGACTGGCGCGCACTGCGAGGCTTTCCTTGATGAGAAGCCGCTCGCCGCGTATACACCAGTCGCGATCGCCGCCGGGCAGACGTTGAAACTCGGCCGGGTCTTAGGACACGGGCTGCGTGCATACATCTTGTTTCGGGGCGGACTCAATGTTCCCCTCTACCTGAACAGCCGCGCGACTTTCACTCTCGGCCGCTTCGGCGGACATGCCGGACGCAATCTCGCCGCTGGCGACGTTCTGCACCTGAGCTCTCCGCCAGCCGAAGACAGGGCGCCCGCCGCGCTACCTGTTGAGTTGCATCCACAGCTCACACGCGAGTGGCGTTTGCGTGTCCTCTACGGCCCGCACGGCGCGCCGGACTTCTTCACGTCCGACGACATCGAGACACTGCTTGCGGCAAATTGGAAGGTTCACTACAACTCCAACCGCACAGGCGTGCGTCTCATCGGGCCAAAACCCCGCTGGGCAAGACGCGACGGCGGCGAGGCCGGCCTGCATCCGTCCAACATTCACGACAACGCCTACGCGATCGGCGCGCTCGATTTCACTGGCGACATGCCGATCATCCTGGGTCCCGATGGGCCCTCGCTGGGCGGATTCGTCTGTCCGTTCGTCGTTATTCGAGCGGATCTGTGGAAGATCGGCCAGTTGGCACCGGGCGATAGCGTGCAATTCGAGTCGGTAGATGAGGCGACGGCCACGGATGCGGAACTCGCCCAGAGGGAGCTCATCTCTCAACTCGCGAAGCCCCCGCGCGCGGGGCGCGCCACTAAAGGCGCACCCGCGATACTCGACGCCTTCGACGAGCGGGGCTCACGCCCGAAAACCCTGTACCGGCGACAGGGCGATCGACATGTCCTCGTGGAGTATGGACCGATCGTACTCGACATCACTCTGCGCCTGCGCGTGCACGCCCTGATGCTCGAGCTCGAGAAGCTGCGCATTCCCGGAATACTCGACATCACTCCCGGAATCCGCTCTCTGCAGGTTCACTATGACAGCGCCGTGCTACCGCTCGAGCGGTTGCTGCGAGTCCTCGCGGATGCCGAGGACCGGTTGGGTGAGCTCGAGAACTTCGAGATTCCCTCGCGGGTCATCTGGTTACCCTTGAGTTTCGGGGACCCGGCGGTCGCGGAGACGATCGCGAAATACATGGCCTCGGTCAGGGCGGACGCGCCCTGGTGCCCCGACAACATCGAATTCATCCGTCGCATCAACGGCCTGTCCTCGACAGAGGACGTGCGTCGTATCGTCTTCGATGCGCGTTATCTCGTGATGGGGCTCGGGGATGTGTACCTCGGCGCGCCGGTGGCGGTGCCACTCGATCCGCGTCACCGCCTGGTCACCACGAAATACAACCCGGCCCGCACCTGGACTCCACCCAACGTCGTCGGCATCGGCGGGGCGTACATGTGCATCTACGGCATGGAAGGCCCCGGCGGCTATCAACTCTTCGGGCGCACCATCCAGGTGTGGAACTCCTATCGCCAGACGCCGGAGTTCACGGACTCGCAGCCCTGGCTGCTGCGCTTTTTCGACCAGATCCGCTTCTTCCCCGTCACCCACACGGAGCTCACCGAGTGGCGGCGGGACTTTCCCTTCGGCCGCCGCCCGTTGCGGATCGAGACGGACGTGTTCCGGCTCGCCGACTACCGCAGATTCCTGGCCGAGCAGCGCGCCGCGATCGACTCCTTTCAGTCGACCCGGCAAGCCGCATTCGATGCCGAGCGGGAGGAGTGGGCACGACGCAACGAGCTCGCGCGCGAAGATGAGTCCCTGGACGCCGCGCTCGCTCCCGAATCAATCGAGGTGCCACTCGGCACAGAGTTGGTCGAAGCCCCTCTCGGGGGCAATGTGTGGAGGATTCATGTCCGCCCGGGCGACCGGGTCGAAAAAGGCGCCGTGATCGCAGCCATCGAAGCCATGAAGACGGAGTGCAGCGTCCCCAGCCCGTCGGCCGGCATCGTCCGCGCGGTGTACATCCAGGAGCGGCAGCCGATTCTTGCGGGCACTCCCATGATCGCGTTGGAGCCGGTGGCGCGTCTGCACGCGACGGGAGTCTGAGCATGCACGACCGTACTGCCCGAGCCATCGCAGACCAGGTCAACTCCGGCGCCCGCAGCGCCGCGACCATCGTACTCGAGACCCTCGAACGCGCTGCAGCCTATGACGCGATTCAACCCGAGGCGTGGATCAGTCGGCTGCCGGCTGAGCAGGTGCTCGAGCGAGCCCGTGTCATAGACCAACGCATCGCGGCGGGCACGTCCTTGCCGCTCGCCGGCGTACCGGTCGCGGTAAAGGACAACATCGACGTAGCCGGCGCGGAGACCACGGCCGCTTGTCCGGTCTTCGCGTATCGACCTTCCACCTCGGCCCACGTGATCGAGCGCCTGCTCGCGGCCGGCGCGGTCGTCATGGGCAAAACCAACTTGGACCAGTTCGCGACTGGCCTGGTGGGCACGCGCAGCCCGTACGGCAGCCCCGGATGTGTTTTCAACCGCGAATACGTCAGCGGCGGCTCCAGTTCCGGATCGGCCGTACTGGTCGCTGCCGGCGTCGTCCCTCTGGCACTCGGCTCAGACACCGCTGGCTCCGGCCGCGTGCCGGCAGCGTTCAACAACCTGGTTGGCTTCAAACCCACACGGGGTCGTTGGAGCTCCCGCGGCCTGGTGCCCGCTTGTCGCAGCCTCGACTGCATCACCGTTTTCACGTTGGACGCCGAAGATGCCGCGTTGGTCGACTCGATCGCCGCTGATTTCGATCGTCGCGACCCGTACGCCCGCCGGCCGGGCCCCAGCGGGGGGTTCGGCCTCCCCGCCCACTTCAACTTTGGCGTCCCCAGGCCAGACCAGCTACGGGACCTCCCGCCGCCAGACGCAGCCCTCTACTCCGCCGCCCTCGAGCGGCTCCAAGCCGCCGGCGGCAGCGCCGTCGAGATCGACGTAGCCCCACTTCTCGAAGCCGCGCGCCTCCTCTACAGCGGCCCCTGGGTCGCTGAGCGAACCGCGATGTTGGAGTCCTTGCTCAAAACAAACCCCACCGCAATCCACCCGGTCGTACGCGCCATCGCCGAAGCCGGCCGAGGCATCTCCGCCGTAGACGCCTTTCGCGGCCAATACACTCTGCAGGAATACGCGCGCTGCGCCGAAGAGATCTGGGACAGCATCGACGTTCTGGTGCTGCCAACTACACCGACCATCTACCGCCGCAGCGAGGTTCTAGCCGAACCGGTGGCGCTGAACGCCCACCTGGGTCGCTACACCAACTTCGTCAACCTGCTCGACATGAGCGCCATCTCGATCCCCGCAGGCTTCCGGACCAACGGTACCGGGGTTGGCGTGAGCCTCATCGGCCCGGCATGGTCGGACTCCAGTCTCCTCCAACTCGCGACACGCTACGCGCAGGTCCGGGAGATGCCCGCGCCACCGGCCTTGGATGGAGCGCCGCGTCAGCCGGTGGTCCAACTGGCAGTGGTCGGGGCGCACCTGTCCGGAATGCCCCTCAACTGGCAACTCACTTCCCGCAAAGCGCGCCTGGTCCGAGCGACCCGCACGGCAGCAGCGTATCGGCTCTATGCGATGGCCGGACAAACTCCCCCGAAACCGGCGCTCGTCCACGTCGGCCCCGACGGCGGCTCGATTGAGCTCGAGATCTACGAAATCGACGTCTGCGCTTTCGGTGAGTTCGTCGCCGAAGTTCCCGCGCCACTGGCCATCGGTACCGTCACGCTGGAGGATGGCACCACGGTACGCGGTTTCGTCGCCGAGCCGCGCGCACTATCCGGAGCGTTGGATATCACCACACACGGCGGCTGGCGCTCCTACCTAAGCACCCGGGCACAACCATGAACCACTCGACAACCTCCGTACGACTCATTGCCCGCACCTTCGTGACTTGTGCACTGGCGGCGTTAGGCGCCCTCAGCACCCCGGCGCGTGCCGAGATCAAAGTGGGCGTCTCCGACTGGACGGGTTGGGTCGCCTGGTACGTCGCGCAAGACCAGGGATACTTCAAGAAGTACGGCGCGGACGTGAAGCTGGTCTGGTTCGCCAACTACAGCGACTCCATCGCGGCGCTGTCGACCGGCCAGCTCGACGCCAACAGCCAAACATGGTCCGACACGCTCGGCCCCCTCGCCAAAGGCCTGCCGCTGAAGGTCGTGCTCGTCAACGACAACTCCGCCGGAAATGACGCGTTGATGGTCGGCCCCAAGATCCATTCTTTCGCGGACCTGCGCGGTCACACCGTAGCGCTCGAGCAATACAGCATCTCCCACTTCGTCCTCTACACGGCGCTGGCCCGCAACGGCCTCACGCCGAAAGACGTGAAGGTCGTCAATCTGTCCGCCGGCGACGCGGCAGCAGCCTTCATGAGCGGTCGGGTCGATGCCGCGGTGGTCTGGAATCCCTGGATCAGCCAGATCGAAAAGAGCGGCAAGGGCCAGCCGTTGTTCACCTCCACCCAGATGCCGGGACTCATCCCGGACCTGCTGGTCGCCCAGGCCCAGGCCACCCGGAATCCAACCAAGCGCAAAGACCTGGTCGCTATGGTCCATGCGTGGTTCGACACCGAAGCGTTCATCCGGGCCAACCCGGATCGCGCGGTCGCCATCATGGCGAAGGTCGTAGGCATGGATCCGCAGCAATACCGTGTTTTTCTTCCCGGGACGCACTTCTTCGACGCGGCGGCCAATCAGGACGCCTTCGACCCACACAGCGCGCGCAGCCTCGTGAGCGTCGCGCCGACGATCGGCGGCTTTCTGCTCTCCAACAAGCTGATCGACGGCCAACCCGATGCCATGCAGGGCGTCGATCGGTCACTGCTCGATGCGGCCCTGAAGCCATGAGTCAGCGCAGCTACTGGTCACTGGCTGCCGTCGGACTCGCCGTCCCGGTCGCCTGTTGGTGGTTGCTGGCCACGTCGGGAGTCGTCAACAGAGTGTTCCTTCCCAGCCCTTACGATGTCATACACCGGGTGGGCGTCTGGTTCAGCGACGATGACCTGCTTGCGGACATCGGCATCAGCGCCTTCCGGGTCGTCACCGGTTGGGCGCTGTCCGCGCTCATCGCCATTCCGTTGGGTTTGCTCATTGGCACCTTCCGCGTCGTACGGGCGCTGCTCGAGCCGCTCACCGACTTCATCCGCTACATGCCCGCGGTCGCCTTCATTCCGCTCGTCATGCTCTGGATCGGGATCGACGAGGGCGCCAAGATCGGGATCATTTTCATCGGCACGTTCTTCCAGATGGTCCTGATGGTTGCCGAGGACGTACGCCGTGTCCCGATGGCGCAGATCGAGGCCGCACAGACGATGGGTGCCACCCGTCGCGAAGTCATCGAGGAAGTCATCGTCCCGTCGGCCAAGCCGGCCCTGCTGGATACATTGCGCATCACGATGGGCTGGGCCTGGACCTACCTCGTCGTCGCCGAGTTGGTCGCGGCCAACTCCGGCCTCGGCTACGCCATCATCAAGGCGCAACGCTTTCTGCAGACCGACAAGATCTTCGCCGGAATCATCCTGATCGGTGCCATCGGGCTCGCTATGGACCAGGCCTTCCGACTCGTACACAGGCTCGCCTTCCCATGGCTGCACGCACGGAGCTGAACATGGCGAGCGCCATCAGTTGCCGCTCGGTGTGCAAGGTCTTCGCGACCGGTCGCAAGGAGATCATCGCGCTACAGAACGTCACGCTCGATGTCGCGGACGGCGAATTCCTCACCGTGGTCGGCGCATCCGGATGCGGCAAGTCGACACTGCTGCGGGTACTCGCCGGCCTCGAAAGCTACACTTCGGGAAGCGTTACGACCGCCGGCGCGACGGTGGTCGGCCCGGGTGCCGAGCGCGGGATGGTCTTCCAGAACTACAGCCTTTATCCCTGGCTCACGGTGCTCGGGAATATCAAGTTTCCCCGCCAGCTCGCCATTCACACCCGTGACCGGACGAGCAGCGACGTCGAAACCGCGTCGGGACGGGCGGACGCCCTGCTACACCTGATGGGACTTGCCCACGTGGCAACGGCTTATCCCTCGCAGCTCTCCGGAGGCATGCAACAGCGTGTTGCAATCGCCCGCGCCCTGATGACACGGCCACGCATACTGCTCATGGACGAGCCCTTCGGGGCGCTCGACGCGCAGACCCGGGAAGTCATGCACGACTTGATTCTCTACGTGTCCGCGCTCGAGGACTGCACCGTCGTCTTCGTAACTCACGACGTGGAAGAGGCGATCTACCTCGGGCGCCGCGTGCTGCTCATGGCGCCCCAACCCGGCCGGATCGATTCGATCTACGACGTCCCGCTGCCACCGCAGCGCGGTCAAAGCATGAAGCACGCGACGGAATTCCTGCGCCTGAAGTCCGAAATCCGGGAACGCATCGCGGGCACTTCCGGCCTGCGCACCGACCTCGAATTGTTACAAAAGCTTTCCCGGCGTGCAGCCCGCTGACATCGCACCAACGCGGTGCGCGCTTGCACCTGTTGTGCGCAGCAGACGTACCGCCTCTCCCGGACATGCACAACGCAAGTGCCCGTTTTTCCTGCATAACCGCGATCCAACAGCAACGAGTTGGTGTCGGCACGCCACTTGCACGAGTCGAAGTCAGAGAATGTGCGTCTAGGGTTCCGGTCCGCGTGAGCGGATGACTGGTCCGAGAGAGGCAGTCCACGCGCCTTACGACTGGTGAGGCCGCGGATACACGGCGGGATAAAAGCCCGGGAGATCTGATGTCGAGGAGACTCATGAGGATCCTCGGGATGATCTCCCCGCAGTGGATGATGATCCCGCCGACAGCATGAGGCTCCGCGACGATGCGACAACTGCATCGGTGTCCAGGAGACGCTCGCTGTGAAAACAAACACGCCCGTTCCAAAATGCCAACTACGCCGGCTCGAAAAAATTTCGTCGGTGACAGCCGCGGTACTCACCGCGCTCTATGGAGCGCCTGCTCTTGCGGACGAAGAGCCAGGCATCCAGGAGGTGGTGATCACCGCGAGCCACCGGGCGGTCTCCGCTCAAGATCTGCCCATCAGCGTGACGGCCGTCACCGGCGCGCAGCTCGAGCAGGCCGGAATCCAGGACATCTCTTCGCTGGCGCATTCCATGGCCGGTGTTAACTACACCGACAAGGGCCCCTTCAGCATCAACGGATCGACGCTGATCATTCGCGGCTTGAACAGCGAGGGAACAGCCGGACAATTGGCGCTCGCCTCGCCCGTCGTGCCACCCGTGGCCACTTATGTTGACGAGACGCCCCTGTTTTTCAACCTGCGCCTCGAAGACCTCGCGCGCGTCGAAATCCTACGGGGTCCTCAGGGCACCTTGTATGGGTCCGGCTCGCTGGGCGGCACCGTAAAGTTCGTGCAGAACGCTCCGGATCCGTCAGCGTTCGATGCCAAGGTCCGCATCGGAGTCAGCGGCACCCAGCACGCCGACCACGCCAATGAAGACGCGTACGGCATGTTGAACGTGCCGATGGCGGAGGCGTTCGCGATACGCCTGAACGCCAGTCGGACGCACGAGGCGGGCTTCATCAACCAACCCAACCTCTACGTGTTGGACGCCAACGGGGCGCCGGTCTCCGCGGAGCCGGGCAATGTATTCAGTCCGCCGGTAAAATACGAAAAGAGAGACGTCAACAGCTACGACTACACGAGCGCGCGCATTGCGGCGTTGTGGAAGCCCAGCGACGCGTTCCGCGCCCAACTGTCCTACTATTATCAGCTCGGCAAAGCCGATGGCTTCCCCTATGTGGCGACGCAGCCGGCGGCCTATAACGCATGGATCAATGCAGCGGCGCAGCCACAGGGTGACTTCACCAACCCACCTCTGGCCACGCAACTCTACAACGCGCCAGTTCCCCAGGGCGCCAACCGCCTCTCCAACGCCGACAACAGCCTCGAAAGCGCGCACGACAAGGTCGATCTCGTGGCACTGACGTTGGATTACGACCTGGGCTTCGCCACGATGACGTCGAACAGCTCATGGGCGCATCACGTGAATCGCTCGAGCAGCGACCTGACCGCGCTATACACCAACTTTCCCTTCTACCAGAGCCTCTACGGGCAGAACCCCCGCTCCATCATCCAGGGCCACGATCTCCTGGACGACAAGCCCTGGGCACAGGAGCTGCGCCTCGTCTCTAAGACCGGCGGCCTGCTCGACTGGACAGCCGGCCTGTTCTACAAGGACCAGAAGACGCGCATCCAGGAACACGAGTTCGAGCCCGGGTATCTGGACTTCTACAACGCGTGCGCACCAATCTACGGTCAGAGCGCGGGTGACGGAGTGACGCCGTCCTATTGCGGCCTCGGAGAAACCGCCTACACACCGGGAACCCCGACGTCTATCGACGGAATTCCCATCGTCAAGGACCAGGCTTATATCGGCGACTTCGAGACCGAGTTCAAGGACTTCGCGATTTTCGGCGAGCTGACGGCGCACATCACCAAAGCATGGAGCCTGACCGCTGGCACGCGCCTCTTCAAGCAGACCGTGACTCAGTCACAACAGACGGGTCTGTTGTTTGACGGGGGCTTTCCACCTCCGCCCATCGCCAATATCTCGCTGAGCGACTCCTGGCGCCGGGCGCTCTGGAAGGTCAACACGGCCTACGATCTCGACGAGAACAACCGCGTCTACGCGACGTGGTCACAGGGCTTTCGCCGAGGTGGTGTCAACGCGCTACCCCCGAGCGAGCTCAATGGCGCCTACACGACCCCGCCCCAGCTCACGAAGCTGGCACCGGACACCGCCGATAACTACGAGATCGGCATCAAGGGAACCCTTGCCAACCGGCTGAAGTATTCGGCCGCGATCTACGACATTCAGTGGCACAACATTCAGGAAGGCGTGCAGCTCACCCCCCTGGTCTTGCCCGCGTCGCTCAATATCGGCGAAGCCTACAGCCGCGGCTTCGAGTCGGAGATCTTCGCTCTACTGAGTCACAACCTGTCGGTACAGGTCGACTACACGTACGACCGAACGGCGCTGACTTCACTGAACCCCCTGTTCACCTATCCCAACGTCGCCGTGCCGCCACCCTCCATCGGCAGTCAGCTGCCCGGGACGCCGAAGAGCAGTGCGGCAATCACCGTGGAGTATGGACATCTGCCCTTCGCCGGTGGCGAGCTCAATTTCGCCGTCGATGCGCACTACCAGAGCGTTGTCATACCGGCGCTTTCGGCGACCATTCCGAACGTGCCGGGATTCACGATGGTGAATGCGCGCGTGCGCTTCGCTTCAGGACACTGGAGCACCACGATGTTCGTCGACAACGTGACGGACACCCTCGGAATTATGTCCTACTCCGACCCGGGCATCTACGGTAACCGCTACCAGGCAGTCGTCTCGAGGCCGCGGACATTCGGCCTCACAGTCGGCTATTCGCTCAAGGAGGAATGACGTCTGAAGTCCCTCGAGGTTATATGAACGCAATCACCGCAGAACCTCTCCAGCACGTGTTGAATGTGCTGCGGCACATCGAACGGGCGTTGACCTTCGCGCCCGCGAATCCTCGTTTCCTGCTCCATAGAGCCCAATGCCTGCTCGCGCTCGGCCGTCCCCGTGACGCGTGCAGATCGGCTGCCGCGGCGCGGCGCTGTGCCTCGACGGAGCCGGTTCTGTTGGATGCGATCGGAACAGTCTTCAGCCAAGCCAACGACCACCGGCAGGCGCTCGCGGTCTACGATCAGGCCGTCTCCTTATCGCCCGACAATCCGCTGTTCCTCTTCAATCGGGCCGCCGTGCGCCGCTATCTCGGTAAGTTGGACGACGCCGAGCAAGACTATGATCGGGTCATCGCTCTGCGACCTGACGACTACGAAGCCTACAAGAACCGCGCCGAGCTGCGGACACAGACTCGCGACAACAATCACACAGCGACACTCGAGGCATTGCTCGCGAAAGGCAACACCGTCTGGGCCGGCGAGGTCGAGCTGCGCTACGCGTTGGCCAAAGAATACGAAGACCTCGGCGAATACGCTCGATCGTTTCAGCACCTGCGGAGCGGCTCGCGACTGAGGCGGGAGCACCTTCGCTACGATGTGGCGACCGATGTTGCCACAGCGACCTGGGTCAGTGAGGCATTTCCGGGACCGCTCCCCAAAGCATCCTATGGCTGCAGCGACGCGGCCCCGATTTTCATCGTGGGCCTGCCGCGCAGCGGCAGCACTGTTGTCGATCGGATTCTGAGCAGCCATTCGACGGTCTCCTCGGCCGGGGAGTTACCTCACTTCGCCCTGGCGGTCGTCGACGGCGTGCGTCGCCAGAGCGGGGTGCCTCAGCTGCCTCGCAAGGAGTTGGTCGCTCGCTCCGCGAGCCTCGATTTCGCGGCCCTGGGGCATGACTATCTCACGAGAGCGCGCACCGGCAGCCTCGAGAAGGCGCGCTTCATCGACAAAATGCCGCTGAATTATCTCTACTGCGGACTGATTCAGCGCGCGCTGCCCAACGCCCGCATCGTGCATGTGACCCGCAATCCGATGGCCGCGTGCTACGCGATATTCAAAACCCTCTTCAAAGACGGCTACCCCTTCTCCTATGACCTCGCCGAGCTGGCGCAGTACTACTCAGCGTACCGGCGCCTGATGCAACACTGGGAGAGCACGATGGCAGGCAACATCCACGTCCTGCGCTACGAGGATCTCGTCGCGGACCAGGTCGGAACGACTCGCAAGCTGTTGGAGTTCTGCGGGCTCGAGTGGGAGGACGGCTGCGCTGATTTTCATCGCAACCCGTCGCCCACCACCACGGCCAGCGCTTCCCAGGTACGACGTCGGATGTACGACACATCGGTGTCGCAGTGGCGGAACTACGAGACGCAACTCGCTCCTCTACGCGCGCATTTGAGCGCGGCAGGGATCGATTGCGATGAGTGAGCGAGCCCGTGCAGGGTTGATCGCGATCGTGCTCCTGGTGTTACCACGCCTGTGTGATGCGGTCGGCCAGATCAACCTGGGCGTGGTCAACTGGATCGGCTACGGCCCGATCTATTGCGCCGCGGCCAACGGGTACTACAGGAAATACGGATCCGACGTCAAGCTCGTCACCTTCAGTGACAACTCCCTGATGGCCGGTGCCCTGGAAGGGGGCGAGCTCGCGGCATCCACGCTGACTTACGACCAGGTGCTCACCGCCAACGCCAAAGGTTGGAAGCTCAAGGTCGTGATGCCGGTCGACTACTCCGTCGGGGGCGACGCCATTCTCGCCAACGCCGCTATTCACACGGTTGGCGATCTGCGCGGCCGCAAAGTGGCCTTTCAGCCCTTGTCCCCTTCTGACTTCCTGCTCGGTTACGTGTTGGCCGGAGTGGGATTGTCCGAAAAGGATGTGCGGCCGATCAACTCGACCCCGGAGGGCGTCGTGGCGATCATGGCCAGCACGACGGTGGACGCCGGAGTGACGTATGAGCCTAGTGTCTCGACGATCCTGAAGATCGGCGGCGGTAAGCAGTACCACGTGCTCATTTCTTCGCGCGAAGCCAAGGGAATGATCACCGACGTCCTGGCACTCAAGGAAAGCACGCTCGCCAGTAACCCGAAGCTGGCGGAGGGGTTGATCCGCGGGACGATGGAAGGCCTCGCCTTCATGCAGAATGAGCCCGCCAAGGCCGCCGCCGTCATCGCCAAAGCGCTCGAAGTGAGCGTGGCCGACGTCCAGGCGCAGTTACCGAACGTCGAGAATCCCAGCCTGCCGCATCTCGGCGATGTCTTCACGAAAACCAACTCGCTGCCGTCGTTTCACGCCAGCGGCAGGATCATCGGCGACATCCTCAGGAAACAGGGGCAAATCCTCGCCCTGCCGCCCATCGAGGCGACCTATGACTCCAGGTTTGTCGCCGCCGTGCAGGCCAACCCGGGAGCACCCAAATGAGCCGACTCTTCCGCCACGCAGGCAGCACCTGGCCGAATCTGCTTGCCATCGCCTATACCCTCGTCGGGTGGGCGCTCGGTGTGTGGCTGCTGACTCGATCGGAGCTGGGACTGAATGCAGTTGGCGTGTTGCTGACCGCGCACGCGCTGATCTATTCCGCGTATCTCATCCACGAGTGTGTGCATCAAACGATCTTTGCCGTGCCCGTCGCCAACGACCGGCTCGGTATCCTGTGCGCCTGGATCAACGGCGCCTGCCTGGCCAATTACGCCGGCCTGAAGAAGAAGCATCTGCGGCATCATGCGGACCGGCTGGATGTCGTCACGTTCGACTACCGCGCCACGCTGAAAGTCGCGCCGGCGTGGCTCCGCAAAGCGGTCCTGGTCCTGGAATGGGCCTATGTGCCGGTCGTGGAGCTCCTGATGCGGGGCATGGTGATCGCCGCGCCCTTTCATTTCGGGACCTGGCGTGAGCGCCTGCGCGTCGTGGTGTTGCTTGCGGTCCGGGTGAGCTTCTTCGTGGCGCTCGCGCTCGTATCCCTCAAGGCGCTCCTGCTCTATGCGCTGGCCTATTTTGTGTTTCTGAACGTGCTGCGCTTCATGGACGCGTTCCAACACACCTACGATGTCTTCCCGTCCCGCTCACTGGAGCCCGCGCCGGTGGACCCGCGCCGCGACCGTCGTTACGAGTACGAAAACACCTACTCGAACCTGCTGACCGAGCGCTGGCCGTGGCTCAACCTGCTGACTCTGAATTTCGCGTATCACAACGCGCACCACGCTCGATCGGGCGAGCCGTGGTACCGCCTCCCTGCTCTGCATCGCGCGCTTTACGGCGAAAATGACCCGCAGGTGCTCCCCTGTCGCGAGCTCGTTGTGACCTACCACCGTAACCGCGTCATCCGTGTCCTCGCGGACGACTACGGCTCCGTCGGTACGCCAGGTACCTCCCGCGCTAATGGCTTCATTGGCGCAGTCGGCGTGTCCTTCCTGACCGCGGTTTGACCGCTGGCATCGGTTGGCTGCGCCGGCTATTGGCGTGCGCCGGGTTCTCGGAACGGAAACATTTAGCTCGTAGCCTATTGCCCCCGATCGAACGCGAGCAGTGGACTGCGCCGTGAAAGAGTTTCGTCCGCCAACCGATGATCTCGAGCGCGCCGTACTGGCTAAGTTGTGGGAGCTCGGTGCGGGCTCGGTTCGCGATCTACACGATCAGCTCGGTCAGCGTGAGCGGCGCGGACTCGCGACAACCACCAAGGTCGTAGAGCGCCTGCGTAAGAAAGGACTCATCGAGCGCCACCAGGGCGATGAGCTGTCCATCTACCGCCCACTCGTCACTCGCGAGGAAGTGGAGGCGACACGCTCCCGCAAGGCGAGACTCTTCAGCCTCGCGCCGCATGCGCCGGTCGCGGCCCTCGTCGATGAGGCTGAAGCCGTCGATCCCAAGTTGGTGGACAAGCTCGAGCGACTGGTCAGTGCGCGCCGGAGATGGAAAGATGGAACGTGAAACGCTACTGACCGTATTGATGATCCTCCTGGGTGGCCTGGCCCTGCAGTTGATTGGCGCAGGACTCGCCAACCTGTCCCGCTCGAAGCGTTGCGCCGAGCCGGAGCCCGCCGCGTGGTTTCGGTTGCTGAGGCCCCTGATCCCCGCCCTACTCGTAGCGGCCTGTCTGTGTGGATGGGCCTTGTCGCAACCCGACCCCGTGCCCGATCGGGTCGGCCCCCTGGTGTTCATCGTCTGCGCGCCGTTCGGACTACTCGGGGTGCGCGCCGTCGTAAGAGCAGTATGGTCGTTGTTCCGCAGGCCGGAGCGGATCGGGATCGCCACGATAGGACTGATACGGCCGCGGATCGTCGTCGCGCCCGAGTTGGCACGACTTCTGGACGAACGGGCGTTACATGCCGCGCTGGCCCACGAGCGCGCTCACGTCAAGCACCTGGACCCGTTGCGAATCTGGCTCGCGCAAATCGTGACCGATCTGCAGTGGCCCTGGTCTTCGGCGCAAAGACGATTCGAAACATGGCTCGCAGCTCTGGAGCAGGCTCGCGATGATGAGGCGCGCACGGAAGGGATCGATGGCGCCGATCTCGCCGCGGCTCTCGTTGCCTCGCTCCGATTTCACCGCGACCACAGCGGCGGAATTTGCGCCTCCCTCATCGGTAAACGCTCGGCTCTCGAGGATCGCGTCGCGCGACTTCTCCATCCGCTCGTGGTACCGCGTGACAACACCCCCACGACCTGGCAGGTCGCGGTCCTGCTGACGCTCGCCATGATGACCGCTCTCGCCCTCGGCGCGCTCTACGGCGAGCGGCTGGTTGTTGGACCCCTGCTGGCCGTCAGCTAACGCGCGCGGAGCACGCCGAAGGGGTAGTCCGGCCCAGGTTACCCGTTAGCACACGAGCCTTGCCGACGCACTTCTTCATCACATAGACCTAAAGGGTCCGTCCACGCCAATGGGTCGCCCGCGACATAGGTGTACGTGTTGATCCGGCAAAATCCCTCTCCCGCAGGAATTAAATCCCGGCATTGGAGAGAGCTGGCCTGCGCACCCGGCATGCGATTGCGGCGGTCTCGAGGTCACGGGCAAACGTGTTGGTGACTGATCGGTCTCGACCCCTTGCCGTCAGCCGCAGGTGGCGGCTTTGGGGAGTGCGATTTAGGCTACGATTGCCGGCATTGAGTGAGTAACAAAAGTGAGTGGTCCTTTCAGGAGGCTGTCTTGGACAGACTGAGCGGTAAGATCGCGTTAATCACCGGCGCAGCTCGCGGGATCGGGGAAGCGATCGCCCGGTCTTTCGTGCGGGAAGGCGCGAACGTCTATCTGACGGATATCGAAACCGACGCGGGCGAGGCGCGCGCGCGTGACCTTGGTGGCCGGGCGATATTCAGGCGACTTGATGTCCGCGACGAACAGGATTGGGCGCATGTCACGGCCGAGGTGATTTCGCAGCAGGGGCGATTGGACGTTTTGGTGAACAACGCGGGAATAACTGGCTTTGAAGCCGGCTTTGTTGCCCATGATCCGGAGAACGCTAACCTTGAAGACTGGCGAGCGGTACATCGGACAAATTTGGATGGTGTTTTCCTGGGTTGCAAGTACGCGATCCGCGTAATGCGTCAGTTCAAGACAGGATCGATCATCAACATCTCATCGCGCTCTGGCTTGGTTGGGATACCCGGAGCCGCAGCCTATGCGTCCTCCAAGGCAGCCGTCCGCAATCACACGAAGTCCGTTGCGCTTTGGTGTGCACAACAGGGGCTCGCGATTCGCTGTAACTCTATCCATCCCGCGGCGATACTGACGCCGATGTGGGAAACAATGCTCGGTTCTGGCACCGAGCGTGAGGCTCGTATGGCAGCACTTGTGAAGGACACACCCTTACGCCGCTTTGGAACGCCGGATGAAGTGGCCGCCGTGGCGACGCTTCTGGCTTCCGACGAGTCGCCCTTCATCACTGGTTCAGAGATAAACATTGACGGGGGACTGTTGGCCGGATCAGCGGCAGCTCCCGGATAGCGCGGGGGTGCTAGGACCGCAGCCACGAACGGCGGCTTGTCGGAAGACAAGCTCGGGGCCTTGTGCTTCCGCTGGCCGAATCCGCTCAAACCTCTGCGCACCATAACGACCCAAAGTTGACTGTGGTGACTGTCGGCTTTGCGGCGTCTCTCCTTTCCGTTGCTCAAAATGACGGCGAAGCATACGCTAAACCGCTCAATGCGCCTGTACCCCGTCTACTGAAAGCTCGTAAGGTGCTGTCATGGAAAAGTTCGGACGCTCTTGCGCGATTGCCGTGCTCCTGTCGCTTTCGCTCTGGCTCACGCCAATCAGCGTGGCCATTGCCGCTCAGTCGGCGAGTCGCGTCACCGTGCTCTACGACGCATTCGGAAACCCCTCCAAGCTCGTGAAAGACTGGGGATACGCCGCACTCGTTGAGTACGGTGGCAAGCGCATCCTCTTCGACACCGGCAATGACGCCGGCATTCTGGAGCACAATGTCGGGCAACTTGGCATTGACCTGAAGCAACTTGACGCCGTTGTCATCTCGCATCGACACGGCGATCACACCACCGGGCTCGCTTACCTTCTGAAGGTGAATCCGGGCGTCGTGATCTACGTTCCGCAGGAAGGCGCGTTCTTCAAAGCGCGTTTGCCGCTGGGCTTTCTGGAACGAAACCCAGGCCTTCCGGCCGATCTCCACTACTACGAAGGCCAGCAGCCGCAGCGCTGGGTGTCAGGTACGCCATGGGAGCAGGCGAACTTCCAGATCGTGGCGCAGACGACGGAGATCTTTCCCGGCTTCTTCCTAATCAGCACCCAGTCGCACAAGCCGGGAACGCAGGAGATGAACGAGCTCTCGCTCGTAATTCGCACGCCCAAAGGGCTGGCTGTCATCGTGGGCTGCTCACATCCCGGCGTGGAGAACATTCTCCAACAGGCCGCGAAAATAGACTCGCGGCTGTACACGGTCACGGGCGGCTTCCACCTGGTGTTGACGCCGCGTGAGGAAGTGGAGCGCGTTGCGCGTAACTTGCATGACGATTTGAAAGTGCAGCGCGTTGCTCCCTCACATTGCACGAGCGAGCTCGGGTTCGCTGTCTTTCTCGCCACGTTCAAGGAGCGGTTCGATCACGCCGGGCTGGGCGCGGTTATCCCACTGCCTGATTAGGGGGAGGCCAACTAGGCATCCGCATCGACCGCGGCAGTTCGGGTAACTGGCGCTGTCGACCCGTTTCTGCCGGTGACGAGTGGCCGCTTTTCGGTAACAGGAAAACGAAGACTGATCCCTGGCTTCGACATTGGACCCGGGTATCGGCATGTTCGATCAGAGTTTCGAAGGCCCGCCGCGCGTAGAATCACACGCGGGGGTGGCCCCTGTACCCCGGGCATCTTTACCGTAAGTTCTCTTTATTCTTTCAATTCCACGAGAATTTCGTCTACGTCGCTTAATTGTTCCCCAGAGTGGGTGACCGGTGGAAGGATCTGCGCTTCATCGTTCCCTTCGAATTCCCCACGAATGCGAGCGAGCTTCGCCGCGAGTTCGTTCTGCCGGATTTCGCGGCGCAACCATCCGGCGGTTCCTCGCGTCAGTTCTCGGAGCATTCCGGCCTCTATGCGCGCGCACGACCCGCATATCTCGACGTGCTATTCGAGGCCATTGCCCGCGAACTGACCAACAGAAACCTGGCGTGGGACTGTGGCACCGGCAGCGTTGGAAAGAGCCTGGGGTAACTGCGCCACCAGGAAGCATGTCGTCATGCCACTTCACACCTGATTTGGCGAACTCTAGCCCGGCTGAAGCTTGACGGCAGCCGATTTCCAGCGCCTTAACACCGTTTAACAGCGCTCAACTCGCCACAAGTACGGCGCCAGCGCAGCATGACCACCACACCTCTCACGGCGGTCACGTTGTGGACACTCTCACCAGCAAAGACGGCACACCGATCTACTACAAAGACTGGGGTCGAGGCCCGGTCGTCACCTTCTCCCATGGCTGGCCGTTAAATGCCGACGCCTGGGACGGCCAGATGCTCTTTCTGGTCCAGCACGGATTTCGGGTGATCGCGCATGACCGGCGCGGCCACGGACGCTCGGGACAAGCCGCCTCGGGCAATGACATGAATGGCTATGCGGACGATCTCGCGACTGTCATTGAGACTCTCGAGCTGCGCAACGTCAGCCTGGTAGGCCATTCCACGGGAGGTGGCGAGATCGTGCGCTACATCGGCCGACACGGCACGAAGCGCGTGGCGAAGGCAGTTTTGATCGGTGCCGTGCCGCCTCTCATGCTGAAGACTGCCGCCAACCCGGAAGGGTTGCCACTGGAAGTCTTCGATTCGATTCGAGCGAGCGTGCTCAAGGATCGCTCCCAGTACTACAAAGAGCTGGCTATGGTGTTCTACGGCGCCAACCGACCGCACGCGCAAGTCTCGCAGGGTGTACTCGACCAGTTCTGGCTCTGGAGCATGCAGAGCGGTCTCAAGAACGCCTACGAGTGCATCAAGGCGTTTTCGGAAACGGATTTCACCGAGGATCTGAAGAAGATCGACGTTCCGACGTTGCTCCTGCACGGCGAAGATGACCAGATCGTGCCGGTGCAAAACTCCGCCCGCAAGTCGGAACGGCTCATCAAGGGTGCGCGGGCCATTTACTACCCCGGCGCGCCTCACGGGATGACAGCCACGCATCAGGATCGAGTCAATGCTGATCTGCTGGTGTTTCTGCGGACCTGAACCTGCTGGAGTCGGCAACCATGTATGACCAAGAGCTCACGACCGAGGCTACGACGGTTTCATTCGATCGGCTTCGATCGGCCGTCATCGAGCTATCCACCGCACTGAATGAGGCTTTACGCGACGAGCGGAACAATGCCGCGGCCTGCCTGCAGCGCGCCAAAGACATGCTACACGGTGTCGACCAGGCGCCACCGCAACCTGTAGAGAAGGATGCGCGGCGGGGTCTCGCACCGTGGCAGGTTCGCAGAGTTCTGGCGCACATCGAGGCGAATCTGGGCGAGTCACTCAGAAACAAAGATCTTGCCGCGATCGCTCGCCTCAGCACCTTCCACTTCGCCGTTGCATTCCACAACAGCATGGGCGAGGCCCCGCACGCCTACATCATCCGGCGCCGGGTGGAGCGGGCGCAGGGCCTGATGCTCTCGACGGACAGGTCTTTGAGTGATATCGCCGCCGAATGTGGCATGGCCGACCAAGCCCATCTGACTCGACTCTTTCGCAAGATCGTGGGCGAAAGTCCGGGGGCCTGGCGGCGCGCGCGTGCCAACCCGGTCGACCCGACCGAGCCTAACCCAACGATTGCAGAAGCTGCCTGGCGGCCTCGAGATCGCGCGTCTCAAACCCTTCTGTAAAACGAGCGTGCACAGAAGATACCAACTCCCGTCCTTCCTGGCCGCGGCCCTGCTTCACCCGAAGCCGCGCGAAGGTCATCGACGCACGCAACTCCCACGATAAGGCACACTGCCGGCGAGCCTCCGCGAGCGCGCGCATGATAACGGCCTCGGCGAGTGTCTCGTCTGTCGATGGCATGGAGACCAGGATGTCAGCTTGAACACGCAGCAACTCCGGGAGCTGACACATCTCGGTGCCCGCTTCGGTCTCGGTTATCGCACTGCCGATCACGGCGAGCGCCTCGTTCAGCTGGCCAGCGGCGGCGAGTCCTTCCGCAAACGCGCAGCTGGCGCGAGCGAGCTGAATGGTCTGTCGACCGGCTCTCATCAGGGGCAGCGCGGACCGCAACAACGCGAGGCCGCGCTCACTTTCTCCTTCGCAAGTGAGCAGCTCCCCTTGCAGAGCAAACGCTGTTGCGTGTAGCGCGGGCAGAGCCGGCCAGTTCGGATGGCTCATCAGCTTCTCGAGCACCTCGTGGGCGGCCTGCAAATCACCGCACCAAAGGAAAAAGGGCGCCGTGTAGAGACAAGAGAAACAGATGTTGACGGGCTTGCCCGATGCCTCGGCCTCGCGGATCGCCTCCCGCGCAACCTCCAGCGCGCGATTCGGAAAGCCACTCAACCAGAGCACCCGGTGAAAAACGATGAGCGCCCGCAGTCTATAGTCGAGTCCGAAGAGCTGCGCATCGAGATGCTCCGAGCGCGCGAGCCCTCGTTCCAGGTGATCCCGAGCCACCGACTGATTGCCCACGAAATGATGCGAGCAACCCAACAACCAATCCGCAATCACACCGTACAACGCGTCCATCGCGGTTCGCGCTGCGTGCGCCAACTCCTCGGCGACGGCGAGGGAGCTGCGAATGTCCGCAGTGCGGAGCAGGAAAATATGCAGACCCGCCAGAAGTCGCAAGCGAGTTGCGGTATCACTGCGGCTGTGCGCGACCTCCAGCGCCCGCATGATCGCCGCACGCACATCGTCGCCATTGCCCCGTGTCCACACTGATGAAACCGCCACAGCCTCCTGCAGCACCATCTCCTGCCGGCTGCCGCGCAGGGTGTCATCGAGTAGCAGCAATGCCGCAGAGCTCCATTTGTGACATTCACCGAGGAGCGACAGCTCGAGAAAGATCGGCACAGAGGCGACCGTCAGATCGATTGCGATGATCGGGTCGCCATCACCGAACGCCCACCCGAGCGCCGCTCGCATGTTGCCCAGGTGCTCTCCGTCCACGCCTGCCGCGTGGGTAATGCGCGTTTCGGTGCGACCGAGCAGGGACGCGAAATACCTCGCGTGGCGCAGCGCCACCGCCTGTTTTTCTCCGCCCTCCTCCAGCTTCTCCATGGCATAGACGCGGGTCGTCTCCAAGAGCCGATATCGCGTTGTATTGTTTGCAACAACAACCGATACGAGCGACTTCGCGACGAGGGTACCGATGGCGTCGACCACGAGCGCCGCGTCGAGTCCGTCTCCGCAGGCAGTCGCCTGCGCAGCCTCGAGGGTGAAGAAGCCGACGAAGATCGACAGTCGGCGCAGCACGAGCTGCTCGGGCTCAGTGAGAAAGGCATAACTCCAATCGAGCAGCGCGTGCAGTGTCTGGTGCCGGGGAAGCGCCGTTCGCCGCCCGGACCAGTGCAGACCAATGCGACTTTTCAGAAGATCCGCCGTTCCTGCGATGCCGTGCGCGGCCACGCGGGCCGCGGCAAACTCGATCGCCAGCGGGATCCCGTCGAGCCTCTCGCAAATACCGGCGACGATCGGCGCATCCGCGTCGCTCAGCTCGAGGCGGCAGCCACTTGCGGCGGCCCGCTCCAGGAACAGCTTCACCGCGGGAAACTTCAGCGCGTCAACGGCACTCACGCCGCTATCGGGCGACGGGCTCGCAAGCGGCGGGAGCCAGTAAGCGTGCTCGCCTTCGACCCGCATAGCCTCGCGACTGGTTGCCAGGATATGAACTTCCGGCGCCTCCTGGAAGATGCGCTCGGCGAGTGTGGCGGCCGCGTCGATCACGTGCTCGCAGTTATCCAACACCAACAGGATGCGGAGAGTTCGCAAGCACAGCATGAGAGCAGGCAGCACGTCCTCGGTCTGGATCGTCAGACCGAGAGTCGATGCGACAGTCGTAGCAATCAGCTTCGGGTCCGTGATAGCCCCGATGTCCACGAAGCGCACGGCGCCGGCGAACTCCTCGAGCATCCCATGGGCGACGGATATGGCGACGGTCGTCTTCCCCATGCCTCCAGGACCGATGACGGTCACGAAACGCTCCGTGAGCAGATCGGCGGCAATGGTGCGCACCACTTCGTCGCGGCCAACCATTCGTACGAGCGCAGCGGGTAGAGCGACCCGTGGCGGAGTTGTACCACTGGAGCGTTCCGGAACCCGCGTCGGTGGACTTGCCGAATCCTCCCGCCTGACCGGTGCCACGAAGCAGTAACCTTGGCCCGTGACGTTGGCGATGTATCTCTCCCTCCCATCGCGATCGCCAAGCACCTTACGCAGACCGGTCATGTGAACCCTGAGGTTGCCCGGGTCGACGACCAAACCGCGCCACACGCGCGAGATCAACTCGCGATGAGTGACGACTTCGCCCGGACGCTCGAGCAGCACCATCAGAATGTCGAGAGCACGATTGCCCAAGGCTAGCGGG
>Ga0070665_100001557_pt1 | contig 26486 bp, 20 predicted proteins | sample KBSS13metaG_FD_65862 | JGI IMG/M metagenome (GOLD analysis project Ga0070665, IMG submission 65862) | Switchgrass rhizosphere microbial communities from Kellogg Biological Station, Michigan, USA - KBS S1-3 metaG | ecosystem: Host-associated > Plants > Roots > Rhizosphere > Soil ... | reverse complement strand
CTTCGGAACGCTGCTGTACTGAATCCGTTTCGAGTTGGCTCCTGCGCTCATGCGCGCGAGTCTCCCGGACACGTATCCGGCCAGATAGAGACTGCAGGATCTTTCACAAAATATGGAGAGAGCGATGAACAACATCATTTATATCGTTGGTTTGGTGGTAATCGTTCTGGCCGTTCTCGCATTCTTCGGCCTTCGTTGACCTTCAAGATCACTGAGCGTTTTCTTCCGGTGATAGAGTATCTCTGTCGCCGAGGAGTGCCACTTTCCAGTCCGGGTTCTCGCGGGGTAAGGTTCCCTAGAGCGATCAAGCGGAACCGCCATGTCCGCCGGGCGAGTTCCAACTACGAACAGCGTAGCGACGATCTTGCACCCTGTCGCAAGCTCAATGTCATCAGCATCGAACCAACCGCCCAGCATAGATTAAAGGAGCTGTCAGACGTTTGGCCGCTGCAGAACCGGACGAAAGGGTAATGGCTGATCTGGACTGAAGCCCAATACCGGGCTCTCCCAGCAACTGTTAACAACTGCTAGCGTTGACTATCGTGGCGGTGGCAGTCGCCGAGCCTGTCTCAGGTGACGTGTGAAGTTGCCCTTCGAAGCCGCCGCCACACAAGCAGATGGGTTCCCTTTCTGACGGGCATACTCCCGCATATCTCGCCGCGGTCGCCCGGCGAGTGAGGAGTTGGTTTCGTTCTATTTCCGTCCCGCCTTCAAGCGAGCGCTTTCCGCTTACGACCGCCGGTTAGACTTTGGTCCAGGCACACGAACGCATAAGGCCCGCCCGTCTGTTTTTCGAAACCTCGTCCGACGAGTCGCGTTACCCGACAGATCACGTCGCGTTACCCGACCGCTCAAAAAGATGGAGCCCAGCCGTGGAAAACAGCATTTATCAAGCGCGATGGTTGCTCGGGCCACTGTTTGGACTGTGCATTGCGGTCTTTGGCGTCGGTATATTTCTAGGCTGACGAACTATATGCGGTAGCGGCGCTGGGAGTAGTCCCTTCACCGGCGCCTATTGCCTACCGTCCGCTCTCATGCGTAGCGGACGGTAGGCATAATCATCGAACCCAGCGATCGGATTGTTGAGGTAAACCGCGTATAGTCCTTTGCTCTCTCGACGTTTTAAGGAGGAGGGCCACATGCTCTCTCATGGCAAATTTGCCCGCTCGATCACCGTATTGGTGGGCCTCACCTTCGTGGCGATGCCCGTTAACATAACCTTCAAGGGATGGCGGGCGAAAATCTCGTTAGACAATGCTCTCGCTAAGGACGGCAACAGCAAGGGCGGGGGCAACGGCAATGGAAACGGAAAAGATAAAGGAAGCGGCGAAGGGGGCGGCAACGGCAAGGGTAATGGAAACGGAAAAAATGGAGCAACCAGCAAAGGATCGTCGGGAAAAGCAGCTGGAAAAAATTCTGCGCCTGGTGGTGGTGTTCACGCCAACCCGAGTACGGGTGACATAGCCCAAATCAGCGGGGACAATATTGATGTCCTTCATCGTAATGGAATGCGAGAAGGAATTAAGGGCGGTCTATACGTTATGAAGGACGGGAAAGGGCGCACTATAGTGGAGCGACGGGCCACAAGCGCCGACGAGGCAAGACTGCGCGGGATGGTAGACTAAGTGTTCTGCGGCTCCCATCGAACCTTGCCTCATTGTGCGCTCGTAGCGTCGCGCAATGCAATTGCAGCTTCTGTCCGGTTGGCTGCGTGAAGCTTGGCCATGATCCGCGTCATGTGGTGCTTGATCGTTTTCTCATGGACGCCAAGTTGAAGCGCGATTCGCTTATTGCTCAGGCCATACGCAACCAGGGTGAGTATCTCCTTTTGCCTCGGATTGAGCTCGTCGATCAGACTCCGATTGGCAAGTACCGTCGATCGCTGCGATAGATCGGACACGACGCGGGCCGACAGGGTTGGCGACAGATAGGTTTCCCCGCTTGCGATCGTTCGGAGGATTTGAGCCAGCACCTGGTAGCCCACGCCCTTCAGAACATAGCCCTTGGCACCGCTCTTCAGGGCTTGCGTTACATCGTCGGTAAGCTCCGAAACTGTGAGCATAACGATATTCTGCTCTGGATGGCTTTTGAGAATCGGCGCGATCGCGCTTAGCCCACCTCCGGGCATAGATATGTCAATCAGCATAATATCTGGGCGCTGCTGATCGGCGATCCTGATCGCATCCTCCTTGCTGCTTCCCTGAGCGACGATTTCGAAATCCATTTCGTTTAGGCAGCGCGCAACGCCCTCGCGAAAGAGAGGATGGTCGTCGACCACCGCAAGTCGGATTGGTGCGGTCATGAGATATCGGGCCCGTCCGGTTTCAGAACCATCTTCAACGTTGTACCACCCCTAGAAGTTTCGACGGCAAATGATCCGCCAAGGCTTTTCACTCGTTCGCGCAGGCCAGCTAGTCCAAGCGCGTCACGACGTATTTGCCCGAGATCAAAGCCAGGTCCCGTGTCTGACACTTCCACTACGATGCGCCCCGCATTGAGCGCGGAGCTCACGGCCTGCCCTACACCGCCAGCGTGCCGGTACGAATTGCTGAGCGCCTCCTGGACGAATCGGTAAATGCAGATTTTGCCGGATACCGAGAGTGGCGCTTGCGGATCGGAGAGAGCCAGTCTCACCTTCGTTCCAGTGCGGTGCTCGTGTGCGCGGGCTGCATGCGTGATGAGCTCCGCAGTTTGGACGGTTTCTATATGAGGAAGGATCAGGCCCCCACAGATGCTCCTGATTTCAGCGAGGGCATCGTCGAGGCTTAGTCTGATGTCCCCAATCTCGCGCTTACGGTCCTCGCTGGGAGAGTTGGCGGCGATCAGCACTGGGTCATCCAGCTTCATGGCTGCGAGCGCTACTAGTTGTGCTGGCCCGTCGTGTAAGTCAGCACCCAGGCGTCTCAAATAGCCCTCGTTCAATGCGACGACACGCTCGGACGCCCGCTGGATGCGCCCGCGCAGAGACTTGTTCTGAGCCAGCAGTTCGGAGAGTTCCTCCACGCGACTGCTAAGAGCAGCGCTCTGGCTCGCGATTATTCGACTGCCTCGAAAAACGATCGTAGACAACAACAGGTATAGCGCGAGTGTTGCGCAGGCGACCGCAAGCCACGCCCAGAGCCGAGCATAGAACAGCGTTCGCTTGAATTCGGTCGCGATCTCATAGAACTCGGTCACAGCGACCACTTGGCCGGACCATGGCTGCAACACGGGTGCGTATATCTCGAGCAGCGGTTGACCGCTGTCGCGTTCCGCCTCGCTCTCCGCATCGTCGACCTGATCGAAAGTCGCGACCAGCGTCCCAGCAAAAGCCCTTTGGAGACTTGGATTCGGGTCGAAACGTTTTCCAGTAAGCGCCCCGTTCTTGGAATAGAGAACCGTCCCGTCGCGACGCCACAGCCGGAATGACAGGAGCCGCTTGCCTAACGCGCCCTGGCCGAGGGTCTCGTCAAGGGCGTGCCTCACCGGCTCGGTCAGGAACTCGCTTTTCTGCATGTCCGGCAGGATCGGCGCAATTACGCTATCCACATAAAGGGCAGTGGCAGCAGCGGCGTTGCGGGTGACCCCATCTTCGATCACGTTCGCCACAACCGCGCCTACCAGGGTCATGGTGACAAACGACACGAGACCGCCCGCAATCATGAACTGCGCGGCAAGCGACTGGGGTGCCGAACGACCCAAGAGTTCCGCGACCCAGCGCACACGGCGCCGGAAGGCTTGCCACGCCGAGAGCCACGCCGTGCGCCCAGCGCTCACTATGCCCGCAAGCGGCGGGCCGCCGGAATGGTCAGCATCTCGGTGCAATTCAGCCATCGGAGCCGACATGCAGTTGTCCGTGCCGTCCAGTTCGCATTGTCGGTCGCCCCAGCGCATCGCCTGGTTGGCAATTACGCGTTCACTGTCCCATTTTGGACATAAGCCAATCCGCCTCTGCTCGTTGGCCAATATCTCTCCATCGCGCGTGGCAGGTAAATGAGCAGCCGTCGCGCCGGTTCCCGCGCGTCCCGCGAATTCAGGCGGCTATGGTTTCCGTGTCACATCAGAGTTGGGGACGGCCGACATGGTCGGGTAGATCGACCGTAAACGCCGAGACCGCCGTGAAGAGCGACGAGCCGAGAGGAATAACCTCGAGAGGGAACCGCCCAGCTAGCAGGCGGCCAAGGAACGAGACCGGTACTTCCCCGACTGTCGATCGGTGAGCACGACAGACCTTCCCGGACGCTTGCGTCCGGCAAATCGCAGGGCCCCATCGAACGACGCACTCAACAGCCCGAGGTCGACCTTTCCTGGATAGTGCATGTCGATCGCAACCCTAAACGCCTCAAAGAACAGACGCGGGTCTACCCACGATTTCTGGATGACGTGCCGAGGCCACCCATATAGCTCCCCTTCCATCTGGAGCAGATGCTCTGCGTCGATTTGATATCGGCAGGGAGCGTTAAGGCGAAGCGAGACAAGTCCGAAGTTGGTCACCTCCCATTGGCCGTTTCTAAAAATAGCAGACCTGCGTGCCAATGTTCGTCTCCTCGACGACGTCGCCTCCGGCGTTTCAGGATGATGCGCGCCGACGCTCCAAACGCCAGTGGCTTGGCAACGTTCCAAGGCTGGACTTCGGTCCTGTCCGCAATGCAACTTAGGTCTGACTTTGCCCCAGCAAGGGTCCAATGGCCTGACAGAGCCGGAACCGAAGCATAGCCGGCTCGTTGCGACCCGACCTTGATAACTACGGGAGGCGAAGATGGGCGAGCGTGACAATCGCGTCACAGTTGTAGACACAGGAACGGGTGGTGGGGCCGTGATTGCCGGCATCTTCACTACCGCGCTGGTCTTGCTCGGCCTATTTTTTCTTTTTGGTGATCAAATCTATTCGGGCGGACATGGGAAGGTTGATGCGAACGCAAACCTCCCGCAAGTGCAGACCCCGGCCCCGCAATAGGTCGGACCTGACATGCACGGCAAAGCCAGGAAGCGCGACAAGCCGGAACGCAATGCTGCTGACGCCGACAACGCCAGCGAACTGAAACATTTCGCCCAGCGCAACAAGGTCAGCTTGGATGAAGCCCGCGCCCTGATCGGGCAGTTCGGGGATGACCGCCAGACAGACCCCGGAAAGGCCATCCCCAAATCACGTCCGTCAGAAAAGGCGTGTGTGTCACCAACAGAATTGGCGAAGAAACACTCGCACGGAGATGCTGCAATGAGCGAGCGAGAAGAAGACTTCATGGACAAATGGCTCGATCGAAACATCCGATCGTCACAGCTGAAACACCCTGAACTATTGGTAGCCAAGGTACTCGCCAAGCAGTGCGTTGCCGATGCCGAGAAGGAAGGTGTGACACGCGAGGCCCTCGAAGAGGTGGTCGTCGACGTAGAGCAAGCCATCTCCGACGAGTTGAAAGTTGCCAAGGCCAAGGAAACAAGATGACGAGTCTCGGGGCAAATCCGCCCCATCGGGAACGTTCGCCAAGGAGACATGATATGCGGAAGTTCGCACTTGCGTTGATAGTACTAGGACTGCTCGCCGGCTGCACGAACGCCGAGAAAGGCGCTGTGGTTGGAGGGCTCGGGGGGGCCGCGATCGGGACATTGGCCGGTGGCAACGATGCTCGAAATGCGATTGTCGGCGGCGCGGTGGGCGCAGTTGCTGGTACTCTGATTGGCGCCGCGGCTGACAGGCAGGGCTATTGCCGCTACCGCGATCAATACGGCCGTATCTACGAGGATCGCTGTTGATTTTTCGCCCCGGTCAGCCTGGCAAATTGGCATTGACGCTCGGCAAGTAGGTTGAGTGGTAGCCAATCGAGCAAGAATCCTCACTGCTCGCGAAAAAAGGCAGAGTCGGACAGCTAGAACCGATGGAACCGATCGGCGGGTCGCGCGTTCATGCGCCTAAGGCCCATCCGTTTAGGGAGGGCCGCTGTCCCATGGGGGGGTAGCCAGGGTTGTTCATCGTCGCCAAGACTCCACCCATTTCAGGCAGCCAATGACCGAGCGAAGAATTCGGATGGGTATGCCATGAATATCGAGGCGTCGCGCGAGCAGCCAAAGGACCAGCTTGATCGCCGGCAGATCCTGGCGGCGCTGCGCGCTTTCCGGCGCGGCGATTTTTCGGTGCGCATTGCCAATAACTATGACGGCCTCGATTCCGAGATCGCCGAAACTTTTAACGAGATCGTCGACCTCAACGACCAGCTTACCCGCGAGTTCGAGCGCCTGAGCCGGGTGGTGGGCAAGGATGGCCGTATCGGCGAGCGCGGCCATGTGCGTAACGCCACCGGCAGCTGGGAATCCAGCGTCCGCTCGGTCAACGACCTCATCGAAGACATGGTGCAGCCGACCGCCGAAGTGGCGCGCGTCATCGGCGCGGTCGCCAAGGGTGACTTGTCGCAGTCGATGATGGTCGAGATCGACGGCCGTCCGCTGCGCGGCGAATTCCTGCGCATCGGCAAGATCGTCAACACGATGGTCGGCCAGCTTGCCTCGTTCGCATCCGAAGTGACGCGCGTGGCGCGCGAGGTCGGCACCGAAGGCAAGCTCGGCGGCCAGGCCCGCGTCAAGGGCGTCGCCGGTACCTGGAAGGACCTCACCGACAACGTCAACGCCATGGCGACCAACCTAACCGGGCAGGTCCGCAACATCGCCGAAGTCACCACCGCCGTGGCGTCGGGCGACCTGTCGAAGAAGATCACTGTCGACGTGAAGGGAGAGATCCTGGAGCTGAAGAACACCATCAACACGATGGTCGATCAGCTCAATTCGTTCGCTTCGGAAGTGACGCGCGTGGCGCGCGAGGTCGGCACCGAGGGCAAGCTCGGCGGCCAGGCCCGCGTCGAGGGCGTCGGCGGCACCTGGAAAGACCTCACCGACAACGTTAACCTGATGGCTGAGAACCTGACCGGCCAGGTCCGCAACATCGCCGAGGTGACCACCGCCGTGGCGCTCGGCGACCTTTCCAAGAAGATCACCGTCGACGTGAAGGGCGAAATCCTTGAGCTGAAATCCACCATCAACACCATGGTCGATCAGCTCAACTCGTTCGCCGGCGAGGTGACGCGCGTGGCGCGCGAGGTCGGCACCGAAGGCAAGCTCGGCGGCCAGGCACAGGTCCGCGGCGTTGCCGGCACCTGGAAGGACCTGACCGATAACGTGAACTCGATGGCCGAGAACCTGACCGGCCAGGTCCGCAACATCGCGGAGGTGACAACGGCCGTCGCTTCCGGCGACCTGTCGAAGAAGATCACCGTCGCCGTGCAGGGCGAAATCCTGGAGCTGAAGGACACCATCAACACGATGGTCGATCAGCTCAACTCGTTCGCGTCGGAAGTGACGCGTGTTGCCCGCGAGGTCGGCACCGAAGGCAAGCTCGGCGGCCAGGCCGAGGTGCGCGGCGTCGGCGGCACATGGAAGGACTTGACCGACAACGTCAACCTGATGGCCGCCAACCTGACTGGCCAAGTCCGCAATATCGCGGAGGTGACCACCGCCGTGGCGCGCGGCGACCTGTCGAAGAAGATCACCGTCGACGTGAAGGGCGAAATCCTGGAGCTCAAGGACACCGTCAACACGATGGTGGATCAGCTCAACTCGTTCGCCTCGGAAGTCACGCGCGTCGCCCGCGAAGTCGGCTCGGAAGGCAAGCTCGGCGGGCAGGCGCATGTCGAGGGCGTCGCCGGCACCTGGAAAGATCTGACCGACAACGTCAACGCCATGGCCGGCAATCTGACAGTGCAGTTGCGCGACGTGTCCAAGGTGGCGACCGCCATCGCCAGCGGCGACCTGACCCAAAAAATCACCGTCGATGCGCAAGGCGAGATCCTGCAGATCAAGGATGTCACCAACACGATGGTGGACCAGCTCAACTCGTTCGCCTCGGAAGTGACACGCGTGGCGCGCGAGGTCGGCTCCGACGGCAAGCTCGGCGGCCAGGCGCAAGTGCGCGGCGTTGCCGGCACCTGGAAAGACCTGACCGACAACGTCAACGCCATGGCCGCAAACCTGACTGGCCAGGTCCGCAACATTGCCGAAGTCACCACGGCCGTCGCTCTTGGCGATCTGTCGAAAAAAATCACCGTCGACGTGCGCGGCGAAATCCTGGAACTGAAAGACACCATCAACACGATGGTTGATCAGCTCAACTCGTTCGCTTCGGAAGTGACGCGTGTGGCGCGCGAGGTCGGCACCGAAGGTAAGCTTGGCGGCCAGGCCCAGGTGCGCGGCGTCGCTGGTACCTGGAAGGACCTGACCGACAACGTCAATTCGATGGCCGAGAACCTGACCGGCCAGGTCCGCAACATCGCCGAGGTCACCACCGCCGTGGCGCGCGGCGATCTGTCGAAGAAGATCACTGTCGACGTGAAGGGCGAAATCCTGGAATTGAAGTCGACGATCAACACGATGGTCGATCAGCTCAACTCCTTCGCCGGCGAGGTGACGCGCGTGGCGCGCGAGGTCGGCACTGAAGGCAAGCTCGGTGGGCAGGCCCGCGTTGAGGGCGTCGCCGGCACATGGAAGGACCTCACCGACAACGTCAACCTGATGGCGACCAACCTGACCAACCAGGTGCGCGGCATTGCCGACGTCGTGACGGCCGTCGCGCAAGGCAATCTGCGGCGCAAGCTGACGGTCGACGCCAAGGGCGAGATCGCATCGCTCGCCGACACCATCAACGGCATGATCGAGACGCTGGCGACCTTCGCGGACCAGGTCACCAACGTGGCCCGCGAAGTGGGCATCGAGGGCAAGCTCGGCGGTCAGGCACGTGTGCCTGGCGCCGCCGGCTTGTGGCGCGACCTGACCGACAACGTCAACCAGCTCGCCGCCAATTTGACCACGCAGGTGCGCGCCATCGCGGAGGTGTCGACCGCGGTGACCAAGGGCGATCTGACGCGCTCGATCAGCGTGCAGGCGTCGGGCGAGGTCGCGGCGCTGAAAGACAACATCAACGAGATGATCCGCAATCTGAAGGATCAGACGCTGAAGAACGCCGAGCAGGATTGGCTGAAGACCAATCTGGCGCGCTTCTCGCGCATGCTGCAGGGTGAGCGCGACCTGACCACCGTGTCGCGCCTCATCATGTCGGAGGTGGCGCCGCTGGTGAACGCGCAATACGGCGTGTTCTACGTCACCAACCGCGACGACAGCGAGACCTACCTCGAGCTCGCCGCCTCTTACGGCGCCGAAAGCAAATCGGCGATCCGCTCGCGGCTCGATCTGCGCGAAGGCCTGATTGGGCAGAGCGCCGCCGACAAGCGCGCCATCATGCTCGACAACGTGCCGTCCGATTTCCTGCGCGTCACCTCCGGGCTCGGCGACGCCGCGCCTGCCAATGTGGTCATCCTGCCGGCGCTGTTCGAGGACGAGGTCAAGGCGGTCATCGAGCTCGCCTCGTTCAGCGAGTTCCGCGACACGCACCAGTCCTTCCTCAACCAGCTGATGGAATCGGTCGGCATCGTTCTCAACACGATCGCCGCGACGATGCGCACCGAGGGGCTGCTCAAGCAATCGCAACTGCTGACCGCCGAATTGCAGGCGCGCCAGAGCGAACTGACCAAGAAGCAGGAGGAACTGCACGCCACCAACGAGGAGCTGCAGGAAAAAGCACAGCTGCTCGAAAACGAGAAGAAGCAGGTCGAGAACAAGAATTTAGAAATCGAGATGGCGCGCCGCGCGCTCGAGGAAAAGGCCGAGCAGCTGGCGCTCACCTCCAAGTACAAATCGGAGTTCCTGGCCAATATGAGCCATGAGCTGCGGACGCCGCTCAACTCGCTGCTGATCCTGTCTAACCTCTTGGCCAACAACCAGCAGGGCAATCTGAACGAGAAGCAGGTCGAGTTCGCTCGCACCATCAACTCGGCCGGCACCGATCTGCTCAGCCTGATCAACGACATCCTCGATCTCTCCAAGATCGAATCTGGAACGGTCTCCATCGAGATCAACGACATGCCGCTTGCCCATCTCAAGCAGCATATGGAGCGCACCTTCCGCCAGCTCGCTGCGGACAAGGGACTGGGCTTCACGATCGTCGTCGAGCCTGATTTGCCCGACGCGGTGCGCACCGACGAAAAGCGCCTGCAGCAGATCGTGCTCAATCTGCTGTCAAACGCCTTCAAGTTCACGACGGAGGGCGACGTCACGCTGAAATTCAGTGCCGGCAAGGACGGCATCCTGGCCCGGTCGCTGGCTATTGCCGTCACCGACACCGGCATCGGCATTCCCGAGGACAAGCAGAAGCTGATCTTCGAGGCATTCCAACAGGCCGACGGCACTACCAGCCGCAAATATGGCGGCACGGGGCTCGGCCTGTCGATCAGCCGCGAGATCGCGCGCCTGCTCGGCGGCGAGCTCAAGGTGGAGAGCGTGCCGGGCAAGGGCTCGACCTTCACGCTGGTCATTCCGTTCGACGGGCCGCGCTCGGCGATGGGTCCGCAGGCCGCGCAACTGACCCCGCAGCGCGATCCGGCGGCGCCCGAGGCATTGGCGAACGAACCGCTGCCGGAGTTCGCCGACGACCGCGACCGCATCGTGCCCGGCGACCGTGTCGTGCTGGTGGTCGAGGACGATCCCACCTTCGGCGGGCTGCTGCTTGGCCTGGCGCGCTCGGCCGGGCTGAAGGGCGTGCTGTCGACGGCCGGTTCGGGCACGCTGGCGCTGGCGCGCAAGCTCGTCCCCGATGCCATCACGCTCGATCTCGGGCTCTCCGACATCGACGGCTGGGTGCTGTTCGACCTGTTGCGGCACGACGCCAAGACCAGGGGCATTCCGATCCACGTTGTCTCGGGCGCTGACGATCTCGATGCACTGACGCGCAAGGGCGCCACCAGCGTTTCGACCAAGCCGGTATCGTCGGAGGAATTGACCCGCGTCTTCGAGGACATCCACAAGCGGCGCCTGCGCACCCAGTACAATGTGCTTGTCGCCGATGCCGATCCTGACCGGCGGCTGTCGCTGGTCGACGCGATCCGCGACGGCGTCACCTCGGTGACCGCGATTGCGCGGCTGGCCGCCAATGCCGACGCGGCCGAATTTGCGCCCTACGATGCTGTCGTCCTCGGGCTCGGCCGATCGGCAAAGGAGAACGCGCAGACGCTCGCCGACGTCGCGGCATCGCTCGGCGACGCTGTTGCGAGGTTGCTGATCTATGCGCCGAGCTTCGATTCGCTCGATCAGTCGATTTTGCTGAACCCCGCGGTCGCCAACGTGCCGCGCGCCGAAAATCTGGCGCAGCTCGGGCTGCTGATATCCGCCGTGCTGCCGGGCGGGGAGCCGGACAGCAGCGACAGCGTCGGACTGCCTGACACGGCCGACATTGCGCGCGCCAAAGTGCTGATCGTTGACGACGACATCCGCAACATCTACTCGCTGACCAGCGTGCTGGAGACATACGACATCCAGGTGCTGCATGCCGAGCGCGGCAGGGACGGCATCGCCATCCTCGAGCAGAACCCCGACATCGACGTTGCCCTGATCGACATCATGATGCCGGAGATGGACGGCTACGAGACCATGCGCGAAATCCGCCGCCGGCCGGCGATAGCGGATATCCCGCTGATCTCGGTCACGGCCAAGGCGATGAAAGGCGACCGCCAGAAATGTCTGGAGGCGGGCGCGTCGGATTACATCGCCAAGCCCGTGGATCTCGATCTTCTGCTGGCGCTCCTGAGGGTCTGGGTGGCGCGCTCCCGTTCCGAGTCCGACAAGGAAAGGGCGCTGTCCATTGCGTAATCCGAAGGGCGCAAATTGAGGACGCGGGCGAGCAAGCTCGACCTGGACGCCTCGGCTCAGGAGCAGGTCGGTTCGCAGGCAGCGGTTACGCGAATCCTCGTCGTCGACGACGACGAGCGCAATTTGCTGGCGATCCGCGAGGTTCTTGACGGCACTGCCGAATGCGTCTGCGTGCAATCCGGCGAGGAAGCCCTGCGGTTCCTGCTCAAGGAGGAATTCGCGGTCATTCTTCTCGACGTGCTGATGCCCGGCCTCGATGGCTATCAGACGGCCAGCCTGATCCGCCAGCGCGAGCAATCGAAGCGGACGCCGATTATCTTCCTGACCGCCATCAACAAGGAGGACGCGCACATGCTGCGCGGCTACGACGCCGGCGCCGTCGACTATGTCTTCAAGCCATTCGATCCGGTCATGTTGCGGTCGAAGGTGACGGTGTTCGTCGAGCTATTTGAAAAGACTCGTGAAATCCAGCGCAAGGCGGCGCAGGAGCAACGGCTGTTGCAGCAGGCGCTGCAGGCGAATGCCGAGCGGCTCGAGGCCGAGCGGGCGCTGCGCAAGGCGCAGGAACGCGAGGAGACAATCCTGCGCTCGCTGCCCGTGTGCTTCCATGCCCGCGCCTCGACGCCGCCATTCGGCGCGCATTTCGTCAGCGAGGCGGCCGAGCGGGTGACAGGCTTTCCGCCGGAGCGGTTCACATCGGATCCCAATTTCGGGCTTGGCCGCGTCCATCCGGATGATTTGTCTGGTGTGGCGGCAGCGCTTGGCGGCGCGCGCGAGACGGGCAGCTATTCCTGCGAATTCCGTTGGCTCTGCGCCGACAACGAATACCGCATTTTCCTCGACCAGGGTGTCTTCTCGGTCGATGCCGATGGGCCGCCGGAAATCCTCGGTACACTTCTCGACATCACCGAGCGGCGACAGCTTGAAGACCGGCTCACGCAATCGCAAAGGCTGGATGCGATCGGCAAGCTGACCGGCGGCCTCGCCCACGATTTCAACAATCTGCTTGCCTCCGTCCTTAGCGGCCTGGGTCTGTTGGAGCGGCGGGCAAAGCTGGATGGCGACGCCAGGCAGATCGTGGACATGACGCGCAATGCCGCCAAGCACGGCGCCGAACTGGTCAACCGCATGCTGGCGTTCTCGCGGCGGCAGAACCTGCAGCCGACGGCCGTGCGATTGACCACGCTTGCCGATACGATGAATGGCTTGGTGGCTCCGATATTGAGCGGCCTCGTTCGCTTCGAGTGGCAGGTCGACGGCGCGGTGTGGCCCGTGCATATCGATGCCGGCCAGCTCGAGCTTGCCTTGATGAACCTGGTCTTCAACGCGCGCGACGCGATGCCGTCCGGTGGCACGGTTTCGATCCGCGCCGACAACCGGACGGTGCCAACGGGCAGCGACGATCTACCGGCCGGCGACTATGTCTGCGTCACGGTAAAGGACACCGGCGGCGGTATCCCGCCCGAGATCGTGTCCAAGGTCATCGAGCCCTTCTTCACCACCAAGTCGATTGGCAAGGGCACCGGCCTCGGTCTCAGCACGGTCTATGGCTTCGCCAAGCAGTCCGGTGGCACGCTGATCATCGACAGCGTCGTCGGGCGCGGCACTGCCGTGGAGCTTTGGCTGCCGCGGGCGACCGAGGAATTCGCCGCCGACACTGTCGCGGAAGCGTCGGCTTCGGAGCCGATCGATTTCGGCGATACGCTGCCGTCAATATTGCTGGTCGACGACAGCAGAAGCCTGAGGGAGCTGACGGCGCAATCGCTGCGCGACCGTGGCTTTGACGTGACGATTGCCGGCGGCGGCGCCGAGGCGCTGGCCCTGATGGAGCGCGCGCCCGAGCGCTTCGACCTGATCGTCACCGACTTTGCAATGCCGCTGATATCTGGGTTAGACGTTGTCCGTTTCGCACGCAGCCTGCGGGCGGACTGGCCGGCGATAATTATCACAGGATACGCCGATGCAGACGCGATTGCGGATCGACCGTCGGATGTGCCGTTGCTGAGCAAACCTTTCGTGGAAGGTGACTTACTGAAGAGCATTTTTTCGATCACAGTAAGGCCGCCGACGATACACGGCTAATGCGGTTGTACTCAGCCAGCATCTCATTCGATATTGGTCCCCGACCTGAAGCTTTCGAAACCCATGTGCCCACGGCTTCCTCACCGATTGCCTACTCCGACTACGAACCACAGGAGCCTTACGCAGACTTGGCGTGGGTCGAATAGAGATCAGTTGACTGGAGGAGACGCTCGTCGGTGTACGCCCTAGTTCCGATTGCGCCGGCACTTCACGCAGCGATGGTGTAAGGTGCACAAGTCACTGAATTGGACCGCGATATCATGACTTGATTACGCCAGGCTATCGCATTGGCCGGCGCGCAAAGGGGGAACCATTAAAATTTCTAGCCGTTAGGCTGTTCGCGAAAAGCCGGAGCGAGCAACATGGACCAGGATGACGCTTCACCAATCGCTTCGGGGGTACCAGGCCTCGACTATGTGCTTCGAGGCGGATACGCGAAATATCGATCGCATTTGGTCGAAGGCCGGCCCGGTTCCGGCAAGACCACGCTCGGCCTGCAATTTCTGGTCAAAGGCGCTCAAAACGGCGAAAAATGCCTTTACATCACGCTATCTGAAAGCAAGCGAGAGCTCTTGTCGGTAGCAACCCGTCATGGGCTGTCTCTTGACGGTGTTGACGTTCTCGAGTTGGTTCCGCCTGAGCTAAGCCTCGATCCATCTCAGCTTCAGACGCTAGTCCATTCCTCGGACCTGGAACTTGGCGAAACTGTCCAGTCAGCCCTCGCGGAAATCGAGCGCATTAAACCAGATCGCGTGGTGTTCGATTCGCTTTCCGAGATCCGTCTGTTGTCGCAGGGGTCGCTTCGCTACCGCCGGCAGGTTCTCGCACTTAAGAGCTTCTTCCTACTTAACAATGCCACCGTCCTTCTTCTCGACGATCTCACTGCCGAGCATGACGATCTGAATCTGCATTCCATCAGTCATGGGGTTATCCGGATGGAGCAGCTATCCCCGGTCTACGGTGGCGAACGACGCCGGCTACGTGTGATCAAGATGCGCGGCGTGCAGATCCGAGGCGGATTCCACGATTTCGTCATTCGCCCTGGCGGCGTGACCGTTTTCCCCCGCCTCGTAGCTGCAGAGCATGAAATGTCGAAGCATGGCGCCGCTGCCAAGAGCGGAACGTCTATCGACACGCTGGTTGGCGGTGGTCTCGAGCGTGGCACGAGCACGCTGCTGATCGGTCCGTCGGGAGTCGGCAAGTCAACGATCGCGCTCTCATACTGCCACGCGGCCCTCATGCGGGGTGAGCGTGTGCTCGTGCTTTTGTTCGATGAGACGAAGCGCATTTTCCTTGCGCGTGCTTCAGGGCTCGGCATGGCGCTTGATACGTTTGCGGAAGATGGGCGATTGCAGCTTGAACAGATTGATCCGGCCGAGCTGTCGCCAGGTGAGTTGTCGTCGCGCATCCAGTCTGCCGTCGAGCGCTCCGAGGCCAGGATCGTCGTCATCGACAGCCTGACTGGTTACCTGAATGCTATGTCGGAAGAGCAGCATCTGGTGTTGCAGATGCACGAGATTCTTACCTATCTCAATCAGAAGGCCGTGGTGACAATCCTGCTCCTCGCCAATCATGGACTCATCGGCCAGATGGTAGCTCCGGTCGACATGACCTATCTCTGCGATTCCGTAATGCTGCTGCGCTTCTTTGAAAGCGGCGGTCGCTTGCGGCGCGCCATCTCGGTCGTGAAGAAGCGTGTTGGCCCGCACGAAGACACGATCCGTGAGTTCAGGATCAGCAGCACAGGCCTATCGGTGGGGGAGCCTCTTGAAGAGTTCCGAGGCATTCTCACAGGTGTTCCGTTTTTCGAGGGGAAGCAGGCCGACCTCCTCCAAGACAAGGCATCTTGATGCCATACAAGGCTGGAGTGCTTGTGCTTGCGCCGACAGGCAGAGACGCGAAGGTCGCGGCCTCCATCCTGGCGATGAACAACATCGAAGCGCGCCTTTGCGCCAGCCTCGACGAGACGCTTGGACTGCTGGATGAGGCGCAATGCCTTATTGTCGCCGAAGAGGCTCTGATCAGTTCTGATCGAAAAGGTTTGGCGACATGGCTCGAGACCCAGCCGGCGTGGTCGGATTTTCCGATCGTACTTCTGACGATGCGTGGGACCGAATTTGATAAGCGGCTGGCTTTCCTGGATCGCTATTTGATCGTTCTCGAGCGACCGTTTTTGGCGTCAAGCCTCGCAAACTCCGTTCGCTCTGCACTGCGCGCTCGCGCACGCCAACTAGAGCTCAAATCGTATATCGAACAAAAACAGGAAGTTGCCGACCGGCAGCAATTGCTGATCCGAGAACTGCATCACCGGGTCAAGAACACCCTGGCCAATGTCCGGGCAATGATGGGTGCGACTGCAAAGTCCAGCGGCAGTGTGAATGATTTCGTCCGTGATTTCTCAGCCAGGATCGTTTCGCTGGCAGATACGCACTCGATGTTGACGGACGACTATTGGCAAACGGCTTCCTTGCGTAAGCTTCTGGAAGGGGAGCTTCGTCACTATGAGACGCACGCTAGACCCCGCATTTTGCTGGAAGGGCCGCATGTAGCGTTGGTAGCCGACATTGCGATACCAGTTGGCATGGCATTTCATGAGCTTGCTTCCAATTCGTCTAAGTTCGGGGCGCTGTCTCGTCCTCAAGGGCGCCTCGACGTTCGCTGGTCGATCGGCCGTTCGGGCGAAGCTCAGATCGTCAATCTCGATTGGCTGGAGCGTGACGGGCCCCAAGTCGAACCGCCTACGCGGAGAGGCTTTGGAACGACGCTGCTGGAGAAGGTCGTGACGGTGCAATGTGGCGCCAACGTCGAATTGCACTATCATCGTGAGGGTCTGCAGTTCACGATGGCGTTGCCGTTGCGAGACACGAGGCTCGTACCACAGTACTAAATAGCCTCAAGAACCTGCACTCTAGATTCGGCAGCGCCCATGAATCGTCGCTGATACAATGGCTCCTACGCAACCCAAAAGGTTCCGAATGAAAACGGATTCAGAGAAGACCGAGGCGGTTGAGCAGTTGCTTGATACACCCGACCTTGCCACCGCGCTGGAGAGCGAGCAGTTCAAGAAATTCCTTGACCAAGTACCCATCGCCATTGCCGTTGCGAGCCTGGGGGCGAAAGAGCGTGTCGTCTACGCGAATCCGGAATTCGAAAAACTATCAGGCGTACAGGCTGCCGGGCTTACTCGGCAAAATTGGGCAGCACTTCCGGGCACAGGTATCCACAAGCAGCAAGACAGGCCATTGGCCGAGGCCGTGGTTGAGGAGACCGATTTCGTGGGCACCTTCCGGCTGGAGCGCGGTGGAGACACGCCTATTGTCGACGTATATTCAAACGTCATTGTGGACGACCACGGCACGAGTTGCTTCCGGCTGGTGGCTCTGGTCGACGTCTCATCCCATGGCGAAAGCGAGGAAGTGCGCTCGGGAGAGGAGCGTGTCCGCGAAAAGGATACCCTGCTGCGCGAATTGCAGCACCGGGTGAAGAACAACCTGCAGATGATCACGGCATTGATCCGTCTAGAAACCCGTAACGCGACCGAGCCCGACCGGAAACGGTTTGAACGGCTTGCGGGGCGTGTCGATGCGTTGGCGATCCTCTACAATACGCTTTCGTCGGACGAGCAGAAGGATGAGGTCGATCTCGGCGTCTATCTCAGCCAGATCGCTTCGGCGGTGATGAGCTCACATGCAGTTGAAGGAATCCGCCTCGACATGAAGGTGGATACATATCCGGTGTCAATCAACGTCGCCATGCCGACGGGACTCGTCGTCAACGAGCTATTGACCAACTCGCTCAAGCACGCTTTCCGAGGTCGCAACGGCGGCACGATAACCCTGCACAGCGTCTCCGATGGCGAGGGTTGCCGTGTAACAATCGCCGACGATGGCATCGGGCTGCCGGAAGGCGAGACGTGGCCCAAGCCGGGCAAGCTCGGTGCGCTGATAGCGCGCTCGCTGACCGAAAACGCAAAGGCGCAATTCAACGTCACCTCAAAAGCCGGTGAAGGTACAAAGGTGACGATGATATTCAAGCGAGCGGCGGCAAGCTGACTCCCATCTCTGATTTTGATCTTCCGCGCGTATGTCCACCACTCATGCTTCCCTATGATACTACCTCATTCTCGCTGACGACCCACGCCCGAGGGTCGGAATCGGTGCCTGGGCCTCTCCAAACCAACCCAAAGTCCGCTCCGCCTCCGCTGGCACCCGGCCTGCGGAGTGCCGCGCGAGTGAGAGGTCATGTTCAGAGATTACTAATTCCCACGATGACAGACCCGAGCCCCTGAAAAGGGAACTGGAGGGCTCTGTGCTCGTTGAGACAAACCAAACACCAACGCACTCGTTTGCAGAATATTGCTTTCAGTTTCTGATCTGGGGAACCCATGCTCACCCGCTCGCAGACGCTTCCGAGGTCGCTGCTAGACGCTTTTCGGAAAGGGGCCCCCGAGTATTTTCAGCTAAATGACAATGACCCTTGCACCACCGTCGCATCCTATAATGTTCACAAATGCGTCGGCACCGACGGGGTATTTAACCCAGGTCGAGTTGCGGAAGTCATCTGCGAGATCGATGCAGACCTGATTGCGCTTCAAGAAGCTGACGGGCCCCTGGGTAGTCGACGCGGCCTCTTGGATCTTCGCCGGCTCGAACTCGCTACCGGTCTCACCCCCGCGCACCTCCAGCAGGGACGAAGCCATGGCTGGCACGGAAATCTGGTCCTTGCACGGAATGGCATAGTTCGCGGCGTCAAGAGGATAAGTTTGCCAGGGCTGGAACCTCGAGGTGCAATGATCGTCGACTTAGAACTAAAGGGTGCGCTTTTGCGCATCATCGCCGCCCATTTCGGGTTGCTCCGTCGATCGCGGTCTCAGCAGGCCACTGCTCTTATCGAGGCCACCCGTTCGGTCCTTCGACCGACCCTTCTGCTTGGTGACCTAAACGAATGGCGGGTCAAGAAGCGATCCTCGCTGTTGGAGTTGCTCCCGCATTTCGGACCTTTGCATGCCGTGCTGCCCAGCTTCCCATCGCGCTTTCCAGTACTCGCATTGGATAGAATTTTGTCGCGACCACCCGACCTTATCTCAAGCATTGAGGTTCACCAGACGCCGCTAGCGCGAACCGCGTCGGATCATTTGCCGCTAAAGGCCCGCTTAAATCTCGACAAAGTTAGGCAGCTGCATACGCAACCGGAATTCGCCTGAATAGTTAATGGCGAATGTTGACACGGGATCGCGGGTCGTACCTCGATGAATACGGTCATCACACGACCGACAGGGGCGAAGGCCGGAGCGGGGCTAAGCGGTCTGCAACTCATTGCAGACAACTATGATGCATTCGCAGCGCGTTTGCTCGCGGCTCGGAGTGCCAAGCATAGCCTCGACCTGATGTACTATCTTTGGCACGACGACCAATCGGGTCGGATGCTGACCGCAGAGGTAGTCGAGGCGGCAGAGCGAGGTGTCCATGTCCGCATGCTTATCGACGACATCAACTCGCGCTCTAGTGACGCCGCATATCTCGAACTCGATAGCCATCCAAATATCGAACTGCGCCTGTTCAACCCCACCGCGGCTCGCAATGGGAGTGTGCTGCGCAAGCTGGAACTGGTGGTTCGCCTCTTCGCAATGACGAGGCGCATGCATACAAAGGCTTGGATCGTCGATGGTCACATTGCTCTCGTGGGCGGACGAAACATTGGGGACGCCTATTTTGACGCAGCCGAAACGAATTTCCGCGATCTGGATGTTCTGTTGCTTGGCGCGGCAGTCGCACAGACAACCGAAATCTTCCAAGCATTTTGGGATAGCGAGCTAGCATCGCCTGTTCGCCAACTCCACTCGAACTACAGCCTTCTACAACCTCCATCTGGCTCTCGCATCGACAGCGAGGTAAAACGCAGACTTCTCAGTCAAGTTGGGAAATGGCAGTCCCTGTCGGATTTTGTCGCGGCTAATGAAATCCATTGGATCGAAAATGTACGTGTGATTTCCGATCCACCCGACAAGGTATTGGGTCGAAGCCGGAGGAACTGGCTGATTAAGGAATTGATGCCTGCCATCCAGGAGTGCCGGCAGAACCTCGAAATAGTATCGCCTTACTTCATTCCTGGTCGGACAGGAGTATCCATATTATCAGGGCTCGTGATGCGAGGGGTCGATGTTCAAGTAGTCACCAACTCGCTGGCGGCGACCGATGTCGCGATAGTTCATGGGTCTTACGCGAACTATCGTGCCGAACTGCTGAACGCGGGGGTGCGCTTGTTTGAATTGCAACCATTTGGTCGTCGTTCAAGGATTTCGGTTTTTGGGTCCAAAGGCGCAAGTTTGCATACGAAGGCGTTCACGGTCGACGATGCGGCCGGCTTCGTCGGGTCGTTTAACTTCGATCCGCGCTCCGTTTCATTAAATGCCGAAATGGGCGTGATGTTTGAGGATGAGCGTCTTGTGGCTGAATTGCGCAGCCTCTTTCAACAGGAAAGATCCTTGCAAACGAGCTATCGCGTTTCCTTGCAGGAGGGGAGCATTTGCTGGGAAGGCGAAACGGATGGCAAAGTGCAGCAGTATGCCCATGAGCCGGAGGCCAGCATAAGTCGACGAATCGTGTCGGGGATCGTCAGGCATTTGCCGCTCGAATCTCAGCTGTAGGCCCTTAGCGGATATATCGCACTCTTCACAGAGCATTGGCGGAGTCAGCAGAGCAGCGGTGTAGGAACGGCGGCAAGCCGCGGATGCGGGTATCGAACGTGCGCAATTTTCTCCAGAACAACTTACGTTTTGCCAAGCACCTACAGCCTGTCGCGCGCAGCCCAAAAAACCCTTCGAGGAGATCGACAGGCCCGCTTCCTTGGCACCCATCGATTGAACCTTCACGCGGAGAGCGGTCTCGACTCGCAGGAGTGCGATGGTCTTCACGTCGAAGCTGAGCGGCACCCGTGCCCTCCATCCGCAGCCAGACGGTCATCTTCATCCTTGGCTGCGGTATGGGCAGTTGCGTCTTCCTCCGAAAGCTTCACTGGCCTGCGATAGGTGCGGCGCATGCCGTTGCCGTGACGTTCCTACGGACCCATTTGGCCGATCGGGGCGTTAGGGCCGTCAGTGACGAAAAAATCATCACAGCCGAAAACATCAAGATGACAGAACTTACGCTACAGGAGCGCCGCGAACGGCGTATGCTCCGCCGAGAGAAGCAGCGGAACGACAATATCGGCCGTGCCGCCAAAATGCACGCCGCCCGACTGCATATGGAAATGCAAGATCGGGAGGCTACTGCATTGGGTCTGGAGGCGTCCGCGTATGTGGGCTGCTCCGGATGGTTTTACTGGAAATGGCGGGGATTATTTTATCCGGCTGACCTGCCCACGGGCGAGTGGTTTAGTCACTACGCGAAGCGATTCCATACCGTCGAAATCAACGCATCCTTCTATTCGTGGCCGACCGTGGCAAATGTGAGAGTCTGGCTGCGTCAGCCGGGCAGACGCAAATTCGTCTATACGGTAAAAGTCTGCGAGCTCATCACTCACATCAAAAGGTTCAAGGGCACGAAAACCCTCGTGAGGGACTTTGGAATGATCGCTGATATCCTTGGTGAACGGATGGGCTGCTTTCTGTTCCAGCTTCCGCCAAGCCATCGTTTCACAAAGGCAAGGCTGCGCGCGATCCTGGGTCAGTTAGACCCGAGACGCCGGAATGTGGTTGAGTTTCGTCATGCCAGTTGGTGGAACGAGACAGTGTACGCGGCCTTTCGCGCGACCGGCACGATCTTCTGCTCTTGCAGTGGGCCTCGTCTGCCGGACGTCTTGGTCCGCACGGCCGAGGATGTTTATGTGCGGCTCCACGGTCCGGAACGCTGGTATCGGCACGATTATTCAAAAGACGAACTGACAAAATGGGCTAACAGAATACAAGCGAGCGGCGCAAAGAGAGCGTGGGTCTATTTCAATAACGACTATGAGGCCTATGCGCCAAAGAACGCGCTGACGATGCGCCGCTTGCTCGCCAAACGACCGTCTGACGATCGACCCAAGGTTCGCTCCCTCAAGGTTTGAGCGGGATGACCGTGATCCCGCCGGGCTCGCACCATTACCGCGCTGACGTAGCGCCGACGTGGACACTAATTTCACTTTGTCGAACGTCGCGGACGCGGACGCCGTACTGTTAGTTCGGTGAGCGTCGCGCTCGTCCAGGCTACCGCCAGCAGGAGAAGGATCGCAAGGCCACTAGCCCTTACGTCTTGCGGCGGAAGGCTGGTCAGTTCCCCTTCCCTGGCTGACAAAGTGGTTTTCACGATGGGGGCCAGATCCGATCGGCTGCCATGTCGAACCGAATAGGCACGCGTGAACTCGGCGCCGAGGAGAAATATCTCCGACGAGTAGTAGACCCAGAGCAGCATGACGAGGAGCCCGCCAGCAGCCCCGTACGACGATGCGACAGCGCTTGTTCCAATGTACCAGCCGATAAGCGACTTGCCGACGGTGAAGAGGAAAGCGGTCACAACAGCGCCGACCCCTACGTCGCGCCATTCCAAGTTTCGATCCGGCAGCACCTTGTAGATAGCGCCGAACATCATAGCGATAAGCACGAACGAAACGACGGCATTGATCACTGCGAGGATGGCCTCGCCGAATGGCAAATAGGCGTTGAGCATGTTGCCCAACCCTGAAATTGCGGCGCTCGCCACCAGAGATATCAACAATAGGAGCCCCAGCGCGGCGACCAGTCCGAGACTTGCTGCACGCGCCCGCACCAGCCGAGACAGGGAGGTCCCCTTTGGCTCTATCTTCCATATCGCGTTCAACGAGAGCTGTATTTCGCCAAATACCCCCGATGCGGAAATGAGCAACGCTACAACACCGATGATCGTCGCTAGCGTGCCAGAGGTTTTGCTCGATGCACCCTCGAGCGCTACTTGAAGGAGGTCCGCACTTTGGGAACCCATGAGGCCAGATATCTGAGCACTGAGAGCCACCTGCGCAGCATCATGGCCGAAAGCCAGGCCAGCGATCGCAACGACGATCAGCAAGATTGGCGCCAACGATGTTGCTGCATAGAACGCCATCGCCGCACCATGGCTCAGGGCATTGTCGTTGAAAAAGCCCGCAACGCTTTCTCGCGCCAAAGTCCAGGCATCTGTGATTGCAAGTCGCATTGAACCTCCCTCCCCGCCATCGATTCCACTAAACACGTGGGGCTGGAGTAAGCTCGCTGGCCCTGGGTTGACTACCTAACGCGGCCAGGGCGCCTTGAGTTCATAGAGCAACCCGTCTTTGTCAAAACTGAACGACGCGTCCCCCGCAAAGGCGCTAGCAAGATGCTCCCTGATCAAGCTCGTTCCGAATCCGATCCGTTTCGGCTCGACCACGACAGGCCCACCGCTCTCCTTCCAGGTAAAGACGAACCAGGCGGATGCATCCTCCGAGGTCTGTTTCTGCCAACGAATCCGGACCCGACCGCTGTTGGCCAAGAGTGCGCCGTACTTGGCGGCATTTGTCGCCAGCTCGTTCAGGGCAAGCGACATGGCAAGCCCTTGTCGCTGCGAGAGCGGCAGAGCCGGGCCATCGATCTCGAACCTGCCCTGTGCAAGTCCATGTGGCCGCATGGCCGCATTAACAATCTCACGGAGATCCGTCGATCTCGGCCGCTCGCCATGCAGCAGCTCATGCGCGTTTCCGAGCGCGACCAACCGGGAGGTGAACGTCTTCAGGTCTTCCGACTCGGCTTCGCCTCGGAAAGTCTGCGACGCAATAGACTTCACGATCGCGAGGATATTTTTCGTTCTGTGCTGCAGTTCGCTCGCCAAAAATTGACGATGCTCTTCTGCCTCCTTGCGCTCGGTAACGTCGAGCAGGACGCCGATCGCGCCTGAGGGCTCCCTCTTGTCATTGAGCAGGATTTCGGCGCGAAGTTGCAGCCATCGAACCGCTTCGTCAGGCCGGCGAAACCGAAACTCGACTTGGAAGTATCGGTTGCCAGCCGCCAACGCCGCCTCACCAGCTGCCCTCACGCGCTCTTGGTCTCCAGGCATATAGCGGTTGCGAATGTCAGCGAGGTCAAGTGGATAGTCTTCCGGAAACCCCAGCATCCGATTCAGATCAGAGGTGTTCTGCAATGAATCGGTCGCGATGTCATACTCCCAGATCGCCAACTGACCTGCCTCGATCGCCAGGCGAAGCCGCTGCTCGCTTTTGCGGATGCGGTTTTCGACCTTCTTGCGATCGGTGATGTCCTGGATGGTGCCTGTATAACGAACCGCGGTCTCGACACCGTCGATGGTGGCGAAGGTCGCCTCGCCTTTCGCCAAGATCCAACGGAGCTGGCCGTCGGATCGAATGATCCGATATTCGTAGGGCTGCTTCGACCGAACTAGTGGATCGAGAGAGAGTTTCGCCAAGTTCAACGTATGCGGTAGGTCCCTGGGATCTGTAGCGTCCCTGACCATTTCATATGTCACCGGCTGTCGAGCAGGAAAGCCGTAGATCGCCTTGGCTTCCTCGCTGTAGGTCATCTCGTCGGTGGTGAGGTCCCAGTCCCAGATGCCGATGTTGCCAGCAACAACAGCAAGCTTGAGGCGCGCCTCGCTATCAGCCAACGCCAGTTCGGCGTTCTTTTTGTCGGTTACGTCGATGTCTATGCCGCTGTAGCGGACTGGCCGCCCCGAGGCGTCGCGAATGACTTTTCCGCGACCGAAGATCCAGCGTATCTCACCGTCACCGCGTATGATGCGATATTCGCTCTCGTAGAAGTCAACGCTTCGCTCGACGGCCGCCGTATACCCTTGATTGACGCGCTCGCGATCTTCCGGCAGCCGCAAACCGCGCAGCACCGTCATCGGCACTGGCTCTTCGGTGGGTTCCAAACCCATGATCAGGAAAAACTGGCGTGTGCCCCTGACTGTGTCGCTGGCAATGTCGATTTCCCATATGCCTGAATCGGCCGCGTGCTCGGCAAGCCGCAGCCGCTCCTCGCGTTCCTCAAGATACTTCTCGCGAGCAAGCCGCTGCGCCTCTGAAGCATCCGGCCCCGACGAACGCGGTGTGTTTGCCATTCGGTCGGTCCCCGCCGGTCAGCGTGACAAATTAGCGTAGCATCAGGAGTTTGGGCTGCACAACCGACCTTCTGGCAGGGTCACTATCACTGCGACGCGACAGTCCGCCTTCCGCCCGCCTGGGCTAGCTCTTCTGCTTCCCGCTCCAGCGTTTCGAGGACCTGCTCAATTTCGGTCGGATCGGCGTGCTCCAGTCCGATCACATCGTTTCGTGTCTCGCGGAGAGCAATAACGATCTCGTCCAGTTTTGCATGGATTGCGGCGGTGTCGCGATAGCCTTGGATCAATACGACGCCGGTTATCACAATCGCCAACACCGACAGCGCAAATGTCACTATGTCCGTCAACCCCAATGGCACCAAGGCGGTGCATGCGACCATTGCGATTAGGACCACGTAAAAGCCTGGCGGCCGAGAAAGAAAATCAGCGACAGTAAAGAGCATGCGATTCATGTGGAGCCCCTGGCACAAAGCGATGCCTTACAACGTGACACGGCGATATCCCTGGAGCGTCGTCTCAGGAACTCCTTGAGCTGGGCATTGCCCTTGGCCTGCCTCAACGTGATCCGGCCAGCGGCATGGCAGGCAACTCCTCCGCGTGTGCAGCCTTCAGCTTTGGGACAGTCAGGATAATCGTGCTGGCGGCTGCCGCAACATGAGCAGCATTTGCCTTCATCCCGGCTGGCTGGATATGGTTGCGAGGGACCGAAAGTGGCGGGGAATTGACCCGCCACTTTCGCAATCGTCATCACCCAATGACTGGACATCTCGGAGCTCGGGCAAAGGTCACGCGGACCCGGTCACCATGCTGACGGCCGACCACGTCGATCGTTCTGCGAGATACGTCCGCGATGCGGGCGCGACGGATACCCATGCGCTGGGCCTTATAGAGAGCCCGCTCCGGCGAGCAACGACGCTCACTGCGATACTCATCGCGGTACGCATCGCGATAATGATCGCGGCGATACGCACGGCCATTGTCGCCGAGGTATAGACCGAACCGCGAATCGTCGTGACGATCGCCCAACCCAAGGTAAAGACTATCGGCCTGAGCCTGAGCCGGCATTGCGCCGAGCGTCGAGAGGCCAAGCAGGGCGGCGATTGCAGCTGTTTTCAGGGTGTTTAACATAGCATGGTCCTTTTTGTTGTTTTGAACATCTGCCCTCAGTAATTGCCTCACGTACAGCGGCGCGGGTGAACCTTCGCTGGGGCAGCGGTTCATCTGACGTTCATCGATCGCGGCAATGAATGTTCGATAGTCGGCCAGGCGAACGGCGGGCAAGTATCGCCCGCCGTTCAGGAGATGAGGTCACTCAATAACCTGAATGATCTTGCGGGTCTTCGGCTCGACCAGAACGGTCTGCTTGCCGATGACGACGTAGTCATATTTCGTTTTGACCTTCGGAACGTCGAGAGCATGGACCTCCACGGTGTCCGGCAATGTCGAGCCGACGGTGATTTGCACGTCGGCTGGCGGGTCAATCGGTGTCACCTTCTGCGTGATGACGTACTCCCGTATGGCAGTCTGTTCTTCCGGTGTTACGACGATGGTGTCAGCTACTGCAACGCCGGTGCCGGCGAGCAGAAGGCCCGTGACAAGCCACAAACCTGAGTTCTTCATGAGGTTTCTCCGTTTGGTCAG
>Ga0070665_100001556_pt1 | contig 26507 bp, 24 predicted proteins | sample KBSS13metaG_FD_65862 | JGI IMG/M metagenome (GOLD analysis project Ga0070665, IMG submission 65862) | Switchgrass rhizosphere microbial communities from Kellogg Biological Station, Michigan, USA - KBS S1-3 metaG | ecosystem: Host-associated > Plants > Roots > Rhizosphere > Soil ... | reverse complement strand
CGTAGGGCCCGAGATCCATGCCCTGCTCGGCCACCCAGCCGTCGTCGTAGTACGTCCCCGCGTAGCGGTCGCCGCCGTCGCAGATAAGGGTGACGACGCTGCCCCGCTGACCCTCGGCGAGCATCTGGGCGACGAGCAGCAGCGCGCCCCAGACGTTCGTCCCCGTCGAGCCGCCGACGCTGCGCCGCGTCCGCTCGCGCACGAGGCGCATCGTCGCGATCGACGCGGCGTCGGGGACCTGGATCATGAGGTCGACGACGCTGGGCAGGAAGGACGGCTCGGCGTTCTGGCGCCCGATGCCCTCGATGCGGGAGGGCCGGCCGGTGAACGTCGACGGGTCCCGCGCCCAGCGCGAGTAGAAGATGGAGTCCTCGGGATCGACGACGCACAGCTGCGTCGCGTACTGCATGAGGCGCGTGTAGCGGCCGATCGTCGCGCTGGTCCCGCCGGTCCCCGCGCCGACCACGACCCAGCGGGGGATCGGATGGCGCTCCAGCGTCATCTGGGCGAAGATCGACTCGGCGATGTTGTTGTTCGAGCGCCAGTCCATCGCGCGCTCGGCGTAGGTGAACTGGTCGAGGAAGTGCCCGTCGGTCTCGGCCGCCAGGCGCCGTGCCTCGGCGACCATCGTCCGCGGGTCGTCGACGAGGTGGCACGAGCCGCCCTGCGCCTCGATGAGCCGGATCTTCTCCGGGCTGGTGGACGCCGGCATGACCGCGACGAAGGGGAGCCCCAGGAACCGGGCGAAGTACGCCTCGGACACGGCCGTCGAGCCGCTCGAGGCCTCGACCAGCGTCGTGCGCTCGGTGATCCAGCCGTTGCACAGGCCGTAGAGGAACAGCGACCGGGCGAGCCGGTGCTTCAGCGAGCCGGTCGGGTGGACGGACTCGTCCTTCAGGTACAGATCGATGCCCCAGTCCGGGGGCAGCGGGAAGACGTGCAGGTGGGTGTCGGCGGAGCGGTTGGCGTCGGCTTCGATGCGACGGACCGACTCGTTGCACCACTCCCGCGAACCGATGCTCTCGAGACCGTTCGGGGGCATCCTCACCGCCGAAGTATCCCGGACCGCTGTGCCCGTAGCATCCGGGGATGGTCACGCAGGCGATCGATCCGCCGTACGTCAGCGACATCGACCCGTTCTCGCACGAGGCGATCCTCGACGCGATCCACCACGACTCGCTGCTGCGCGAGGCCGGCCCCGTCGTGTACCTGCCGCAGTACGACATCTGGGTCGTCGCGCGGCACGCCGAGGTGCAGGAGGTCCTCAGGGACTGGGAGACCTACTCGTCCGAGGGGCGCCCGTTCTACGACCCGACGTCGATCCGTCCGGAGGTGCTCCTGACGAGCGACCCGCCCGTCCACACGCGGGTGCGGGCGTCGATCCAGCGCGTCCTGTCGGGTCCCGCGATGCGCAAGATGGGCGAGGACTTCCGCGGCGCGGCGGCCGCGCTCGTGGAGGAACTGCTCGCGGACGGCCCGGTGGAGCTCGACGGCTACAAGGACCTCTCGGCGCGGTACGTGCTCCAGGTGTTCCCGGACATGATCGGGATGCCCCAGGAGGGCCGCCACTTCCTCACCGAGTTCGGCGATGCGGTCTTCCAGGTCTTCGGGCCCCGCAACGAGCTGTGGGAGAAGGGCGTGCGCGAGGGCGCCGAGGCGATCGCCTACGTCGAGCGCTCCTGCCGGCGCGACGCGCTGGCGCCGGACGGCATCGGAGCCGCGATCTACGCGTCGGCCGACGCCGGCGAGATCACCCGGCTCGAGGCCGAGCTCCTCGTGAAGACCCTGTACTCGGCGGGCTCGGACACGACGATCTTCTCGATCACCAGCCTGCTGAAGGCGATGGCGGAGTTCCCCGACCAGTGGGACCTGCTGCGCGAGGACCCGTCCCTCGCGCGCGCGGCGTTCGAGGAGAACCTGCGCTTCCAGACCCCCGCCCGGATCGGCGGGCGTATGACGACCCGCGCGACCGAGCTGGGCGGCGTGCGCCTGCCGGAGGGGGCGCTGGTCCTGGTGCTGCAGCTACCGGCGAACCGGGACCCGCGCCGCTGGGAGGACCCGGACCGCTTCGACATCACCCGCAAGAGCGCAGGCCACGTCGGCCTCGGCTACGGCATCCACGCCTGCGTCGGGCAGGCGGTCGCGCGGATCGAGGGCGTGTCACTGGTCGCCGAGCTCGCCCGCCGCGTCGAGCGCATCGAGCTGCTCGGCCCGGCGGCGTACAAGCTCAACCAGGGCGTGCACGCCATCGACCGCCTGCCGGTCCGCCTGACGCCCGCCTAGTACCGACGCCCGCACATACGCGCGATTCCGGCGACCACCGTCGATCGCGCGTATTTCCGTGCGGCGGTACTAGACCCTCCGGTAGCGGGCGTCGGCGACCGAGTACGCCGCGAAGCAGATGAGGCCCGCGGCGACGAGGCCCAGCAGGATCGGCCCGTACGCGGCCTTGCCCAGCTGGGCCAGCGCACCGTCCAGCCCGACCGCCTTGTCCGGGTCGTACTCGACCGCCGCGCGGATGAGGAACCAGCCGACCAGTGCGAACACGATCGCGCGGGCGACGTGGCCCGACACGCCGATCGCCGTGAACGCCTTGCGGACCTCGGAGCTCATCTCCTCGGTCTTGGAGTCCTCGAGGAACTCCTTCTTGAGGCCCTTGCGCGCCTGGTCGAGCCCGACGCCGATGAAGACCAGCCCGGCGATGACGACGATCACCTGGCCGGCGGGCCAGTCGAGCACGCCGCCCGTGGTCCCGTTCGGGTTGTTGCTCGGGCCGCCACTGCTGCCGGACCCGAAGAGGATCTGCAGCGCCGTCACGCAGAGCGCCGCGTATGCGATGCCGCTCACGAAGCCGGCGATGCGGTCCTTCGTGTCGTCGCTCTGCTCGGGCCCGTGGCCGAGGGCGGCGCGGATCAGGCGCCAGGCGGCATATCCGATCAGCCCGATCGCCATGAGCGCGAGGAGGACCTTCCCGAACGGCCCCTGCGCGATCGTCTGCAGCGCGCCCTGCTGGTTGGTCGCCTGGCCGCCGTCGCCCAGCGCGAGCTTCAACGCGAGGATCCCGATGATCCCGTAGACCACGCCGCGGGCCACGAGGCCGGCGCGCGCCAGACCCTCGAAGCCATCGCTGCGCGCGACACGTTCTCCCTGGCGCTCGGCCTCGCGGGCCGGGGCACCACCCTTCGTCGCCATGCTCACCGTCGTCATCCCCCCTTGCGAGGCCCGCGAGGAACGCACACCTGCAGCGCTCCCGGCTCGACCTCGACCTTGAACTTCTTCAGCTTCGTCCGGTCCCCGCCGTCGAGCTCGTAGCGCACCTTGCGATCGAGCCGCACCTTCACCTCGCGTGCCCTCGTCGCGCGCACGAACGGGGAGAGCGTCGGATCCCCGGCTGCGGTGCGCGCGAGCGTGCGCGCCCACTGCACGACGCCTTCCGCCGTCACGACGCCGAGCTCGAGCTGCCCGTCGTCGGGCCGTGCGTCGGGGAAGACGGTCACGCCGCCGAACAGGTCCCCGACGTTGCCGAGCAGGATGCACGTCGCCCGCCCGTCGAACCAGTCCATGCCGTCGACGCGGATCTCCGCCCCGAACGCGTCCTCGCCGAGGTTCCGCGAGCCGCTCCAGACGTAGGCCAGGCGGCCGAGGCGCTCCTTGAGGTCGTCGGACCCGCGGATCATCTCGGCGTCGAAGCCGACGCCGGCCATCACCCCGAAGCGCTCGCCCGAGAAGCTGCCGACGTCGAGGCGCCTGCGCTCGCCCTCGAGACCGATCGACACGGCCTTCTCGATGTCGGCGGGGATGCCGAGGTTCGTCGCGAAGAGGTTCGCCGTGCCGGCCGGGATCACGGCGAGGCACGCGCCGGTGCCGGCCAGCACCCCGAGGCAGCGCCGGACGGTGCCGTCGCCGCCCCATGCGAAGACGATGTCGGCGCCCTCGTCGAGCGCCCGTCGTGCGGCGTCGGGTGCGCGCTTGGCCTTCGGCACCTCGTACCAGAGCGGGTCCGTCACGCCGCGGGCCTCGAGCACGCGGCGCAGCTCGGCCAGCCCGCCGCCGAGGCGCTTCTCCGCGTGGGCGACCACCGCGATCCTCATACCGCCGCCCGCATCCGGCCGGAGCGCGCGACTGCGCTGCGGCTGCGGGCAGTCGACCGTGCGGCCTCCGCGGCGCGGCAGGCGAACAGCAGGACGAGCACCGCGCCCACGCCGACGAGCGCGCCGCCGGCCACGTCGAGCGGGTGGTGCATGCCGCGGTACATGCGCGAGAACGCGACGAAGAGCGGCAGCACGATCGCCATGACCCAGGCCGCGATGCGCAGCTTGCGGTTCGGGATCGCCGACGTGAGCAGCAGCACGAGCCCTGCGTACACAGCGATCGAGGCGGCGGTGTGCCCGGAGGGGTAGCTCACGTTCGCGGGCAGGTCCTCGAGACGGTGCACGTGCGGTCGATCGCGCGGGACGACCCATGACGTCACGCGGTACGTCGCCGACTCGACCACGAGGACGAAGACGGCGAACGCGGCGATGAGCCAGCGGCGCTGGATGGCGAACACGATCGCGATCAGCGCGACGAGGATCGGCAGGACCGGGGCGCCGCCCACCGCGGAGCCCACGCTCGACGCATCGGTGAGGAACGACGTGCGGTCCGCGACGATCGAGACGATCGCGCTCTCGTCGGCGTTCCCGATGCCGCCGATCTTGACGAGCACGTCGGTGACGAAGAGGGCGAGCAGGATCGACACGGCGACGAGCGCCACGTAGCCGCACACGAGTGCCGCGGCGAACACGGCCGCGGGGTGGGCGGAGCCGAAGCTGTTCGCGAAACGCTGCGCGAGCCCTCCCTCGCGTGCGTGCAGGACAGGGCAGTCGCCGTCATCAGAGCTGTCCAACCGAATCCCTCCTTGATCCGATGGGTAACGCAGTCAACGCTGCGCGGAACCACGCATACCCATGCCCCTCGTTGCTCTAGTCATCATCTCTGCGGCGGTCGGCGCCCTCGTGGCGTTCGCGGCGGCCCGCTTCACGCGGCCGGGTGGCCGTGACGGCCCGCCACGCCTGGGGCTCGCGGCCCGCTTCGACCCCGAGGCGGCGACGGGGCTCGCGCTCAGCCTCGCGCTGATCGTGCTCGCCGGCGGCGGGTTCGTGCTGGCCGTCCTGGCCTTCCTCGTGCGCAACGCCGACGCCGGCCTCGGCGTGGACAAGCGGGCAGCGGACTGGGGGGCGACGCACAGCACGCCGTTCACGCACGACGTGCTCGAGGCGTTCACGGCTCTGGGCAAGCCCGGCGTCATCACGGGGCTGGCGGTGATCCTCGCGATCGTCGAGACGGCCCGAACCCGCAGTCGCTGGGTGGCGCCGTTCCTCCTCATCGTCGTCGGCGGCAACGGCCTGATCACCACGACGATCAAGCACCTCGCCGACCGGGTCCGCCCGACGATCGACCCGATCGCAGAGACCCTCGGGCCGTCGTTCCCGAGCGGTCACTCGTCGTGGTCGGCCGCGTTCTTCGCCGCGGCGGCGCTCGTGCTCTCCCGCGGGCGCAGCCGCCGCGTGCGCATCGCGCTCTCCGGCGCGGCCGCGGGGCTCGCCGTGGCGATCGCGTCGTCGCGCGTCCTGCTCGGGGTGCATTGGCTGACCGACGTGCTGGCCGGGCTCGCCCTCGGCTGGGCGTGGTTCGCCGCGTGCTCGATCGCCTTCGGCGGGCGGCTGCTGCGGTTCGGCGCGGCGGTCAGGCCCGACGCGCAGCCACGTGCGCCAGCACCGCCAGCACGCGCCGGTGGGCATCCTCGCCCTCCGGGACACCGAGCTTGAGCAGTACGTGGCGCACGTGCGCCTCGACCGTCCGCTCGCTGAGGAAGAGGCGCTTGGCGATCCCCATGTTCGTCAGCCCTTGGGCCATGAGCTCGAGGACCTCACGCTCGCGCGGCGTCAGCTCGTCCAGTGGGTCGTCCTGCGTGCGGGCCGCGAGCAGTCGCGCGACGACCTGCGGGTCCAGCGCCGACCCGCCGTCCGCGACGCGCTGCGCGGCGGAGAGGAACTCGGCGACCTCGAGCACGCGGTCCTTGAGCAGGTAGCCGAAGCCTCCGAGCGCCACCAGCTCGACCGCATGGGTCGTCTCGATGTGCTGCGACAGGACGAGCACGCCCACGTCCGGATGCGCGGCCTTGATCTCGCGTGCCGCCCGGGCGCCCTCGTCGGTGTACGTCGGCGGCATCCGGACGTCGACGACCACGAGGTCCGGGAGCTCGGCGGTCACGGTCGTCCCGAGACGCTCCGCGTCCGCCAGCGACGCGACGACCTGGTGACCGCGATCCGCGAACAGCCGGCCCAGGCCGTCCCGGAGCAGCGCCTGGTCCTCGGCGATCACGACGCGCACGGCAGCTCCGCGACCAGCGTGGTCCCCTTGCCGGCGTCGCTGTCGACGCGGAACGTCCCACCGGCGGCGAGCACGCGATCGGCGAGCCCCGTGAGCCCCGAGCCGTCCGCTGGTGCGGCCCCGCCGACGCCGTCGTCGGCGACCCTGACCACGAGGCTGCCGTGATCGCGCACGGCGGTCAGCGAGACGGCGGTCGCGCGGGCGTGCTTGACGACGTTCGTCAGGCCTTCGCAGGCGATGAAGTAGGCGGCGGCCTCGACGCCGGGTGCGACCCGCTCGTCCAGGGCGTCGACCTCGACGGGCATGGGGGCGCGCGCGGCGAGCTCGCGCAACGCGGCAGCGAGGCCGGAGTCCAGCTGTGAGGGCGGCAGCCCGTGCGCCAGCTCGCGCAGCTCCTCGATGACGGCGGTGATCTGGACGACGGCGTCGTCGAGCGTCCTGTCGACCTGCTCGCGCGGCGCCGACTCGAGCTCGTACTGCGCGTGGCGCAGCGCCAGCCCGACGGACACCAACCGCTGCTGCGCGCCGTCGTGCAGGTCGCGCTCGATCCGGCGGCGCTCCTCGTGGCCGGCGGCGACGATCCGCGCGCGGGAGTCCTCGACCTGCGTGAGCCGGCGCCGCAGCTCGACGCGCAGCCGCGCGATCTCGACGGCCAGGCGGCCCGCGGCGACGACCTCGGCCACGGCGGCCGGATTGGCGTGGCGGTCCGGGTCGCACAGCGCGACGCCCATCGGCTCGATCGGCACGCGCAGGCGGCGTTCGTCGGCCGGGTTCGCGCGCTCGATGCCCAGCGTGTCGACGTAGCCGCCGGTCGCGGGGTCGAGGAAGCGCAGCTCCACCTGCGGGTCGTCGAGCACATCGCGGAGCACGGCCTCGATCGACTCGGGCATCGCCCGGCCCGCGCGAAGGTCCTCCAGGAAGGCGGCCACCTGTCGCAGCGCGTGGGCGCGAGCAGGATCGAACCGGCGGTCCACCGCCGTCTGCAGCCGCGCGCGCAGCGGCCGGAACGCCGCCGCGGCGACGAGCGTGGAGGCCGCGGTCACCCACGCGGAGCCGTGGCCGAGCGCAGTGCCGAGCACGAGGCTCGTCGCGACGTACGCGGCGGCGAGCAGGAGCGTCAGCGACGTGTAGAGGACCGTGCGGTTGACGACGAGGTCGATGTCGTAGAGGCGGTAGCGCAGGATGCCGACGCCGGCGGCGACCGGCAGAGCCATGAGCGCGAGGGCGATCACGACGCCGGCGAGGGGCGTCTCGTAGTAGACGAAGAAGCCGGCCGGCAGCACCACCGCGGCGACGGCCGCCGCGAAGGCGAACCACTTGAGCTGCTGGCGCTCGATGCCGCGCGCCCGGCGCAGCCGCAGCACGAGCGAGACCGCGGACGCGATCAGCGCGCCGAGGAAGAGCGTCATCCCCACCGCCATCAGCGCGCTCGTGGGAAGGCCGTCGACCGCGAGCGGGTTGTGGCCGCTGGCGAACTCCCCGTCGCGTTCGGTCGTCAGCGACCAGCCTGCGATCGCCAGGACCATGCCGAAGCCGCCGGCCAAGGGCACGACGCGCCAGCGGCGCCCGGGGAGCCGGCCGTCCGGGAACAACAGGAAGGTCAGCATCCAGCCGAGCCCGGAGGGCAGCCAGCTCCACGTGGCGATCCACTCCCCGGCGGGACCGGCGGGCCAGCCTTCGGCCGCGGCCCGCAACCCCCATCCCTGCGCGACGTCGCCGAGGACGTTCAGGAGCGCGAAGCCGCAGAACAGCCAGCCGATCGGGTTCTCGGGGTGGCGCGAGGCGATGAGCGCGCCTGTCCCGGAGACGACGAGCGCCCACACCGCGTAGAGCCAGGTGTCGTATGCCGGCTCGAGTCCCACTGAGAGGGTCACAGCGGCGACGTCGGCGAGCAGCGTCAGCCCGAGCAGCGCGCACGGCAGCGGGTCCAGTCGCCCTCGCACGATGGCGATGCTCCCAGGCGGCGCACGCCTGCGGCAACAGTGCCAGCACGTAGCCGAGATGCGCGAGATCTCCTGCTCAGGACGCGCATCGGCACCGATGACCGCCGGCAGGGCCGCTTCGTACGGTCACGCCATGGCCACCACCACCATCGCATCGCCCTCGCTGCGGACTGCCGCAGGCGTCTGCATCGCCGGGGGCGTTCTCACCGCGGTCGCGAGCATCGTGACCGGCGTCGTCACGGATCGGACCTCGGTCTCCGACGACCTGTTCCGCTACCCGTTCACGTCCGGCGCGTTCGTCGTCTTCACCCTCTGCGGCGCGGTCCTGCACCTGATGATCCTCGTCGGCATCGTCGGGCTCATCCGCTCCGGCGTGGCGGGCGACGGACGCGCGGCGCGGATCGGCGGCCCGCTCGCGGCGGGCGGGACGGCGCTGCTGTTCGTCGCCGAGCTGCTCAGCCTGCTGGTGATCGACACGGCCGAGTCCGCCGGCTCGGCGAGCGCGGTCGGGGCCGTGTTCGGTCTCGCGACGATCCTCGCGACGGTGGGGATGCTGGTGCTCGGCGTCGCGACGCTGCGCGAGGGCCGTTGGCAGGACTGGCGGCGCTTCAGCCCGCTGCTCTGCGGGCTCATCGTCCTGGTGATCGTGCCGATCCAGCTCACGTCGGCGCTCTGGGTCGGTGTGGGTGTCTACGGGCTCTGCTTCGCAGCCCTGGGCGTCGCGCTCCTGCGCGAGGCGTCGCCGGGCGCGCCGGCGGCCGTCCCGGCCAGGGTCGCATGACCGTCGCGCGGGCGCGCAACGGCGCGGCCTGGGTCCACCTGGTGCTGGCCGGGGCGATCGTCGCCGGAGTGTTCGCCCAGGTCTATCTCATCGGCGCGTACGTGTTCGGGGCAGGGACCGGGGCACTGGACGCGCACGAGTCGGTCGGCTGGACGGTGCACTCGCTCGAGCTGCTCGTCGCGCTCCTGGCGATCGTCGCGTGGATGCCGCGCGACGTCATCGCCCTCTCCGTCGGGCTGGCGGTCGTGGGCACGGCGCAGGTCGCCCTCGCGCAGGCGACCGCGTGGACCGGCGCGCTGCACCCGCTGGGGGCGCTGCTCGTCCTCATCGGCGCCGCGATGCTCGTGCGCGGCGACCTCAGGCTGCGGCGGCCGCGATCAGCATGAGCGAGCGCCCCTCGAGGCGCACCCCGTCGCCGTCCAGCGCCCGCACCCGCTGCTCGGCGACGGCCGTGTCGATCACGACCGACCACGGACCGTCGCCCGCGTCGGCGGGCACGCGGAAGTCCAGCGGTTCCCACCACGCGTTGACGAGCAGGATCCCGCGGCCGCCGGCGAGCCGCACCGCGACCGCCCGGGCGTAGGACGCGCCCCAGTCGCCGTCGGTCATCGGCTCGCCGTCCGGGCGGTACCACGCGATGTCGTCGCCGTCGCTGTGGCGGACCTGGCGGCCGCGCAGCACCGGGCTCGCCCGGCGCGCGCGCAGGACGTGCGCGACGAAGCCGGCCAGCGGCGGGTCATCCGGCCAGGCGAGCCAGCTCGTCTCGTTGTCCTGGCAGTAGCCGTTGTTGTTGCCGCCCTGCGTGTGGCCGAGCTCGTCGCCCGCGAGCAGGAGGGGCACGCCCTGGGACAGCAGGAGCGTGGCCAGCAGGTTGCGCGACTGCCGGGCGCGCAGCGCGAGGACGTCCGGGTCCGACGTCGGCCCCTCGACGCCGCAGTTCCAGCTGCGGTTGTCGTCGGTGCCGTCGCGGTTGTCCTCCCCGTTGGCCTCGTTGTGCTTGCGGTCGTAGCTCACGAGGTCGGCGAGCGTGAAGCCGTCGTGGACGGTGACGAAGTTGATCGATGCCGTCGGGCGCCTGCCGTCGCTGCCGTAGAGGTCCGCGGACCCTGCGAGGCGGGTCGCGAGGTCCGGGAGCGTCCCCTCCGTGCCGCGCCAGAAGTCGCGCACGGTGTCGCGGTAGCGGCCGTTCCACTCGCTCCAGCCGACCGGGAAGTCGCCGACCTCGTACGCGCCGATGTCCCAGGGCTCGGCGATGAGCTTGCACTCCGACAGCACCGGGTCCTGCCCCACGGCCTGCAGGAACGCGGCGTGCGGGTCGAACCCGTTGTCGCCGCGCCCGAGCGCCGCCGCGAGGTCGAAGCGGAAGCCGTCGACGTGCATCTCCTCGCGCCAGTGGCGCAGCGCATCCATGACGAGCCGCAGCCCGGTCGGGCGGTCCGCGTCGAGCGTGTTGCCGCAGCCCGTGTCGTCGATGTAGCCGCCGTGCCCGTCGAGCCGGTAGTAGGCGGCCTCGTCCAGACCCCGGAAGCACAGGGTCGGGCCGTCGGCGCCGCCCTCGGCCGTGTGGTTGAAGACGACGTCGAGGATGACCTCGAGGCCCGCCGCGTGGAGCGCCTTCACCATCGCGCGGAACTCGGGCACCGGGTCGCCCGCCGCGTAGGCCGCATGGGGCGCGAAGAAGCCGATCGACTGGTAGCCCCAGTAGTTGCGCAGCCCGCGCTCCGCGAGCGCCCGGTCGGAGACGAACGTGTGGACGGGCAGCAGCTCGACCGCCGTGACGCCGAGCTCGAGCAGATGCTCGATCGCCGCAGGGTGCGCGAGGCCGGCGTACGTGCCGCGCAGCTCCTCGGGGACGCCGGGGTGCAGCTTCGTGAAGCCCTTCACGTGCAGCTCGTACACGACCGAGTCGGCCAGCGCGGTCGCGGGATGGCGGTCGTCGCCCCAGTCGAACGACGCGGCCTGGACCACGGAGCGCGGGACGAACGGCGCGGAGTCGCGGTCGTCGTGGGCGGTGACCGCGGAGTCCCAGGTCACCTCGCCCTCGATGCCGCGCGCGTACGGATCCAGCAGGAGCTTCGCCGGGTTGCAGGGCGCCGGGCCGTGGACGCGATACCCGTACCGCCGGCCGTGGCTCGCGCCCTCGACGCGCCCGGTCCACACGTACCCCTCCACCTGCTCGAGCGGGCGTCGCTCCTCGTTGCCGTCGGCGTCGAACAGGCAGAGGTCGACGGCCTCCGCGACGCTGCTGAAGACCGCGAAGTCGACGCCGGTGGCGTCCGCGTGGGCGCCCAGGTGGTGGCTCATGCCTGCTCCCGTGCCCAGGAGAGGCGGATCACGAGGTCCGCGACGAGCCCGGTCCAGCCGGTCTGGTGCGATGCGCCCAGCCCGGCGCCGTCGTCGCCGTGGAAGTACTCGTGGAAGAGCAGCGCGTCGCGCCACGCCGGGTCGTCGCGGAAGCGCGCCTGCGCTCCGAACACCGGGCGCGTCCCGTCCTCGCGCGGGAGGAAGATCGCCACGAGGCGCTCGGCGAGGTCGATCGTGATCTCCCGCAGCGTGCGCTGCTGCCCCGACCCGGTCGGGAACTCGACGGTGAGATCATCGCCCAGGCCCTGGCTGAAGCGCATCATCGCCCCGATGACGAGGTAGTTGACGGGGAACCAGATCGGTCCGCGCCAGTTGGAGTTGCCGCCGAAGAGGCCGGTCGTGGACTCCGCCGGCTCGTAGTCGACGACCGTCTCGCTGCCGGCGTCGGAGAAGACGTACGGCCGCCCGCGGTACTCGGCCGACAGGGCGCGGATCCCATGGGGCGACAGGAAGGCGTCCGGGTCGGCGAGGTGCTCGAGGATGAGCGGCAGGCGGTTGTCGCCGACGAGCGCGAGCATCGTGGCGTTGCCGTTCTCGCCCACGCGAACCGCCGGCGCGTATTCCGGCCGCGCGTGCAGGAAGCCGATGACCCGCTCGCGGAACTCGGTGAGGCGACCGACGATCGCCGGGTTGCCGATGGCGACCGCGCAGAACGGGATGATCCCCGTCATCGACCGGACGCGCACCGGCACGCTCGTGCCGTCGGGGCGGCGGACGCGGTCGTAGTAGAAGCCGTCCTCCTCGTCCCAGAGGCCGTGCTCGTTGATGGCCTGGCTGATCATCGTGAAGTGCTCGAAGAACTTCACCGCGACGTCCTCGTAGGCCGGGTCCTCCGCGGCCAGGACGATCGCGATCTCGAGCATCGACAGGCAGTAGATGGCCATCCAGCCGGTGCCGTCGGCCTGCTCCAGCACGAGGCCGTCGGGCAGCGGCGCGGAGCGGTCGAACGGGCCCACGTTGTCCATGCCGAGGAAGCCGCCTCCGAAGAGCAGGTTGCCCTCGGGGTCCTTGACGTTCGCCCACCAGGTGAAGCTCAGCAGCAGCTTGTGGAAGATCCGCCCGAGCCACTCGCGGTCGCGGGAGCCGTCGAGCCGGAACACGGCGAGCGCCGCCAGCGCGTGCACCGGCGGGTTCACGTCGCCGAAGTTCCACTCGTACGCGGGCAGCTGGCCGTTGGGATGCATGAACCACTCGCGCGTCATGAGCCGCAGCTGCTCCTTGGCGAACTCGGCGTCGACGTGCGCGAGCGTGATGCAGTGGAAGGCCAGGTCCCAGGCTGCGTACCAGGGGTACTCCCACTTGTCCGGCATCGAGATCACGTCGCGGTTGTCGACGTGGCGCCAGGCCGCGTTGCGGCCCTCCAGGCGCTCGGCCGGCGGGGCCGGGTGGCCGGGATCCCCGCGCAGCCAGCGGTCGACGTCGTAGTGGTAGAACTGCTTGCTCCAGAGCATCCCGCCGAGCGCCTGGCGCATGACGTCGTGCTCGTCGGGCGTCGCGGCGGGAGCCAGCTCGGCGTAGAACGCGTCGGCCTCGGCGGCGCGGTCGCGCAGCGTCGACTCCCAGCCCTTGCCCACGCCGCGCTTCGCCGCGCCCAGCCGCAGCCGCACCTCGGCCGTGCCCCCGGCCTCCACCTGCAGCCGGTACCACAGGGCCGACTTCGTCCCGGTGCGGCTGGGGTCGACGGTCGGGGCGCCGGACACGACGTGGTCGTTGATGCCGTCCTTCGGATACGGCGGGGCGGGCTGGCCCCAGAGGCGCTGCGTGTTCGTCTCGTTGTTGCAGAACAGCGTCTCGGGCGCGCCGTCGCCGGCGAGCGTCATCGTCACCTCGCCGTCGCTTGCGGCGAGCGCGCCGTCGTCCTCGCGGATCACCGGTGCCTCGGCGCCGTCCCCCCACGACCACCGGTTGCGGAACCACAGGGTCGGGAGCACGTGCAGCTCGGCGTCGTCGGGGCCCGCGTTGCGGACCCGCACGCGGAGGCACAGGTCCTCCGGCCCGGCCTTCGCGTAGTCGACCTCGATGTCCCAGTAGCGGTCGTCGGACATCGCGTCGGTGTCGAGCAGCTCGTACTCGGGGTCGCCGAAGCCGCGGCGGGCGTTCTCGGTGACGAGATCCTCGTACGGGAAGGCGCGCTGGGGGTAGACGTAGCGCCAGCGCATCCACGAGTGCGTCGGCGTGGAGTCCACGTACCACCAGTGCTCCTTGGCGTCCTCGCCGTGGTTGCCCTCGTTGCTCGTGAGCCCGAAGATGCGCTCCTTGAGGATCGGGTCCTGCCCGTTCCAGAACGCGAACGCCAGGCAGAGGCGCTGGTCGGCGTCGCAGACCCCGCCGAGCCCGTCCTCGCTCCAGCGGTACACGCGCGAGCGGGCCTGGTCGTGGGAGAACGAGGTCCACGCCTCGCCGTCCTGGCTGTAGTCCTCGCGCACGGTCCCCCATGCGCGCTCGCTCAGATAGGGGCCCCAGCGACGCCACGCCTCGCCGTCATCGGCGAGGCGCCGGCGCTCGGGGTCGAGTTCGGCCTCCGGCATCGCGCAAGAGTGCGCATGCCGGAGGCCGAAAGCAAGGGGGCCGGTCGAAGCCTCACCCGTCCGCGTCTGCGAGCACCACCAGATAGCCGTCGAGGTCCTGCAGCCAGATCTCGCGGTGCTGCGCGTTGGGGTTCACGTGGACGTCGGTGACCACGGTCGCGCCCACCGCCCGCACGCGCTCGACGGCGGCGTCGAACGCGGCGAGCTCGAACCACAGCGCGACCCCGTTGCCCGCGGGCCCGGTGGGGTCGCCGATGGCGCCGTGGTGGTGCTCGACGTCGCGCGCGTGGAGCTGGAGGATCAGCACCCCGTCGGTGCGCAGCTGCTCGTACGCGTCCCCGCCGTGGGTCGCGGCGACGCCGAGGACGCGCGTGTACCAGCCGGCTGCGCGGCGGACGTCGGAGACGACGATGAGGGGCTGGGGCCGGACGGACGCGGGCATGCAGCCACGCTACGCCCGGCGGCTGCGGCGCGTCTTGGACGAATCAGAGCGCCGTCGGGCGGGCATACGTCGGACCGTGGACAGGCGCCAAGGGGACACCGGCATCGACTGGGCGTCGGCCGAGGTCGAGGACGCTGTCCTCACCGTGCCGGTGGCCGGCGAGGCGCCGGAGGGCTGGGCGGAGCGCGTCGAGCGCACCGTCGCGCGGCTCACCGATCACGGTGGCGCGCCGTGGGAGGCGTTCGAGGTCACGGGGGAGCGCATCGAGGTGACCGGCGTGCAGCCGGGGACCGAGGGCGACGTCCGCCACGTCCTCGACGCCGCGGTCACCCAGGCCAACGCCGATCTCGCGCCGGAGCAGGACGCGTCGGACGAGGTGGGGTCAGGGAATCAGGCCGACCGGGAGATGGCCGAGGAGTTCCGCTCCTTCGCCGACCCCCCGGCGGATGACGACTAGAAGCGCGCGGCGCAGGTCTCGCAGATGTCGTGCGTGACCGGGCCGAGCTCCGCCTGGTGAGCTATCCCGAGCAGTCGCAGCGCCGCGCGCATCGAGTGCCAGCGGCCTGACACGTGCATCGCGCCGCACCAGGCGCAGGATCGGAGGAGGCGGGGCATGCGAGGAGGTTCGGCGCCGCGCCTCGGAGAACCTGCGCATGCAACTGGGAGTTCACCGAGAGGTCGGTGCGACCCGGACCGCCTCGGCGATCACGAGCCCGACGCAGACGGCGGCGACGCAGGCGAGCGCGACCGGCGCGGCGACCTGACCCGCGAACGCGACGATGGCGACGCACAGGGCCGCGGCGACCAGCCGCGGCGCCTCGACGACGCCGAGGCTCCGCGCCCGGAACGCGACGTCGGCGACGAGGAACAGCGCGGTCCCCCCGCAGAGCGCGACCGCCGACACGGTCCCGAGCGGCTCGTCGACGTCTCCGAGTGTCTTCTTGACGCCGAGCGCCAGCAGCACGATGCCCGCCACGAGGGGCAGGTGCAGGAAGGCGAAGCAGTCGCGCGCGAGCAGGTTGCGCGCCGCGCCCGTGGCCTCTCGCAGCCGATGCTCGACCGCGGCGAGGGAGGCGTCGAAGTACAGCCACCACAGGCTGGCGGACACGATGACCCCGAGCGCCGCCGACACGAGCGCGGCGGCGTCGAGCGACACGTCCTCGGCGCCGACGCCGATCGCGACGATGGACTCCCCGAGCGCGATGATGACGATGAGGCCGTAGCGCTCCGCGAAGTGCCCGGGCGACAGGCGCCAGCCCTCGATCCCCCGCAGCGCCCCGCCGACGTAGTCGATGAGCAGGGCGACGACCCAGATCGCGGTCTGGACGTCCGCGTCGAACGCGCAGCCGACGAGCAGGAGCGCGGGCGCCAGCACGGCGGTCGGGGTCAGCGCCCGCGCGGACGCACGGACGTCGGCGCTGTCCGTCGCGGTGAGGAACAGCGCGACGTGGAGCACGCGCACCCCGAGGTAGGCGACGGCGAACAGCACTGCGTCCCCCTCGAACGCGCCCGGGATCGCGAGCGACACGAAGAGCATGCAGATCATCGACGCGAAGATCACGAGCCGGACGCGCTGGAGGCTGCAGTCCACCTCGTTGGTCAGCCACGAGTAGGCGGCCCACGCCCACCAGATGAGCGCCAGCACGAGCAGGCCGCGGCCGAGGCCCGCCCACGACAGGTCGTCCGCCATCCGCGCCGTCACCTGCGTCAACGCGAAGACGAAGACGAGGTCGAAGAACAGCTCGAGCGGCTCGACGTGCTTGTCGCCCGTCACGTCAGCGCCGCGAGCGCGAGGTCGACGTCCGCCTCCGTGTTGTGCAGGTGGAACGACAGCCGCGCCGCGCCGGCGCGGGTGCTCGCCCGCACGCCCGCGGACTCCAGTCGCTCCGGCGCGCCCTCGATCTCGAGGCGCACGATCGCCGACGCCCCGGGCTCCAGGCCGAGACCCGCGCGCAGGCGGTTCGCCAGGCCGACGTCGTGCGCGTTGATCGCGTCGACGCCGATGCGCTCGATGAGCGCGAGCGACGGCATCGTGCCCATCCAGCTCAACCACGCGGGCGACGTGTCGAGCCGCCGCGCGTCGTCTGCCAGGCGCAGCGGCGAGCCGTAGATCGAGGACCACACGTCCGCGCCGGCGTACCACCCGGCGGCGCTGGGCCGGATCTCGTCCAGGCGCTCGGGCCGGATCGCGAGGAACGCCGTGCCGCGCGGCGAGACGAGCCACTTGTAGGCGGCGCAGGCGAGGAAGTCGAAGCGGCCGGCGTCCAGCGGCAGCCAGCCGCACGCCTGCGTCGCGTCCACGAACGTCCGCGTCCCGTGCCCGGCGGCGGCCGCCGTGATCGCATCGAGGTCGGCCAGCTCGCCGGAGGCCGACTGCACGGCGCTCACCGCGACGAGGTGCGTGCGGCCGTCGATCGCGTCGGCGACGTCGGCCAGCGGCACGATCGCGACCTCGACGCCGCGGTCGGCCTGCGTGAGGAACGGGAAGAGGACCGACGTGAAGTCGCCCTCCGCGGCGACGATCCGCGCGCCGTCCGGGATCGAGGCGGCGACGAGCCCGGCGAGCGGCGACACCTGGTTGCCGATGCAGACGTCCGCGGCGTCGACGCCGACGAGCCGCGCGAACGACGCGCGCGCCTCGGCGACGACGGGGTCGAAGTCCTGCGGGCGCGTGCGCCCCTCCGCCCACGCCTGCACGGCGTCGCGCATCGCCTCGACGGTCGCCGACGGCGGAACGCCGATCGACGCGCTGTCGAGGTAGCCGGGCGCGACGGCGAAGTCGCTCACGACCGGCGCAGGCGCGGGAACAGCTCCTCGGTGTTCGCGCGCAGGCGCTCGTCGTCGACGCCGGGGTAGGCGACGAGCGCTTCGGTGTTCGCCTCGATCCCCGGCAGGCCCCCGAAGGGGAAGTCGGTGCCGTACAGCAACTGCCCGGCGTCGACGAGGTTCAGGAGGGCATCGACGTGGCGCGGGAACGGGAACCCGGCGCCGATCTCGTAGTGCAGGCGCTGCAGCGTCGCGACGACGTCGACCTCGCCCGCCTCCCGGCCGCCCACTCCGAACAGCGACGCGAAGCCGCCCAGCCGGTCGGCCACGACGGGCAGCGCGGCGCCGGCGTGCGGCACGATCAGGCGGATGCCGTCGTAGCGGTCCAGCGTGCCGGTGAGGACGAGGTTCGCGATCGCGCGGGTCGTGTCGAGCAGGAACTCGAGCATGGGGCGCGGGTAGCCGAGTGCGGTGCACTCGAAGCCGGCGGGCGACGTCGGGTGCACGAACACGACGGCCCGGCGGCGGTGCAGCTCGGCCATGACGGGCTCCAGCCGCGGGTCGCCGAGGTACACGCCGTCGGCGTGGGTGAGGAGCACCACCCCGTCGGCGCCCAGCCGGTCGAGCGCGTGGGCGATCTCGTCGCGCGCCGCGTCGGCGTCGTTCACCGGGAGGCTCGCGAACAGACCGAACCGGCCTGGGTGCTCGCGGACCGTCGCCGCGCCGCTCTCGTTGACCTTGCGCGCCCACTCCACCGGATCGGCGCCGAACGTGACCCCTGGCGTGGAGACCGAGAGCAGCGACGTCTCGATCCCGACCCGGTCCATCATCGCCAGGTGCGCCTCGGCGCTCCACTCGGGCAGGACGGGGAACCCGTCGGGCTGGTCGTGGCCTCCGTCGAGGAGCGCCTGCCGGTAGTCGGCCGGCAGGTAGTGGGCGTGGACGTCGACGCGGCGCGCGGTCATGGCGTCATGATCGCGCCGTAGACCTGGTGCGCGGCGACCTGCTCGAGCACGGCGTCGAGCTCGCCGAGCGCGAAGTGGCCGCTGATGAGCGGCGCGACGTGCACGTCGCCGTCCTCGATGAGGCGGATGAAGCGCGGCAGGTCGCGCAGGATGTTCATGTGCCCCCACTGCGAGCTGTGCAGCGTCTTGCCGAAGATCGCCGCGGGGACCGACGGCAGCGTGATCATGTCGTCGAGCTTCCAGGGCATGCTCGCGAGGATCGTGTGCCCGGCGCTGCGCGTCGCGTGCCAGGCCTCCTCCATCCCGCGCGCGTTGGCGCTCGCCTCGAACGCGTAGTCGACGCCGCGGGGGATGAACCCGCCGACGTCGTCGGTCAGCTCCTGGATCTGCGCGACGACGTCCCCGTCGGCCGGGTCGACCGTGTCGGTCGCCCCGAGCTGTGAGGCCATCTCGCGGCGGTGCGCGAGCGGGTCGACGGCGATGATGCGCTTGGCCCGCAGGACCCGGGCCGCCTGCACGTAGCCCAGGCCGGTCGCCCCGCATCCGAAGACCGCGACCTCCGACCCCGGCTGCACCGTGGCCACGTTGAAGGCGGCCGCGACGCCGCCCCCGATGCCGTCCGCGAGCAGTGCGAGCTCGTCGTCGGGCACGCGCGTGTGCACGGGCGTGACCTGGTTGTCGGGGACGATCGCGTACTCCGCGTAGCCGCCGATGTTCCCGTTCGGCACGACGTCCTGGCCGTCGGCCAGGCTGCCGTTCGGCGGGCCGTGCAGGACGATGTCGGCGCACTGGTCCGGGCGGCCTCGCAGGCAGTAGTAACACGTGCGGCAGAGGGGGTTCGCGCTGGCGATGACGCGGTCGCCGGGGGCCGTCACGGTCACGTGCGATCCGACCTTCTCGATGATCCCCACCGCGCCGTGCCCGAAGATCTGGGGGGCGACGTTGCCGAACATCGGCGGGACGTCGGGCGCCAGGACGATGGCGTCGGTGACGCAGGCGTTGGCGGCCGTGACCTTCAGGAGGACGTCGCGGGGCCCGAGGTCGCGGAGGGTGACCGGCTCCACCGCCATCGGCTCCCCTCGCCCGCGCCAGACGGCTGCGTGCATCGTAGGTGCGCTCATGGTGCCGGGACCGTATCGGTCGCCCGATGTGGGATCCTGCGCCACGACGGCTCGTCACCCACGCAAGGAGTCCTCGATGGATTTCAACAAGCTCAAGCAGCAGGCGCAGGATCTCGTCCAGAAGCGCGGTGGCACCGAAGCCCTCAAGGAGGACGCGGAGGAGCTCAAGGACATCGCCACTGGCCAGGGCAGCGTCACCGACAAGGGCAAGGCCGCCGTCGAGGCGATCAAGGATCCGGGCAAGCCCGGCGCGTAGGACGTCAGACCTCGTCGGCGGGCGCCGCCCCGGGCGCCCGCGCCGACGCGGGGTCGTGCCAGTGCCGGCGCACCCACCAGACGCCGATGAGCCCGATGACGATCATCAGCGTCCACTGGAACACCCCGAACAGCCACTGCGGCGTCACGTCGGCCGGGAACGGCAGGTTCTTCGGGGAGAGCGCGCCGAAGCTGTCGTCCCCGGAGACGATCACGGTGAAGACGACCGCGGCGTTCGAGGCCGAGTCCCAGAACGCGTGCAGCAGCGCCACCGCGAAGTAGGTCACCAGGATCCCCCAGCTGAACCGCTTGCCGCGCTTGAACGCGGAGAAGATCGCTGCGCCGAGCAGGCCGCTCCAGATGCCGTGGCAGAACGGCGCGATCACCTCGCGCAGGAGCTCCTCGGAGATCATGCGGTGCAGGGAGATCTCGCCGTTGTGCAGGCCGTAGCTGAGCGTGTAGCCGGCGCTCTCGAACGCGCCGAACCCGAGGCCGACCACGGTGCCGAGCAGGATCCCGTCCCGCACGTCGAAGCGGCGCAGCCCGCGCGCCATGACGTAGATGCCGACGCCCTTGGCCGCCTCCTCGATGAGCCCGACCCAGAGGTTCGGGAGCAGCCGGTGTGGCGCCAGCCAGATCTCCATCGCCGCCGAGCAGATCATCCCCAGGACGCCTGCGACGAAGAACGCGGTCAACAGCCGTCCCTCGTCGAGCTCGGTCGTGCCGCGGTGCTCGATGAACCAGAAGATCGTCGCGACCGGCACGAGGAAGCTGCCGATGAGGACCACCGACGGAAGCAGGATGAGGTCCTCCGTGAGCGCGAGCGTCACGGTGGCCGCCCCCCACAGGACCAGGCCCCACGCGAGCACGTGGCGCCATGGATGTGTCTTCCGGACTGAGTGCTCGACGGTCATCCCTGCCTCTCAGCGCGGATAGGTAACACACTCAGCCGGCATGGTGCACCCGCCGGCGGCGCCACGACCCGGCGATCCCGCCGGGGAACAGCAGGAGGCAGAGGATGAGCAGCACGCCGGCGACGAGCAGCGTCCACGTCGTCGACAGGCCGATCTGCGCGTCGAGGAAGTGCGGGATCACACCGCCGGTCGTCATGAGCCCCGCGAGGACCGCGCCGGAGACCATCGTGATGCCGCCGACGTAGGAGAAGGCGACGAACTGCAGCGCGATGAGGATGCCGAACCGGTCGACGTTCACCGAGCCCAGCGCGTAGGCGTACAGCACGCCGCCGACGCCCGCGATGCACGACGACAGCGCGTACGCGGCGAACTTCGTGGTCCGCACGCTGACACCTGACGCTGCCGCGGCGCGCTCGTTGGATCGCACCGCGAGCATCCGCATGCCCAGTCCGCTCGTTCGCACCCGGGCCACGAGCAGGAACGCCGCGACGGCGATGGCCAGCAGCAGGCACCCGAGCACGGGGCTGGGCAGGCCGCCGTTGATCGCGCCCAGTCCGGCGCCCGACCCGACGTCGACGCCGAGGATCGTCGGCTCCGGGACCGGCGACGCCGAGCCGCCCGCGCCCCACGTGCTGTTGTTGAAGCCGAACTGCTCGATCGCGACGGCCGCGGCGAGCGTCACGACCGCCAGGGACACGCCGCGCACGCGCAGCGCGGAGGCGCCCGCGGCGAAGCCGAGCGCGGTGGCGGCCGCCACGCCGCAGATCGCCGCGGGCACGAACCCGAGGCCCGCCTCGTCGGTCACGTGCGCCACGGTGAAGCCCGCCACGCCCGCGAGCGCGACCTGCACGAGCGACACCTGACCCACGAAGCCGGTGATGACGACGAACGAGAGGCAGATGACCATGCCCGCGATCGAGACGGCCAGCGCGTTGCGGTAGTCGAACGGCACGACGAACAGCGCGACGACGACCACGGCGACGCCCACGATCGCCGGCCGGGCGAGGCGTGTCGGCTTCGGGGCCTCCGGCAGCCGCGTCTCGATGAGCTCGCCCCGGGTCGGCAGGCTCGAGCCCCGCCACCACAGCGCGACGACGATGACGAGGAACGTCAGCATCGCGTTCACGCCCGGCAGCGCGATGCCGCCGTCGGTCGGGAACCAGCTCTGCGTCTGGGCGTAGTACAGCAGCGACTGCGCCATCCCGATGAGCAGCCCGACGAGGCAGGTGATCGAGAAGGACGTGAAGCGCGCGAACAGGGCCGCGCCGAGCGCCGGCACGACCTGCAGCGGCACGACGACCGTGTCGATCTGGGTCACGGCGGCCGCGAGGATGCCCATCCCGCCCGCGACGGTCGTGGCGAGCACCGCGTTCGTGAGCGCGAGCCGGTCGGGGGAGAGTCCCGCCAGCATCGCGCTCGCCTCGCTCTCCGACGCGGCGCGCGTCGCGAGGCCGAACCGCGACCAGCGATACAGCGCCCACAGGACCGCCGCGGCGAGGACGACGATCCCGGTCAGCCAGAAGCGGTCGACCGGGATGCGGGTCCCGGCGATCGTCACCAGGCCGCTGGGGAGCACCGACGGCACGATGCGCCCGCCGCCGCCCGTGATGAGCTCGACCGTCGCCTGCGCGATGAGGAGCACGCCGAGCGACGCCACGAGCTTCGACAGCGGCGACGAGTTGCGCAGCGGGCGGAACACCACGAGCTGCACGACGACGCCGAGCGCGACGGTCGCCAGGAGCGCGAGGACCATCGCCGGCGCCGTGCCCAGCGGCGAGCCGCCGAGATCGGTGCGCAGCCACAGGAACAGGTAGCCGGCGACCATCGCGTAGGCGCCGGTCGCGACGTCGATGACCCCCGATCCGCGGTAGGACAGCACGACGCCGAGGCCGATCCCTGCGATGAGCGCGCCCGTCCCCAGACCCAGGAGCGCGAAGAGGAAGATCTGGTCGATCGTGTGCATTTTGCACGTCCGCCGTCGTCGGCGACCTCGCGTACGCTGCCGCGCGTGGAGAGGCGTCGGATCCTGCTCATCGGCGACGGTGACATCGCGAACGAGACGGCCGAGGCGCTCGAGGGGGCGGGCGCGACGACCATCCGCCTGGACACGCCCGACGAGGACGAGGTCCGCGACGCGCTGGGGGAGGGCGCCGGCATCGGCACCGTCGCGATCGTGGCGCGCGACGACGCGTTCGTCCTGCGGTCGGCGCTCGTGGTCCGCTACGTCGACGACGACGTGCCGATGCTCGTGACGATCTTCGACGAGACCATGGCCGCGCACGTGCGGTCGGAGATCCGCAGGTGCCGCGTCACGTCGCTCGCGGACATCGTCGCGCCGTCGCTCGCCGGTCCGTGCCTCGCGGAGGGCCTCGTCGCCGTCGACCCCGAGCACGAGCCGCCGGTCGGGCTGCGCGAGGAGGGCGATCGCGCCGTGCGCACGCCGATCGACATCCCGTCGCGACACCGGGTGCGCGCGCTGCTGCAGGCGCTCTTCCACCCCTACGACCGCAGCGCCGGGCTCCTGCTGTTCGGGGCGCTCGGCATCGCCGGCGTGCTCATCGTCGAGACGATCGGCGGCCTGGTCGTGCTTGGGCAGGGACCGGCCGACGCGCTCTACGGCGCGGGCAAGACGGTCGCGACCGTCGACCCGAACCAGGACGTCGACGACGGGCCGACGTGGTTCAAGAGCTTCATCACCGCCTCGATGCTCGTGACGCTCGTCTTCGAGGCGTCGTTCACCGCGGGCCTGGTGAACCGCCTCATCGACCGGCGGCTCACCGGCATCGTCGGTCGCCGGGCGGTGCCGCGGCGCGACCACGTCGTCGTCATCGGGCTCGGGCAGGTCGGGCTGCGACTGTGCACGCTGCTGCGGCGGTGCGGCGTCGGCGTCGTCGCGGTGGACGAGCGCGAGGAGGGCGAGAACGTCGGGATGGCGCGCGAGCTCGGACTGCCGGTCGTCATCGGCCGCGGGGGCGACGTGTCGCTCCTTCGGCGCCTGTCCCTCGGCCGGGCGGTCGCGCTCGCCGCGGTGACCGACGACGACCTCGAGAACATCACGATCGCGATGGCCGCGCGGGCGATCGCGCCGGAGCTGCGGGTGGTCATCCGGGCCGGCGACGGGCGGCTGGCGAACGAGACGCGGTCGCTGTTCCGCATCGGACTCGTGCGCGACGTGCACCGCATCGCCGCGGTGCTGCTCGCCGCGCAGGCGACCGGCTCACCGGCCCGCAGCGTCGTCTGCAAGGGCGACGACGCGCACCTCCTGCACGAGGACGGCCGGCTGGAGCCGGCACCGATGCGGGCTGCGGCGTAGGGCACACGGGTCGACGACGGAGGAGCGGAGATGAAGCGCAGCACCGATCGGATCCTGACCAGCCACACCGGCGCCCTGCACATGCCGCCGGAGCTGCAGGAGAGCATCGTTCGGCGGCACCTGGGCGAGCCGCACGACGAGGCCGCGCTCGACGTGCAGCTGCGCGCTGCGGTGGCCGACATCGTGCAGCGCCAGGCGGAGCTGGGCGTCGACGTCGTCAACGACGGCGAGTTCTCCAAGTCGACGTGGATGGGCTACGTCGTCGATCGCATGTCCGGCGTCGAGCGGGTCCCGGTCGAGGGCGCCCCGATGTTCATCGCCTCGAAGGATCGGACCGAGTTCGCGCGTTTCTACACGGAGCTCGGCGATCAGACCTTCTACTTCGAGCCCCCGGAGCTGCGGGTCCTCGGAGCCGCGATCACGAGCGACGTCGTGTGCTCCGGGCCCATCACGTACACGGGCCAGGACGTCCTCGCCCGCGACATCGACAACCTCAAGGCCGGCCTGGAGGGCGTCGACGTCGAGGAGGTGTTCCTACCGGTCGTGGGACCGGGCAGCGTCCAGCCCTACATCCGCAACGAGCACTACGCCGACGACGAGGCGCTGTTCGGCGCGATCGCCGATGCGCTCAGGCACGAGTACCAGGCGATCGTCGAGGCCGGGTTCATCTGCCAGATCGACGACGCGTTCCTCCCGTGGGAGTGGGATCGCCGGCTCATGGAGGAGAACTGGAGCCTGGAGGAGTACCGGCGCTGGGCGACCCTCGCGGTGGAGGCGCTGAACGCCGCCATCGACGGGCTGCCCGAGGATCGCCTGCGATACCACATCTGCTGGGGCAGCTGGAACGGCCCGCACATCTCCGACATCCCCCTGCGCGACATCGTCGACCTCGTGCTGAAGGTCAACGCGCAGACCTACTCGATCGAGGCCGCGAACGCGCGTCACGAGTGGGAGCACCGGGTCTGGGAGGAGGTCCCGCTGCCCGACGGCAAGATCCTCATGCCCGGCGTCATCGAGCACACCACGCACGTGGTCGAGCACCCCGAGACCGTCGCCGAGCGGATCACGCGCTTCGCCAACGTGGTGGGCCGCGAGAACGTCATCGCCGGCACCGACTGCGGCCTGCGCGGCCGCGCGCATCCGCAGATCGCCTGGGCGAAGCTCAGGGCGCTGTCGGACGGCGCGGCGCTGGCCTCCGAGCGGCTCTGGAGCTAGCGCGCGTGGAGATCGTCCCCGTCGCGGATCTCGACCCCGGGAGCTTCTCCGCCGAGCTGCAGGGCCGCGACCACGGCCGGCCCGGCGCCTCGCTGATCCTCGTCGAGGCCGCGCCGGGTGACGGCCCGGAGCTGCACAGCCACCCGTACGCGGAGATCATCATCGTCCAGGAGGGCGAGGTGACGTTCTCGGACGGGCGGCGCACGCGCGAGGTCGGGCCCGGCCACGTCGTGATCATCCCGGCGGGGGAGCCGCACGCCTTCCGCAACACCGGCAGCAGCACGCTGCGCCAGGTCGACATCCATCTCGGCGACGCGTTCGCGACGGACTGGCTCGCATGAGGCTCGGCTACTTCACGATGCCGATCCATCCGCCGGAGCGCGACTACGCGGCGACGCTCGCGGAGGACCGGGAGGCCATCCTCCTCGCGGACCGGCTCGGGTTCGCCGAGGCCTACGTCGGCGAGCACGTCACCGATTCCGCGGAGACGATCACCGACTCCGTCGTCTTCCTCGCCAGCCTCGTGCACGACACCGAGCGCATCGTGCTCGGGACGGGCACGGTGAACCTGACCAACAGCCATCCGGCGGCGCTCGCGGCCAAGGTCGCGATGCTCGACACCCTCCTCGAGGGCCGCTTCATCCTCGGCGTCAGCCCGGGCGGGCTGGCGTCGGACTGGGAGATCTTCGGCAACCTCTCGGGCGTCGACCGGCGCGCCAAGGCGCAGGAGTGCATCGACCACGTCGTCGCGCTGTGGACAGGCGAGGCGCCGTACGAGCTGAGCGGCGAGCACTGGACGCTGTCGACCGCGAAGACGCTGATGGCCGACCTCGGCCAGGGCGTGATGGTCCGGCCCCACCAGCGACCGCATCCGCCGATCGTCGTGACGGCCGCCGAGCCGTCGTCGAAGAGCGTCGACCACGCCGCCCGGCGCGGGTGGGAGGTCATCTCGGCGAACTTCCTCCTGCCGCAGTGGGTCCGCACGCACTGGGAGACCTACCGCCACGCGTGCGAGGAGACCGGGCGCCAGGCCGACCCGCAGTCCTGGCGGGTCGCGCGGACGATCTTCGTGGCCGACGACGAGGCGACGGCGCGGGAGTACGCCTTCGGGTCCGACAGCCCCTACCGCTTCTACTACGACCAGCTCGGGACGAAGCTCATCCGGGCCGGGCGGGCGAATCTCTTCAAGACCGACGACGCGATGCCCGATGAGGCTGTGACGAGCGACTACATGGTCGACCGGCTCGTCATCGCCGGGACCCCGGATCAGGTCGTGGACGGGCTGCTCGAGTTCCGCGACGTCGTCGGGGACTTCGGGACGCTCCTGTACTGCGGGACCGACTGGGTCGACCCGGCGCTCGCCCGGCGCTCGATGGAGCTCATGGCCACCGAGGTGGTGCCGGCACTGAACGCGCGGCTCGGCTGAGTCAGCGGCGTGGACCGCGCCAGCCGTCGTGCTCGCGGCGGCCGTCGCGACCGCGCGGGTCGCCGGTCGGCGCGGGTGCGGGCGGGGCGGGCGCCGCCTGCG
>Ga0070665_100001554_pt1 | contig 26518 bp, 22 predicted proteins | sample KBSS13metaG_FD_65862 | JGI IMG/M metagenome (GOLD analysis project Ga0070665, IMG submission 65862) | Switchgrass rhizosphere microbial communities from Kellogg Biological Station, Michigan, USA - KBS S1-3 metaG | ecosystem: Host-associated > Plants > Roots > Rhizosphere > Soil ... | reverse complement strand
ATCGAAGAGCCGGCCATCACCATTGAGGAGCCGGCCTTCGCGGACGCGTTCATCACGATCGAAGAGCCGGCCATCACCATCGAGGAACCCGCCTTCGCCTGAGTGATCCGAAGCCACATCGCACGGATCCAGTCGGCGGGGGAGAGGACAGGCGATGGGCGGCAGCGGGACGGCGGCGGGCACGCACACGCCCCGAAGTCCCTTCCGCCTTCCCGTCGCCTCGCTCACCGCCGACTGGTCCGCGCGGATCGGTGAACTGCTGGCGGGCGTCGAGGGCCTGGGGGACCAGGACCGGTACGTCATCGCCCGCGACGCCCGCCGGCATCTGCTCGTCACCGCCGAGGCCCGGCTCAGCCGCACGCTCCTGCTGGAACTGCACGCCCTCTCGCTTACCGGGCAACTGGCGGCCGCCGACTCCCGGGAACGCTGGAACGCCTTCGTGGACCACGCGCGCGGTCCCGCCTTCCGCGACGGGATCGAGGCCCGCTACCCCACGCTCCTGCCCCGGCTGGACGCGGCCGCCGGCAACCTGACGCGAGCCGTCGCCGTGTTCGCCCGGCGGCTGGCCGCCGACCGCCCGGCGCTGGACCGGCTGGCCGGCCGGCCGCTCGGCGCCCTGAGCGCCCTCGCCCTCGGCCAGGGCGACCCGCACCGCGGCGGCCACACGGTCTCCCGCCTGCGCTTCACCGGCGGCTCGGTCATGTACAAACCCCGCCCCGTCCAGGTCGACGCCGCCCTCGACCTGTTCCTGGCCGGGCTGCTGCCGGCGCAGGACGGACGGATCAGGACCCCGCCCACCCTCGTCCGCCCCGGCTACGGCTGGGCCGCGTTCGAACACCACCGGTACTGCGCGGACACCGGCGAACTGGCCGCCTTCCACCGCAGCCTGGGCCACTGGCTCGCGGTCATGCGGCTCCTGGGCGGCACCGACCTGCACGCTGCCAACATCCTGGCCGTCGGACCCGTGCCGGTGGTCGTGGACGCCGAGACACTGTTCACCCCCACCGCGCCGGGCGGCCGCGGGCGGGACGCCACCCGCGCCGCCCGCCGGATCCTCGGCCGGGCCGTCGTGCGGACCGGCATCCTGCCGGTCCGCAACGGCCTGGTCGCGGGCGTCGACTACTCCGCCGCCGGCAGACTCCCCGACGAGCAGCCCCCGCTGCGGGTCCAGAGCCTCGTCGGCGCCGGCACCGACCAGGCCCGCCTGGTGCGGCGGGAGACCGGCCCCGCCACCTTCCTGAACCACCCCAGTGCCGACCCGCGGCCGGAACCGTACTGGGGGGAGATCGTGGCCGGGTTCGACGACCTGTCGGCCCGCATGCGCCGGCTGGACGCGGCCGGCTCGCTCGCACCGCTCCTGGCCCCGTTCCGCGGGGCGGACGTCCGGCTGGTACGGCGCTCGACCCAGGTCTACGGCGACATCCGCACCATGCTCACCCACCCCGCGGCCTTCCATGACGAGGGACCCGCGCTCGAACGGGCGCGGCTGGCCCTGCTCCGGCACGCCCGCGCCAACCCGGGCGCACCGGGCGACGACGACACCGTCGCCGCCGAACTCGCCGAGATCCTGGCCGGCGACACCCCCGTCTACACCCGGGACGTCACCACCGACGAACTGCGGGAGACGCTGGAGGAGTGGCGCGGCGCGGACCTGGGACGCGAGGCCCGCTTCATCGTCCACACGCTGCCCGGCCTCTACCGCGACCCGCACCACGGCCCGCCCCCCGCGCGCACCGTGCTCCCGGGCGCACCGGGCCGTACGGCCGGGAGCACGGCGGCCGCCCATGTGGAGCGGCGCCGCCGCCGGATGGCGGCCGAGGCGGTCACCTTGCTGCGCGACACCGCCGTCCGCGGCGAGGACGGCTCGGCCACCTGGATCGGACCGGTGCTCTCCGGCGCGGGCTGGGGCGTACGGGAACTGGGGGCCGACCTGTACAGCGGGCAGGCCGGCGTCGCCCTGTGCCTGGCCACGTACCTGGGCGAGGTACGGCACGGCCGCGCGGAGGCGGTGGAAGGACTGGCCGAGCTGGCCGCCGGCGCGGTCCGCGGGCTTCACGTCGCGGAATCCGCCCGGCCGGTGCCGCGGCACGGCGCCCTGACCGGGCTGCCGGGCCAGGTGTGGACGTGGCGCCGGCTGGGCGCGCTGCTCGGCGACCCCGCGATGGAGCGGCGGGCCGTCGCGCTGGCCCTGCGCGTCACCCCGCAGGGCGATCCGGGGGCGGGATGGGACGCCGGTCCGGCCGGGGCCGCCGTCCCGCTCGCCGACCTGGCGGACGCGACCGGCGACCCGCGGCTGCGCGGCCTCGCCGACGGCCTCGCGCGGTCCCTGCGCACCCCGGCCGGCCCCGAGCCGGCCGCTACGGGGTTCCTCGGCGGCCCGGTGGGCACCGCCTGGGCGCGGGAACGCACCGGCGGCGGCCGGCCGGACCTGCCGCCGGGGCCCGAGTGGTCACCGGACCGGTGGGACGGCGCCGGCTGGTGCCGCGGCGCGGCCGGGGCCGCGCTGGCCGCCTGCGACCTGCTCGCGCGCACCGGAGACCCCCGCTACCGCAGGCCGGCGGACGCCGCCGCGGCGGCGGTGCTGGCCGCGGGGTTCGGCCACGGCAGGTCGCTGTGCCACGGCGACTGCGGGCGCTGGGAGGCCCTGGAGGCGGCCCGCGCCGCGGGGGCCGGCGCCGCCCTGCCGGACCGGGACACCGTCGCCGACGCCCTGCTGGACGCGCTGGAACGCACCCCCCTGGGCATGGAGGCCGTGGAGCGCACCGCCCCGGGACTGATGGCGGGACTGTCCGGTACGGTCCTGACCCTGCTGCGCATGCACCCGGACCACACGGTCCCGGCCGTCCTGCTCCAGGCCCCGCCGCCCGGTCCCTGACCCGACCGTGACCCGGGTGCGGGGTCCTCCCGCCGCCTCCGGGGCCCGTCGGCACCCCCGTTCGTGCCTGTGCCGGTACTCGTGGCCGCAGCCGCAGCCGCAGCCGCAGCCGCAGCCGCAGCCGCAGCCGCAGCCGCAGCCGTGCCCGTACCTGTGGCCGTACCGCAGCCGCACTCGGCCGTACGCGCCGCGCGTTCAGGGCCGGTGCCTCGCCAACTGGCCGTACCCGTACCCGTGCCCGCAGCCGCCAGCCGTGCCTGTCGCCCGTACCCGTACCGCAGCCGTATCCGGCCGTACGCGCCGCCGGCGCCGGGCGGTTCAGGGCCGGCGCCGCCCGCACCCCACCGCCCGCGGTCAGCGTCTGGCGGCCAGGGCCAGCGCGCTGTCGCGCAGGGCCGCGATGAAGACCGCCACGGACTCCTCGTCGAGGGTCAGCGGAGGCGTCAGCCGTAGCCAGCTCTGGGCGTGTGCGGCGGACTCCAGCAGCACTCCGCGCTCGATCAGCAGGTCGACGCAGGCCGCGGCGCCGTCCGGGGCGTCCGGTGCCGTGAGACCCTCGATCCGGACACCGAGCAGCAGGCCCAGGCCGCGCACCTCGCGCACCCCGATGTCCTCGGCGACCAGCCCCTCCAGACCGGAGCGCAGGAGCGAACCGATCCGCTCCGCCCGCTCCAGCAGGTTCTCCTCCTCGATGACGTCGAGGACCGTCAGCCCGGCGGTCATGCCCAGCAGGTGGCCCTCGAACGTCGAGTTGTGGATGTAGGCGCTCGCCACCGACTTGTAGACCGACCGGTGCACCGGCTCGGTCATCAGCACCGCCGCCACCGGCACGATGCCGCCGCTGAGGCCCTTGGACACCGTCACCAGGTCGGGCTCGACACCGGAGTGCTGGAACCCGAACCAGCGCCCGGTGCGGCCGATGCCGGTCAGGATCTCGTCGCAGACCAGCAGCGTGCCGTGCGCCCGGCAGCGGTCCGCGACCTCGCGCAGCGCCGCCGGGTCCCAGGCCCGGGCGCCGCCCAGCCCCTGCACCGGTTCGACGAACACCGCCGCCACGTCGCCGGCCGCCAGGACCTTCTCCAGCGCGGCCACGTCCCCGAAGGGCACCCGGTGGTGGCCCGGCGGCGTCCAGTGCGGCACCGGGCGCCGCCAGTAGTCGTGCCCGGCCAGCGGCAGCGTCCCCGGGGTGAAGCCGTGGAAGCCCTCGCCGAACGCGACGAACCCCTGCCGCCCGGTGGCCGCCATCGCGAACTTCATCGCGTTCTCGACGGCCTCCGCGCCGCCGGTGCAGAAGTACGCCCGCTCCAGGGCCCCGCCGGCCAGCCGGCACAGCCGCACCGCCAGCACCCCCGAGGCGGAGGGGACGCCGAGCGGGACGAGGAAGGGACTGCCCGACCGCAGGACCTCGGTCAGCGCCCGGACCACCCGCGGGTGCCGGTGGCCGAGGGTCGCGCCGCCGTGCTGCGCCAGCATGTCCAGGAAGCGCCGGCCGCCCGGCCCGGTCACGTGCAGACCGTCGGCGCCGGTGAACAGTTCCGGCCACTGCTTGAGCGTGATCACGTCGTGCCGGAAGGGATTCACCGCCTGCCGGTAGGCAGTGACCGGATCCAACGCCTCGAACTCCATGAGCCGCCCTTCTCTCGCGGTTGCGGGGCCGTGTCGTGCACTGACGAGCGGTTCACGAAGCAGATACGCGGTGCGAGGAGCAGCAAGCAGGAGCAGTGAAGGGACAAGGTATTCCAGCGGACGGCCACGCGTCCATCCTCCCGAGCGCCCGGACATACGCCCGGAACAGACACCCGGACGTGCACCCGGAACGGAAGCGGCATGCGCAGCCTTTCAGCCCCGGTGGCCGCGTGCCATAATCCCCGAGCGCGTGTCCCTAGCAACTCCTGGGCAACTCCTGGCCGTTCAGCTGAAAGGCGGGGAACCTGCGGCATGACGGATACGGAACAGGCCACCGCGGACCCCGTCCTCGTACCGCTGCACCGCAACCGCGACTTCACCCTGATGTGGACCGGCCAGGCGGTCTCCGCCCTCGGCAACGAGCTCTCCGCGATCGGGTATCCGCTGCTCGCCCTGGCCGTGACCGGCTCGGCGGCCCGCGCGGGCCTGGTCGGCAGCGCCGAACTGACCGCCATGATCGCCCTGCTGTTACCCGCCGGTGCCACCGCGGACCGCAGGCCGCGCAAGAAGATCATGATGCTCAGCGCGCTGCTCCAGGCCCTCGCCCTCGCCTCCGTCGCGGTGGCCGCGGCCACCGGCCACGTGACCCTCCCTCACCTGGCCGTGGCCGGCGCCCTGGAGGGAGCCGGCTCCGCCTACTACCTCGGCGCGAACCGGGGCGCGCTGCGGCGCGTGGTGCCCGCTCCGCAACTGGCCACCGCCCTGTCACGCAGTCAGGCCCGCGACCAGACGGCCTCGGTGCTCGGCCCCCCGCTCGGCGGCCTGCTGTTCTCCGCCGCCCGGTTCCTCCCCTTCGCCGTGGACTCCTTCTCCTTCGGCGTCATCGCCGTCACCTCCTCGCTGGTGCGCCGCCCGGTCGACCCCGAGCCCGCCGCCGGGCAGGGCGCCCGGGAAGGGATGTGGCACCGGCTGACCGCCGGACTGCGCTACGTCGCCGGCCACCACTACCTGCGCACGGTGGCGGCGTGGGCGGCCCTGGTGAACTTCACGGCCACCGGCATGATGCTGAGCGTCATCGTGCTGGCCCGCTCACGCGGCGCCGGCGCCTCGGCCATCGGCACCATCAGCGCCGTCTTCTCGGTGGGCGGCCTCCTCGGCGCCCTGCTCGCCCCGGCGCTCATCCGCCGGTTCTCCGGACGCACCCTGGTGCTCCTGGCGTCCTGGCTCCTGGTCCCGTGCCCGGTCGCGATGTTCCTCGCCCCCACCCCGGTGCTCATCGGCGTGGGCGGCGCCCTGTCGGTGTGCGCGATCGCCCCGGTGAACGTGATCCTGCTGTCCCGCGCCGCCGAACTGACACCGCATCACATGCAGGGCCGTTCCGGCAACGCGATGCTCCTGCTCGGCTTCAGCCTGAAGTGGTCGGCCCCGATGCTCTTCGGCCTCCTCGCCGACGGCCTCGGACCCGGCACCACGGTCCTGGCCGGCGCCTGCCTGTACGGCGCCACCGCGATGTGGCTCCAGGGCAGGACCGCCCTGCGGCAACTCGAAGCGCCCGTCCCGCACCCGGCCGACGTCGTGGTGTGACATCCCCCAACGGGAGGCACGATGACCGAGAACCACCCCGGCGGCGACTGGCAGACCGCCGACGACCTGCTCAGGCAGCTGCTGACGCAGGCCGACGCACGCGACGACCCCTACCCCCTCTACGCGAGGGTGCGCGACCTCGACCCCGTGCACACCACCGACGCCGGACGCGTCTACCTCACCCGCTACGCCGACTGCTCGGCGGCGCTGCGCAACCCCGCCCTGGGGGTGCAGAACGAGGCGTGGATGGACGTCGTCTCACCCGACTGGCGCACCCATCCCTCGGTGGTCCAGAACATCGAGTCGGTGCTCTTCAAGAACCCGCCCGAGCACACCCGGCTGCGCAAACTGGTCAACAAGTCCTTCACCGCCCGCCGGGTCATGGCCCTGCGCGAGAGCATCAGCGGCCTGGTCGACCGGGCCCTGGACCAGCTCGCCGACGCCACGTCCGACGGCGGCACGGCGGACGCGTACGACCTGCTGGCCAGGACCCTGCCCACCGCCGTGGTCGGCACCCTCATCGGCATCCCCGAGAAGGACTGGGACGCCCTGCACTCCCCCACCTCCGACATCATGCAGGTGGTCGAGGTCGGCGTCGGCCCCGACAAGCTGGTCGACGCCGACCGCAGCGCGCTGCACCTGAACGCCTACTTCGCCGACCTGATCGAGCAGCGCCGCCGGCAGCCGCGCCAGGACATCCTGTCCGACCTGGTGACCACCGCGGACGCCGACCCGGACAACGGGATGACCGAGAGCGAACTGCTGCGCATGGTCATCCTGCTGTTCGGCGCGGGTGTCGACACCACGGTCGGCCTGCTGTCCAACGGCCTGGTCGCCTTCCTCGACCACCCCGACCAGGCCCGGCTGCTGGCCGACGACCCCGGCCTGGCCGTGCAGGCGGTCGAGGAGGTGCTGCGCTACGACTCCCCGACCCATGTCGTGGTACGCGTCGCCGGACAGGGCGCGCAGGCGGGCGGGGTGACGGTCGAGCCCGGCCGCTCGGTGTTCGCCATCACCGGCTCGGCCCACCGCGACCCGGAGCAGTTCGAGAACCCGGACGCCTTCGACATCACCCGCACCGGCACCTCGGTGCTGTCCTTCAGCGGGGGCATCCACTTCTGCGTGGGAGCGCCGCTGGCCCGCACCGAGGCCGAACTGTTCTTCCCCGCGCTCCTGCGGCGCTTCCCCGCCCTCGCCCTGGCCGGCCCCCCGGTGCGCCGCGGCTTCGTCGTGCGCGGCTACTCCTCGCTCCCGGTCACCGTGAAGTAGCCCCCCCTTTTCGCCGCGCACCGCCCCCGGCCGGGGGCGGTGCGCGCGGAAAGCCCGCCCCCGGCCGGGGTCCCGGTCCGCCCGGACCGGGACCCCGGCCGGTCAGACCGGGACCGCCTCGATGACGCTCTCCGTCCGCGCGGCCCGCACCCGCGACGCGGCGACCGAGCGCACCGCGAACCCGGCCGACTCCAGCAGCGCGGTGTACTCCTCCCGCGTGCGGTCCCGGCCGTCGAGCATCACCAGCATCAGCAGGTCGATCAGCATGGCCTGCGTCTCCAGCGGGTCACCGCCCCGGGCGGGCCCGGAGTCCTCCAGGTACTCGAAGACCAGCAGCCGCCCGTGCGGCGGGACGGCCTCCCGCACCCGGGCCAGGATCTTCGCCGCCTCCCGGTCGTCCCAGTTGTGCAGCACCCGGCTGAGCGCGTACACGTCCGCGCCGCGGGGCACCACCCCGGCGTCGAAGAAGCTGCCCGCCACGAACTCCACCCGGTCCGCGACGCCCGCCGCGGCCAGCTGCTCGCGCGCCGGGCCGAGCGGCTGCGGCAGGTCGACCAGCACCCCGCGCGCCTGCCGGTGCCGGGCCAGCACCCGGGCCAGCAGCGCGCCCTCCCCGCCGCCCACGTCGACGAACGAGCCGACCCCGCGCAGGTCGCACCGGGCCAGCGCGGCGGGCACCGCCGCCGAGCCCATGGCGGCGTGGAACGTCGCGGCGGCCTGCGGGTGCTCGCCCAGGTAGTCGTAGAACGGCGTCCCGGCGACCTGGTCGAACGCCGGGCGGCCGGTGCGCAGGGTGTGCAGGATCTCACCGAACGACCGGTGCACCTCCTCGCCGAACATCACCGCGGCCGGCCGAGACGAGCGGGCCTGGTCTCCGCACAGCAGCCGCGTGACGGGGGTCAGGGCGTACGTGCGCGGCGTCTCCTCCCGCAGCAGCCCCTCGGCCGCCAGCACCCGCAGCGTCCGGTGCAGCGCCCGCACGTCCGCCCCGGCGGCACCGGCCAGCTCCTCCACGGTGCGCGGCCCGTCCGCCAGCAGGTCCGGTACCCCCAGCCGGGCCACCGCGTAGAGGGCCTGCGCGATCCACCCGCCGGTCAGCACACCGAACAGCGCCGCCCGTTCGGCCGTCCCCGCACGCTGCGGGGCCGCCGTCCCGCTCACCCGGCCGCCCGCCCGCGCAGCCGCGCGCCCAGCGCCCGGACCGCCTCGGCGGCCGAGATGGCGTGCGCCCGCCGGGTGCCGTGCCGCCCGTCGGAGGCGTACATGCCCTCCTCGCCGCACGCCGGATGGGGCGTCAGGTCCACGTGCACCGACCCGAGGTCGGCGGCGATCGCCCGGGTCCGGTCCGCCAGGTCGAACAGCCGCGTGCGCAGGCCCGCCCGTAACTGCTCCGGCACGGCGGGGGAGTGGGACCCGTCGAACATGCTCACCAGGATGACGTCCGCCCCCGCGCCGCCGAACGCCTCGGCCAGGGCCCGCAGGTCCTTGCCGACCGCGTCGGGGTCGTAGGAGCGCGAGAGCGCGTTGAAGCCGCCGGCCGCCACCAGCACCAGGTCGGGCTCCAGGTCCAGGGCGGGCCCGAGCTGGGTCGCCCGCACCTCCTCGGAACGGGTGTTGGCCCGCCCCAGGTTGGTGTACGCCGTGCCGGGCCGCGCGTCGGCCAGCTCGGCCGCGATCCGGTCCGCCCACGGCTCGTCGGGGTAGCCGGGGCTGGCCTCGCCCAGCCCCTCGGCGACGCTGTCGCCGACGACGACGAACCGGGTCCAGGGGTGGCCGGCCAGCAGCGCCGCGGCCTCCCCGTCGCGCAGGCAGTACGGGTCCGCGGCCTCGCCGGCGGAGACAGTTATCGACATGCACTCACGTTCCCCCTCCGCCGCCGCGTTCAAGCCCGCCCGCGCCGGCGGATGCGCCGCCCCCGCCCGCGCCCCGGCCCCCGGCCGGTGTGGTCTGGCGCGCCGGCGGATCCCCCGCGATACTCCCTGACGGACCGTCGGCCGCGGAGCGGGACCGCCCGCTGCCGCCGAGCGAGGGGGAAACCACCATGGCGGAGACCGGTGACGCCTGCGTCGTGATCGGCTGCGGGCTGGGACTGATCAGCGAACTGGACAAGATGCTGCCGCCGGGGTCGGTGACCGTGGTCGAGGAACCCGACCTCATCGCGGCCGGCGGCCTGCGCGAGCGCGCCGCCCGGTGGGCCTGCGTGGCCGAGGTGGTCGAGGGACCGGCGCAGTGCCAGGACGCCGTGGAGCCGCCGCCGCTGCCGGCGCTGGCCCGCGCGGCGGCCGTCGTCCCCAGCACCGAGTACGGGGTCGTCGCCACCGCGGTCTACGCGCGGGCCGCCGGCCTGCCCGGCGCCGGGGTGGAGGCCGCCCTGGCTTTGCGCGACAAGGCGCGGCTGCGGGAGACCGCCGCCGCGGCGGGCATCGACCAGCCGGACTGGGCGCGCGTGGCCGACCCGGCCGCGGTACGGTCCTTCGCCGCCCGCCACGGCGGCGCCTGCGTCCTCAAACCCACCGACCGGCAGGGCAGCCTGGGCGTGCGGCTGCTGCGCCCGGGCGACGACGTCGAGGCCGCCTGGCGGCAGACCACCGCCGCCGAGGACGGGGCCGCCCGCAGCGGCGGCTGGACCCCGGCCGGCTGCATGGCCGAGCAGCGGCTGACCGGCCCCGAGGTCAGCGTCGAGGCACTGGTCGCCGAAGGCGACTTCCTGTGGTCCAACGTCACCGACAAGACGCTGTGGCCCGGCCCGTACCCCGTCGAGGCCGGCCACACCCTGCCCTCCGGCCTCCCGCGGGCCGTCCGCGACCGCGTCCTGGACGCCACCCGCGCGCTGACGGCCGCGGTGGGCTTCGGCACCGGCGCCCTGCACGCCGAGTGGATCCTCGTCGACGGCACCCGGCCGCACCTGGTGGAGTGCGCGGGCCGGCTGCCCGGCGGCGCCATCGTGCCGCTGATCGACCAGGCGTACGGCGGCTCGCTCGTCGCCGACCTGGTGCGCGTGCTGCGCGGCGAACGCCCGCCCCGCGCGGCCCACGCCACCGCCGGCGCCGCGATCCGCTTCGGCGCCGCCGCCCCGGGCGTGGTGCGCGCCGTGCACGGCCTGCCGGAGGCCCAGGCCGTCCAGGGCGTGTTCGCCGCCGTCGTCACCGCCAAGGAGGGCACCGTCGCCCGCCCCGTGACCAGCGGCTTCGACCGCACCGTCCACATCCTGGCGACCGCCGCGGACGCACCGCAGGCCGCCGCGGCAGCCGAAAAGGCAGCCGCCCTCGTCCACATCGAAGTCGCCTGACGGGAAAGGAGGGAGGGCCGGCCCCCGCCGCCCGGGCCGGAGCCCGCACCCCGCGCCCGTGGGGGCGTCACGACGCCCTCGGCACCCCCGCGCCCGCCCAGCGCCCGCACCCGAGCGCGGGGGAGCGGCCTACGACCGGTCGATCGGCCTGCCAGGCATTGCCGCCCGCCCTCGCGCGCGGCGGAGCACGTGCGGCCGTAACGCTGGTTGAACCGCTCGGCGCCGCCCGCCCCCGCGCGCGGCGGAGCGGCCGACGGGCCGCGGGCAGGACCTGGAATCCCACCGCCCCACCCGCGCCCGCGGGGCGCACCGGTGCCGGCCGGAAGCGGGTCGGTCAGCCGCGCCAGGCGGTCGGCCGGCCGGTCGCCGCCAGGATCCGCTCCAGCGGGCCGGCGCCGTCGGGGGCCGGCAGGGCGGGGCGGAACGCGGCGCCCGGGGCCTTGCGCTCCGGGCCGTCCGGGACCTGCCGCGCCACCGCCAGGGCCGCGCCGAGCACGTCCTGGTCGAACTCCACCCGCAGGCCCAGGCTCTCGGCGACGTCCCAGCCGTGCACCACGTAGTCCAGCAGGTGGAAGCCGAGCGCCGTCGCCCCCGGGAAACCGAACGTCGGGTGCACCTCCGGCAGCCTCCAGCGCCGCTCCAGCGCCCCGGGCTCCGCGAACGCGGCGAGTGCCTCGTCGGCCGCCGCCGCGTACCGCCCGGCCGGGTCATCGTCCACCGGGACGTCCGCCCAGACACCGGGATCGGCCCCCGAACCCCGCGCGGCGGCCGCGAACCCCAGGTGCTGGCCCGCCATGTGCGCCAGCAGCCGGCCCAGCGTCCACCCCGCGCACGGCGTGGGCAGGTCCAGCCGCCCCCGCGCGGCGCCGACCGGAACGGTGCCCTGCTCCACGGCCCGCCGGTCCAGCTCCACCAGCCCGCTCACCGCGCCCCCTCCCGCACACCGCAGCCGTCGGCCCACCGCTCGCGCAGCGCCTTCTTGTCCACCTTGCCCATCCCGGTCAGCGGCAACGCGTCGACGAACTCCACCGCGCCCGGCGCCGAGTACGCCCGCAGCTCCGCCGTCACCAGGGCGCGCAGGTCCTCCGCGGTGACCTCTGCCCCCGGCACGCGGACCACGTAGGCGACCACCGCCTCGCCCATCGCCTCGTCCGGCACACCGACGACCGCCGCCGCCCGGACACCGGGGTGCGAGGCGAGCACGTCCTCCACCGGCTTGCTGTACACGTTCGCCGCGCCCCGCCCGGTGACGATCATGTCCTTGGAACGGTCGACCAGGTACAGGTAGCCGTCCTCGTCGACGCGGCCGACGTCCCCGGTGCGCAGCCACCCGTCCCGGACCGGGCCGTCCTCGGGCGGCTCGTCCCAGTAGCCGCTCATCACCAGCGACCCGGCGACCCACACCTCGCCGGTCCCGCCCGGCCCGAGCACCCGCCCGTCCTCGTCGCGGATCTCGACCCGGGAGTCGGCGAACAGCACACCGCACGAACCCAGCCGCTCCGGGTGGTCCGGGTCGGGCACCACTCCTCGGTACTCGGTGACGAACGCGGCCTCGGTCAGCCCGTAGACCAGCCGGACGACCGGGCCGAAGCGCTCGGCGGCCTGCCGCAGCCGGGACGGCGAGACCGCGGCCCCGCCGATGTTGAGCAGCAGCAGGCCGCTGAGGTCGGCCGACTCCAGGCCCGGATGGTCGAGGACCTCGTAGAGCTGGGCCGGGGTCAGCAGCGTGCTGGTGGCCCGCTCCGCCTCCACCGCGGCCAGCCACTGCGGGATGTCGAAACCCGCGTGCAGCACCACCGTGCTGCCGGTGAACAGCATCAGCAGATTCGTCATGTGCCCACTGACATGGGAGAACCCGTTGATCGTCAGGTGCCGCAAGGTGGGCGCGCCGGAAGCCAGCCAGGCCGCCCCGATCGCCAGCAGCGCCAGGTAGAAACGCTCCTCGTGGTGGACCAGCTTGGCCCGCCCGGTGGTGCCGCCGGTGTAGAACAGCGAGGACGGGCCCGGCCCGGGCACCAGGTCGGCCTCCTCGGCCGGCCCTCCCGGGATCCCCGCGAACAGGTCGGGCCCCCGGCCCCCCGGGCCGATGCACAGCGCCGTGCCCTTCCAGTCCCCGTCCAGCAGCTCGGCCCCCGCCTCGCCATAGCGCCGCGTGTCGTACACCAGGAAATCCGCGCCGGAGCGCCGGAGGTAGTCCGGCTGCTCCCGGGCGGGCATGTATCCGGCCATCCAGACCGTGCGGCAGCCGAGCAGGTGCGCGGCGCAGTGCAGCGACATCGCTTCGGGCTGATTGCCGGTCAGAACGGCCACCACCGATTCCGGACCGACGCCGTGCGACCGGAGCGCGGTCACCAGTTCCCGGATCTCCCGCACCAGGTCCGCATAGGTGATCCTGCGCGCCGCGGAGACGATCGCCTCCCGGTCGCCGTATTCACCGAACCGGCGGAGAGCCTCGACCACGTAATTGCCGGAAGATGTGCTCGGATTATCCACGGACGGCATCTAAGACCTGCTCCAATGCGTTGTCAACAGATTCCGCAGGTGCGATCGATGGCATATCAAAGGAACGCCCGGGGTGATTAAGCGCGCGGTAATTCCGCCGCGCCGGCCGTGTTTTCCGCCCGCCGCGCGGGCGCCGGGAACGACCGGGCGGCCGCCCGCGCACCCCCCATGCTCCCCAGCCGCCACGAAGACGAAACAGGCGCCTTCCAGGGCCGGTTCGGCCCGAAACGGGGCACCGGAGCGCCTTCCGCGGCCGCCCACCCGCCGGGAGTTCCGAAGATCGACTTCGTCGGCACACCACGCCCACGGCCGTCTCTTGACCGCCTTCTGCCTCCTGTGCAATTCTCTGGGACGCACGGTCACGGCGCAAGGCTAAATCAGTTACGTACCTCTGTACGCTGTTATCCTTTTCCTCAAGCCCCGGGGACGCCTTGAACGATCACGCGAACCGCTGCAACCTTCCACCGGAGCAGCGGAACTGGGTCGACGGCCTTCTTCTCGCGGGTACCGCCGAGGAACCCTGCCTGCGGATCGGCGCCCCCGTCGACCGCGGCACACTGCGCCGCCTCGTCGCCGAGCGGCAGCACGTGCTGCGCCGCGCCGGACTCGGCCCCGACGGCACCCTCGCCCTGGCCATGGCACCGTCGCTGGAGTTCGTGGTCACGCTGCTGGCCGGCTGGCGCGAAGGCGCCCAGGCCGCGCTGCTCGACCACCGCCTGTCCGCCGCCGAGACGGACGCGGCCCTCGAACGCCTGCGCCCGCAGGTCCTCGCGCAGGACGGACCGACGGCCGGCGGCGCCGCGCTGCGCGGATACACCCAGGCCCCCCTGGCCGTCACCGCCCGCCCCGACGGCCGCCCGGCCCGGACCGCCCACCGGCTGATCCAGCTCTCCTCCGGCTCCACCGGCCCGTCGAAAGTCATCGCCCGCACCGCGCAGGACCTGGCCGACGAACTCGACCGCTACGCGCGGATGCCGCAGTTCCCCGGCCGCGGCGAGCGGATCGTGCTGCTCTCCTCGATGGTCCACGTCCTCGGCCTGGTCGGCGGCCTGCTCCACGCCCTGCACGCCGGCGCCGAACTCGTGCTGCCCGCCCGGCTGACCGGCGACGGCATCCTCGACGCCGTCCGCGCCGGCGACCGGCCCACCACCGTCATCGGCGTCCCGTTCCACGCCGAACTCCTCACCGCGGTCCACCAGCCGCCGCCCACCCCCATGCTGGCCCGGATGATCGTGGCCGGGGAGATCGTCCGCCCTGCGGTACCGCCCGCCTTCCGCGCCCGCTACCGCGTCCCCCTCGGCACCATGTACGGGATGACCGAACTGGGCGTCATCGCCACCGACCTCGACGGCACCACCCACCCCGCCCTCACCCCCGCCCACGGCCACGAACTGGCCGTACGCCAAGGCGAACTGCACATCCGCCGGCCGGACAACCCCTACCTGGGCGCCGTCGCGCCCGACCGGTGGTCCGACGGCTGGCTGCACACCCGCGACGCCGCGCAGATCGCCCCCGGCACCGGCCGGCTGACCATCCTCGGCCGACTGGACTCCCAGGTCTCCGTCGGGGGCCTGAAGGTGGACCTCAACGAGGTCGAGCAGACCCTGAACGAACTCGACGGCGTCACCGAATGCGTCGTCGTCTTCGACCAGGGCGTCATCCGCGCCTACGCCGCACTCGACCCGGCCGCCACCCCCGAAGCCGTGCGCACACGACTGGCCCGGCGCATCGCCGCCTACAAGATGCCCCGCACGTTACGCGTCCTGCCCCGGCTGCCGCGCACCACCACCGGCAAGCTGCTCAGGTCCGCCGAGGCGCTGCGCACGGCCTCCGAGCAGACGGCCCCCAGCGCGTGACCGCCCGCGCCGCATCCCCGCCACGCCCCCGGAACCTCCCGGCACTCCACCCGCACCACCGCGCCGGCCGCACCGGCGCCCCGCGCCGCCGCGGCCACCACCAGGCCGCCGACCGCGGTCACCGCCACCGCGCAGCCGGGCAGCCCCGCCACCGGCAGCAGCCGCCCGCCCGCCGGCCCCGGGACGCCCGCCGGCATCGGCCGGGCCAGCAGCCGCCCGCCCTCCAGGCCGCGGCCCATCGCCTTGCCCACCGCCTCCTTCTGCGTCCACAGCCCCAGGAACGCACCGGACCGGTCGGCGGGCTCGCACTCCTCCAGCCACCGCGCCTCCTGCGGCGCGAACCAGCGCCGCGCCAGCCGCCCCGCGGGCACCTCCCGCACCACCTCGACATCGACCCCGATGTCCACGCCGACCGCCGTGCCGACCCCGGCCGCGACGGCGACCACGCCGCGCCCGTGACTCAGACTCACCCCCACGCCGCTGCCCGGCACCACCGGCCGCCCGCCCGGCGCCCGCTCCAGCCGCAGCTCACCGGGATCGGCACCGCACACCTGCGCCACCAGCGCCAGCGCCAGGACCCGGGCCGCGGCCCGCGCGTCCCCGGCCGTGGTGCCCACCCAGACCCGCAGCCCGGCACCGTCTCGCCCCGCCCGGGCCGCAAGGACCATCGACACCCCATCGAGGAGGAACAGTGCAGGACACCATACGCCGGTTCGTGGTCAACGCCCTGAGCGAGATGAACTACGACGTCAGCGAGGTGACCGGCGACACCGACCTCGGGCCCGCCGGACTCGACCTCGAATCTCTCGCCCTGGCCGAGCTCGCCGTCCAGGTCGAGGACGAGTTCGGCGTCGCCTTCAGCGACGACGACATGGAGAGCACCGCGCTGATGACCCTCGACGAGTTCACCGCCGAGGTGGCCCGCAGAGCCACCGCCGGCGTCGGAGGCACCGCGTGAGCCTGCCCGCCCCGCTGGACCGGGCCGACATCGTCCGTATGCTCGCCGCGTTCGGCGACCGCGACCCGTCGGCCGTGGACGAGGAGATCGGATCCCTGGAACTGACCTGGCTCGTCACCGAGATCGAACAGCGCTACGCCACGACCGTGGAACTCTCCGAGGAGGACCTCGACAGCATCCGCACCGTGGACGACGCCGTACGGGTCATCGGGGCCGCGCTGCCCCGCCCGGCCGCCCCCGCGGAAGGGCCCTGACATGGCGGGCGGCGGTCCGGCGCCGCAGATCGCCGTCACCGGCCTGGCGGTGCTCTGCGCCCACGGCGAGGGCACCGGGCCGCTGATCGACGCGGCCCTGACCGGCCGGCCGGCGTTCACCCCGGTCACCCGCTTCGACGTGACCCCCCACCGGGCACGGCACGCCGCCCACCTGCCCGGCACCCCCCGGCTGGCCGCCGAACTCGCCCGGATGATCGCCCAGGCCGCGGCACACGCCGGCCTCGACCGCGAACTGGCCGCCGCCACCGCGCTGCTGCTCGCCCTGCACAGCGACCGCCACACCACCGCCACCGTCGCCGAGGTCCGCGACAGCGTCCGCCGGCAGGTCGGGCTGCCCGCCGTCACCAGCACCGCCGTCAGCGCCTGCACCGCCTCCAGCGGCGCGCTCGCCGACGCCGCCGTCCTGCTCACCGCCGGCCGCGCACCGGCGGCCGTCGTCGCGGCCGGCTACCTCGTCGAACCCGACACCTACGCCCTCTTCGACACCGCCGGCGCCCTGTCCCGCGACGGCGCGGTCCACCCCTTCAGCCGCGGCCGGCGCGGACCGCTCCTGGGCGACGCCGTGGTCGCCGCCGTCCTGGAGACCACCGGCTCCGCACAGCGCCGCGGCGCCCGGCCGCTGGCCCTGCTGGCCGGCTGGGGACGCACCGGCGACGCCCACCACGTCTGCCGCCCCGCACCCGACGGCTCCGGACTCGCCGCCGCCGCCACCGCGGCGCTGTCCCGGGCCGCGGTGGCACCCGGCCAGGTCGGCTACGTCAACGCCAACGGCACCGGCTCCGTCCTGGCCGACGCCGCCGAGACCCGCGCCCTGCACACCGTGTTCGGCCCCGGCGGCGGGCCACCGGTCAGCTCCACCAAGTCCGTGCACGGGCACGCCCTGGAAGCGTCCGCACTGCTGGAGTTCGCCGTCACCGTCGAGGCGCTGCGGGCCGGCCGGCTCCCGGTCAACGCCGGATACCTCGGCACCGCCGACGACTGCCGCCTCGACCTGGTCCTGGACTCCCCGCGCCCGGCCCGCCCGCGCTACGCCCTCAGCCTCAACTCCGCCTTCGGCGGCGCCAACACCGCCCTGCTGGTGGAGGCCGCCGCATGACAGCCGCCGACGCCCCGCCCGACGCCCCGTCCCACCCCCGGCCGCCCGCCGCGCCGGCCACCCTGGCCCGGGCCCACTGGTCCGAACCCGCCGACGGACAACCGCCCCCGATCGCCGGGTTCGTCGTCTCCTCGTTCAGCCCCCTGGTGGCCGCGGTGGCCGAACGCTGCCTGCGCGCCGCCCACGGCACCCCCCAGGCCGCCGACCCCCGGCGGGTCGGACGCACCGCACTGGTCCTGGCCAGCACCGGCGGCGACCGCGCCACCGCCGACGCCGTCACCCACGCGGTCACCCAAGGCCGCAAAGTCCCGCCCCTGCTGTTCTTCCAGTCCAACCCCAACGCGGTCGCCGGCCACATCACCGCCCGCTGGGGACTGCGCGGACCCGTCGGCTGTGTCCGCACCGCCCGGGACGGCGACGCCCTGGCCGACGCCCTGGCCGCGGCCGAACTCCTGCTCCTGGCCGGCGAAGCCGACGAAGTCCTGGCCATCGCCGCCGAAGCAGGCCCCGGCACCCCCGACGAAGCCCACGCCCTCCTGCTCGCACCACCCCCGCCGGGCAGCCCGGCGGGGCCGCCCCCGCAGCCGAAGGGAGATCCGCACCCGTGAGCGCCAAGACGATCCGCACCCACCTCGTCGACAACCCCGAGGTCGGCGCCGGCAACGTGCTGACCACCCTGATGGCCCTCGGCCAGGACCTCGACATCCCGCTGATCACCTTCGACAGCCCCGTCGACACCCACCCACCCGGCCAGGCCCTGACCGTGCGCCAACTCGACCACGCCGTCCGCGCCCGCGCCGCCGCCCTGCACGCCCAGGGCATCCGCCCCCGCGACCCGGTCGCGGTCTGGGCCGGCACCGCAGCCGACCACACCCTCAGCTTCCTGGCCCTGGCCCGCCTCGGCGCCATACCCGCCCTGGTCAACCCCCACCTCGACCCGGACCGCGCCGCCCTCTACATCAGCAGACTCCGCGCCGCCGCCGTACTCGCCGACCCCGAACGCCACACCCTGCTCACCGGCCGCGACACCGGCACCCGGCTGCTGCCCGCCCTCACCCCCACCGCCGGTCACGACCCGGCCGACGCGCCCGCACCCTACCGGCACTGGACCGGCGACCCCGTCGCCATCACCCACTCCTCCGGCACCACCGGCCTGCCCAAAGCCGTCGTCCACTCCCACGCCGGCCTGTACGCGGCCGTCCGCCACCGCCTGTCCCTGCCCCGCCCCCAAGGCTCCGACCGCATGCTCAGCGTGCTGCCCGCCCCCCACGCCGCCACCCTCATCGCCCTCAACCTGGCCCTGAGCACCCAGGCCCACCTGTCCCTGCTGTCCGTCCAGACCGGCGACGCCGTCCTGCGGGCCATCGAGGACTGGCAGCCACACGGCGTCATCGGCTTCGCCACCACCTGGGCCGACCTGGCCCGCCACGACCTCACCGCCCGCCGCACCGGCAGCGTCGCCCTGTGGTGGAACACCGGCGACTGCGCCCACGAAGCACACATCCGCAAACTGGTGGCCGCCGGATCCCGCCAGACCGTCACCCGCCAGGGCCGCACCACCCTGCCCGGCTCGGTGTTCGTCGACGGCCTCGGCTCCACCGAAATGGGCCACTCCCACTTCTTCATCACCCACACCCCCGACACCCGGCACTACGGCCGCTGCGTCGGCCGCCCGCACACCTTCGTCGACTGCGCCGTCCTCGGCCCCGACGGAGAGGAACTGCCCGCCGGCCACGTCGGCGAACTCGGTACCCGCTCACCCACCCTCGCCCTGGGCTACTGGAACGACTCCGTCACCACCCACCGCACCCGGCTGCGCGGGTACTTCCTCACCGGCGACCTCGTCTACCGCGACGAAGAAGGCTTCTACTACCACCTCGACCGCGCCGTCGACGCCGTCGACCTCGGCGACGGCCGCCGCCTGTACACCGCCATGTCGGAAGAAGCCGTCCTGGCCGCCTGCCCCGACATCCACGACTGCACCGTGATCGCCGTCCGCGAGGGCGACCACGTCGTCACCGACGTCCTCCTCCAGCCCCGCCCGGGCACCGACCCCGGCCGCGACTGGACCAAGGAAGTCGCCGCCGCCCTGCCACCGGAAACCGCCGCCACCCTGCGGAAGGTCACCGTCCCCGGCGGCGCCGACATCCCGCTCGGCCCGACCGGCAAAGTCCGCAAGGTCCTGCTGCGCGACCGGCTGACCGAAGGGGGAAACCGGTGAACCGCCCCGGAGCCACCGTCACCGGCCTCGGCCTGGTCACCCCCGTCGGCCGCAAACCCGACGAGTTCTTCGACGCCCTGCTGGCCGGCCACCGCGCCCCGGTCCGCCCGCCCGACGGCCACCCCGCCGCAGGCTGGCTGGAAGCCGCCGCCGTCGCCCCGCACATCGACCCGCTGGAAGTACTCGACCCACGCGAAGCCCGCTGCGTCGACCGCTTCGTGCTCCTCGCCCTGGCCGCGGCCGAGGACGCCCTGGCCGACAGCGGCATCGTCGTCGGCCGCGACGTGGACCCCGCCCGGGTCGCCGTCGTGGTCTCCAGCGGCGGCGCCGGCCTGCAGACCTTCGAGGAACAGTCCCACCGCCGCCTGCAACGCGGCCGGCCTGCGGTCAGCCCCTACCTCCTGCCCGGCATGCTCGCCAACATGGCCTCGGCCCGCATCGCGATCCGCCACGGCATCCACGGCCACAGCTCCGCGATCTCCACCGCCTGCGCCGCCGGCGCCCAGTCGATCGCCGAAGGCCTGCGCCTGCTGCGCTCCGGCGACGCCGACGTCGTCGTCTGCGGCGGCGCCGAATCCCCCCTGCACCCCACCGTCGCCTCCGCGTTCACCAACGCCCGCGCACTGGCCACCGGCTGGCAGGACCCGGCCCAGGCCAGCCGCCCCTTCGACAGTCGCCGCAACGGCTTCGTCCTCGGCGAGGGCTCCGCCGTGATGGTGCTGGAACGCACCGCCTTCGCCGCCGCCCGCGGCGCCACCGGCTACGCCGACCTGATCGGCTGGGGCGCCACCACCGACGCCCACCACCCCACCGCGCCCCGACCCGACGGCCGGTACGCGGCCCAGTGCATGCGCCAGGCCCTCGCCGACGCGGCACTGGCCCCCGACGACATCGCCTACGTCAACGCACACGGCACCGGTACCAAACTCGGGGACCGCGCCGAAGCCGCCGCACTGCGGGCCGTCTTCGGCGACACCGGCCCCGCCGTCAGCTCCGTCAAAGGCAGCACCGGCCACCTCCTGGCCGCCTCCGGAGCCGTCGAAGCGGTGGCCAGCGTCCTGTCCGTCGCCCGGGGCGTCCTGCCCCCCACCGCGAACCTCGACACCCCCGACCCCGACTGCGACCTGGACCACGTACGCGGCACCCCCCGCCGCACCCCGGTCCCCGCCGCACTGTCGAACTCCTTCGCCTTCGGCGGCCACAACATCAGCCTGCTGTTCGGGCCGGCCGGCACGGCCGCCCCGAAAACCCCGGAAGGGGACGCCTCATGAGCGCGCACCGGATCGACCACGTCGAGTTCTACGTGCAGGACGCCGACCTCGCCGCCGCCGACCTCGTGGACGGCTACGCGTTCACCGCCGGAACAGCCGAGGGCACCCCCGCCCCGGGCGGCACCCGCTCGATACCCCTGGCACAAGGCAGCATCCGCCTGCGGCTGACCTCCAGCCACGACCCGGCCCACCGCGCCCCCGCCTACGTCGCCCGCCACGGCGACGGCCTCGCCGTCATCGCCCTGGGCTGCGCCGACGCGGCAGCCGCCCTGGAACAGGCCCTCGCCCACGGCGCCGAACCGCTGGACACCGGCAGCTGCACCCTGCCCGGACTCGACGACATCGCCCTGCGGTTCGTCCAGGACGGCGACCCCGCCGCGGCCGCCGCGTTCCCCCGCACCGGCAGCGCACTGCTGGAGGAGATCGACCACCTCGCGGTGTGCGTCCCGGCCGGCACCCTCGCCGACACCGTCGCGTTCTGCGAGGCCGGCCTGGGCTTCCGCCCGATCTTCGGCGAGTACATCGAGGTCGGCGCCCAGGCCATGGACTCCGTCGTGGTCCAAAGCCCCTCCGGCGCGGTCACCTTCACCCTGCTGGAACCCGACACCAGCCGCCGCCCGGGCCAGATCGACGACTTCCTCCAAGCCCACCAGGGCCCCGGCGTCCAGCACCTGGCCTTCCGCACCGACGACATCGCCCACGCGGTACGCACCTGCACCGAACGCGGCGTCGGCTTCCTGTCGACACCCGGCGTCTACTACGACCTGCTCGCCGAGCGGCTGGGAACCGACAGCGGCATCCCCGTGCCCGCACTGCGCGACCTGCACGTCCTGGTCGACCAGGACCACGGCGGCCACCTGCTGCAGATCTTCACCCGCTCGGCGCACACCCGCCGCACCTTCTTCTTCGAACTGATCGAACGCCGCGGCGCCGCCACCTTCGGCACCGCGAACATCAAGGCCCTCTACGAGGCGGTCCAGCGCCAGCAGGCCGTCGCCAACGCCTGACCAGGACCCGGACCGAAAGGACCTCCCCTGTGACCAGCACGGCCGACACCTCACTGACCGACGCCGAGATCCGCCTCCTGCCCACCGCCCAGGACCTGGCGTTCTACGCCGAACACGGCTGGTACCTCTCCCGCAAACTCTTCGACGACGCCGAACTCGACGCCCTCACCGAGGCCAGCGACCGCTACTACGCCGGCCACCGCGACCGCGAACTGCCCGTCACCCCGCCCTTCCTGGCCTCCTGGACCCAGCAGGACGGCCCGGTCCAGCGCCACAACGACTACGTGCACTACCAGAGCGACGACATCGGCCGCATCCTGCGCAAACCCCTGCTCGGCGCGGTCGCCGCCGCACTGGCCGGCACCCACGAGACCCGCGTCTTCCAGGCCACCATGATCTACAAACCCCCGAACCCGCACGAACCCAGCAACCTCGTGCCCTGGCACATCGACCGCCACTACTGGCAGACCTGCACCTCCGAGAAGATGCTGACCGCGTTCATCCCCTTCCACGACTGCGGGGAGGAGATGGGCACCATCACCATGATCGACGGCAGCCACCGCTGGACCGAGACCGACACCGACGACTCCACCCGCCACTTCGCCCGCCGCGACCGCGCCGAACTGGAGGAGATCCTGCAACGCACCGCCCGCTTCAACGGCGCGGAAGTCCGGAAGATCCCCGTCACCATCCCCCGCGGCCACGTCAGCTTCCACCGCTGCACCACCTACCACGGCAGCGGCCCCAACCTGTCCGACCGCCCCCGCCGCGCCATCTCCCTCCACCTCCAGGACGGCGACAACCACTACCGCCCCCACCTGCGCCCCGACGGCAGCCCCCTGGTCTACAACCACGACGTCCTGGTGCGCCACACCGTGCCCGCCGACGGCGGCCCCGCACAACCCGACTACGCCGACCCGGACTTCTGCCCGGTGGTGTGGCGGTCGTGACACCACCCGACGCACCCGTACACCGCCTGCCGCTGACCACCCCCGCCGACCGGTACCGCGCCATGCGCCTGGTGCGGGGCTTCGAGGAGACGGCCCTGGACCTGGTCCGCGAAGGCGTCATCGCCGGCGGGATCCACCCCTGCATCGGACAGGAGGCCGTGGCGGTCGGGGTGTGCGCCGCGCTGCGCGAGAACGACCTGATCACCAGCACCCACCGCGGCCACGGGCACGTACTGGCCAAGGGCGCCTCGCCGCACCGGATGCTGGCCGAACTGGCCGGCCGGGTGACGGGCCTGAACCGCGGCCGGGGCGGCTCCATGCACGCCGCGGACTTCTCCCTGGGCATCCTGGGCGCCAACGGCATCGTCGGCGCGGGCGCGCCGATCGCGGCCGGCGCGGCCTGGGCACGGGCCGGCGCGGGCCACGACACGGTCGTCGCGACGTTCTTCGGCGACGGCGCCCTCAACCAGGGCGTGCTGCTGGAGACCCTCAACCTGGCCGCGATCTGGCGGCTGCCGGTGCTGTTCGTCTGCGAGAACAACGGATACGCCACGACACTGCCGGCCGACGGATCCGTGGCCGGCGGCCCCCTCGGCCGGGCCCGCGGCTTCGGCATCCCCGCCCTCGCCGTGGACGGCATGGACTGCGAGGCGGTCCTGACGGCCGCCGAGCAGGCGGTGGAGCGGGCCGCGGCCGGCGGCGGGCCGACCTTCCTGGAATGCGCGACCTACCGGTTCGAGGGCCACCACACCATGGAGCGCCGCATGAAGCTGTCCTACCGGACGGCCGAGGAGATCGCCGCATGGCGCGAACGCGACCCGCTGCCGCGCCTGGCCGCCTCCCTGGCACCGGGGGAGCCCGACCGGATCGACGCGGAGGTCGCCCGGCTGCTGGCCGACGCCCGGGCCTACGCGCTCGCCAGCCCCGCCCCGCTGCCCGACGCCGCCTGCGAACACCTGTACGCCGACGGCCTGCGGCCCCGCGCCGGGGCGGCGCCGTGACGAAACTGTCCTACACCAAGGCCCTCAACCGGGCGCTCGCCGACGCGCTGGCCGCCGACCCGTCGGTGTGCGTGCTGGGCGAGGACGTCGGCGCGGGCATGGCCGGCCCCACCCTCGGCCTGCAGGCCCGGTTCGGCGCGGACCGGATCGTCGACACCCCCCTGTCGGAACAGGCGTTCGTGTCGATGGCGATCGGTGCCGCACTCGCCGGCCGCCGCCCCGTCGTCGAACTGCAGATCCCCTCCCTGCTGTTCCTCACCTTCGAACAACTGGCCAACCAGGCCCACAAACTCTCACTCATGACCGGCGGCCAGGCCCGCGTGCCGCTGACCTGCCTGGTCCCCGGCTCCGGATCACGCGAGGGCTGGGCCGGCCAGCACTCCGACCACCCCTACAGCCTCTTCGCCCACGTCGGCATCAAGACCGCCGTACCCGCCACCCCCAGCGACGCCTACGGACTGCTCACCTCCGCCATCCACGACGACGACCCCGTCATCGTGTTCGCACCCGCCGCCGCCATGGCCGTGCGCGAGGACGTCACCCGCCCACTGGAACCGGTGCCGCTCGGACAGGCCCGTACCGCACGCGCAGGCCACGACGTGACCGTCGTCGCCCTCGGCGCACCCGTCCCCACCGCCCTCACGGTCGCCGAGGAACTCGCCCCCGAGTTCTCCGTGGAAGTCCTGGACGCCCGCACCGCCTACCCCTTCGACTGGCCGGCACTGAACCGGTCGCTGGAACGCACCGGCAGACTGGTCGTCATCGACGACTCCAACCGCACCTGCGGATTCGCCGCGGAGATCATCGCCACCGCCGCCCAGGAGATGCCGCTGGCCGCCCCGCCGCGCCGGGTGACCCGGCCGGACGGCGCCGTCCTGCCGTTCGCCCTCGACCTGGACCGCGCCCTGCAGCCCGACGCCCGGCAACTGGCCGCCGCGATCCGCGCCGTCATGAAGTGACCCCCCTCCACCCGGTGCCCCCGCACCGCCGCACCGTCCCCGAGGCCGGAGACCCGACCATGCCCCTGCACCCGTACTGGCAGGCCCTGCGCGCCGAACGCGCCGCCGCAGGCACCCCGCCGCTCTACGAACTCTCCCTGGCCGACGCCCGCGCCGCCGACCTCGCCGCCATCCGCGCCGGCGCCGACCACGGCGAACCGGTCCACCGGGCGGTCCAGGAGGACTTCCCGGGCCCCGGCGGCGACCCGCTGCCGGTACGGGTCTACTGCCCCGACGACACCCCCGGCCGGCCGGTCCTGCTGTACTTCTTCGGCGGCGGCTGGACCCTGGGCAGCCTGGAGACCGGCGACGCGGTCTGCCGCAGCCTGGCCAACGCCGCCGGCTGCGTCACGATCGCCGTCGGATACCGCCGGGCACCGGAGCACCCCTTCCCCGCCGCCGTGCACGACTGCTACGCGGCACTGTGCTGGGCGGCCGCCAACGCGGCCCGGTTCGGGGGCGACCCGGCACGGGTGGCGGTCGCCGGAGACAGCGCGGGCGGCAACCTGGCCGCCGCGACCGCCCTGCTGGCCCGCGACCGCGGCGGCCCCCGGATCACCCACCAGGTCCTGGTCTACCCCAACACCGACCACGCCGCCGACACGCCCTCCGCCCGGGAGTGCACGGACCCGCTGCTGTTCAACCGCCGCTCGGTGGCCTGGTACTGGGGCCACTACCTGGCCGGCGCCGACGGAACCGACCCGCTGGCCTCCCCCCTGCGCGCCGCGGACCACTCCGGCCTGCCCGGCGCGACCGTCCTCACCGCGCAGTACGACCCGCTGCGCGACGAGGGGGAACAGTACGCCGACCGGCTGCGCGAGGCCGGCGTCCCCGTCGCCCTGCGCCGCTACGACGGCATGGCCCACGGCTTCTTCACCATGACCGGGGTGCTGGAGGAAGCGCGCGAGGCGCACGCCTGGGTCGCCGACCGGCTGCGCGCCGCACTCGCCGCCCCCGCCCCCGCCCCCGTCCCCGTCCCCGTCCCCGCCCCTGGACGCCGGCCGTGACCGGGGCGGCCTCCCTGACCCCGGCAGGCGGCTCGGCCCGCCCGGCGGAGCGGGCCCCGCTGACCCCCGCCGACCTGCACGGATCGCTGTCCGACCCGCTGCTGGACACGATGACCTTCCTCAACGAGATCACCTCCCGCCACCCCCAGGCGATCTCCTTCGCCCCCGGCCGCCCCTACGAGGGCTTCTTCGACGTCGGATCCCTCCACACCTACCTCGACACCTACCTCGACCACCTGACCACAGAGCGGGGCCTGCCACCGGACCGGGTGCGCACCGAGGTCTTCCAGTACGGCCGCACCAAAGGCATCGTCCACGAACTGATCGCCCGCACCCTGGCCGCCGACGAAGCCCTGCACGTCGACCCCGAAGCCCTCGTGGTCACCGTCGGCGCCCAGGAGGGCATGCTGCTGGCCCTGCGCGCACTGTTCACCGGACCACGCGACGTCCTCCTGGTCAGCTCACCCTGCTACGTCGGCATCACCGGCGCCGCCCGCCTGCTCGACATCACCGTCGAATACGTCCCCGAAGGCCCCGGCGGCGCCGACCCCGACGCGCTGGCCGCAGCCGCCGCCCGGCTACGGGCCGCCGGCCGCCGCCCCCGCGCCTTCTACGTCGTCCCCGACTACGCCAACCCCTCCGGCACCAGCATGACCACACCGGACCGCCACCGACTGCTGGCCACCGCCGCGGAACACGACCTGCTGATCATCGAGGACGACCCCTACGGCTT
>Ga0070665_100001553_pt1 | contig 26522 bp, 22 predicted proteins | sample KBSS13metaG_FD_65862 | JGI IMG/M metagenome (GOLD analysis project Ga0070665, IMG submission 65862) | Switchgrass rhizosphere microbial communities from Kellogg Biological Station, Michigan, USA - KBS S1-3 metaG | ecosystem: Host-associated > Plants > Roots > Rhizosphere > Soil ... | reverse complement strand
CCGGCCGCGACTATCACGCAGTCGCTTCGCTCCTGCGCCCGTCGCGGCCACCTCCCCCTTGGGCGTGCTTACGCACGCGAAGGGGGAGGCGGGTCACGGCCCTAGCGGATGGTCGCCGCGCGGAATGCGCGGCTCGCGACTTCTGGAAATGCCACACCAGTGGAAATGCCACACCAGTGCCGAGACGCACTTTTGCTCGAGCGAGGCATTCCGCCGAGCGACCCTCAGCTTCCGGAAGATTCCTTCCCCCTTCGGCGCGAAGCGCCAGGAAAGGGGAAGGTGTCGCAACGAGATGTTTGCGGTACGCAAACCCAAGTTGCGACGGATGGGGGTCCAACAAAATCACTGCTGCGACGGATAGGGGTTATAGAAAAAAGGAACCCCGCGTCGCTAGACGCGGGGCTCCACTTGACGCCTGGGGCCCTGTGGGGAGGGGCATTCCACGGGCCTTGCGCCCCAAGTTTCTGCTAGAGGGTGCGGATGAAGGCGCCCGTGTAAGGATCGATCTGCACCAGCACCGGCCGGCCGAAACGGTCATGCACGCGCACGACATAGCGGCCGTGGAAGAAGTAGGGGTTGCCCATCATGTCGTAGCGATGGAAGCGCAAGGTCTCGGCCACGCGCCAGCGATTCACGAAGGCGCGATGCTCCATGCGCTCATGGACGCGAAAATCACGACGGTCCCAACGATGATCGAAGGGGGCGGCGGAGGCCGTACCGAGGCCGGCCGCTGTCAGGATCGACAGAGAGGCTGCTGCCAAAAGGGTTTTGGTGGTATACATAGGCATCTCCTTAATCATCTTGCGGGCGGCGCTTCCTGAAACTCATGCCGTCCATGAGGCGTACCCTAGAGATGGCAAGCTGAACCGGGTCTGGACGGGGTGTTCATTCGTGGTTCATGTCGAGGGCCGTAGATTAAGTCCCATGCGCGCCTGTATTTTTTCCGTAATCTTGGTTGGGTTGAGCGCCCTGACGGCGCCGGCTTTCAGCCAGCCTTATGGGCCACCGCCGCCGCCTTATGGCGATCGCGCCGGCGTGCAGCCGCTCGACCGTTTGCTGCCCGGTATCCGGCGCGCGCATCCCGGCGACTTCTACGATGCCGAAGGTCCGACCTATGGTCCTTCGGGCGATCCGCACTATCACCTCAAATGGATGACGCCCGACGGCCGCGTGATCTGGTACGACACCGATGCGCGCAGCGGCCGCGTGCTTCGTTCTTCGCCGGGCCGCGACAGCTTTGACTCCGAACATTCCCGCGGCGGTCCGCCGCCTGGTTATGGCCGGCCTGCGCCGGGCAGCTTCGACTCCGATCCTTACCGCGGCGGTCCGCCGCCCGGCTATAGCCGGCCTTTCGGTCCCGGTTATGGCGGCCGTGGCGGCTTTGGCGGAGCTCCTTACGGTGGGGCTCCTTATGGTGGTCAGCGTTTTGCCCCTCGTTTTGCTCCGCCGTCCGGCGGCTGGCACGGCGGTGGTGGAGGCGGCTGGCGCGGCGGCGGCGGCGGACGCCGGGGGCACTGACGGAGGTCATCAATGCGTATTCTTCTGGTGGAAGACGACAAAGACTTGCAGCGGCTGCTGAAGAAAGCGCTGAACGAGGCAGGTTATGTGGTGGATACGGCGCTGGATGGCGAGGAAGGCCATTTCCTGGGCGACACCGAACCCTATGACGCCGTGGTGCTGGATCTGGGCCTGCCCAAGATGGACGGCGTCACGGTGCTGGAAAAATGGCGCGCGGGCGGCAGGGCCATGCCGGTGCTGATCCTGACGGCCCGCGACCGCTGGAGCGACAAGGTCGCCGGCTTCGACGCGGGCGCCGACGATTATCTCGCCAAGCCTTTCTATACCGAGGAATTGTTGGCGCGCCTTCGAGCCTTGCTCCGGCGCGCCGCCGGCATCGCCACCGCCGATATCGAAATCGGCAAGCTCCGGATCGATACCCGCGCCAGCCGGGTCACCTTCGACGGCAATCCCGTCAAGCTGACCAGCCAGGAATACCGGCTGCTGGCCTATCTTGCCCATCATCGCGGCAAGGTGGTGTCGCGCACCGAATTGGTGGAACATCTTTACGACCAGGACTTCGACCGGGATTCGAACACCATCGAGGTTTTTATTGGCCGCCTGCGCAAGAAACTGGACGCAGGCCTGATCCAGACGGTGCGCGGACTTGGCTATTCACTTGAAGATCCCAAAGTGGGTGGCACGGCGGCTGAGGTTTGAGTCCCTCGCCGCCCGCCTGATCGCGGCGGCGGCGGTCTGGACCTTGCTCGGCCTGGTGGCGGGTGGAGCCGTGCTGTCCAACGCCTTTCGCATGGCGGCGGAAACCAGTTTCGACGCTGCGCTGACGGCCGACATGGACGGACTGATCGCGGCGGCCGAGCCCGATCCGGGCGGCGGTGTGATGCTGGAAGGCCGCTTCCTCAACCACAATTTCGACCGCGTCTATTCCGGGCTCTACTATCAGATCCGTGCCGGCAACAGCGGCGGTCAGATTTCCCGTTCGCTGTTCGACAAGGAAATCCATCCCTTCGATGAGGTGCGCAAAGGCGCGCTGACCTGGGGGCATGCCGTGGGCCCCGAAAATCAGAGCCTGCGTGTGGTGTCACGGCGCGTGGATCTGACGCCTGACAACAGCAACGATGCCGAATTCACCTTTCTGGTCGGCGGCGATATGTCGGAAGTGGATCGGCAGACGCGGGAGTTCAACACCACGCTGTTCTGGTCTTTCCTGATTCTCGGCCTGGGACTGATCGGCGCCATCCTGGTGCAGGTGCGCATCGGCCTTCAGCCGCTGCGGCGCGTCAGCGAGGCGCTGGCCCGCATCCGGGACGGCCAGGCGCGGCGGCTGCAAGGGCATTTCCCCACCGAGATCGCGCCCCTCGCCAGCGAACTCAATTCGCTGATCCAGCACAGCGAGGAAGTGGTGGCGCGCGCGCGTACCCATGTCTCGAACCTCGCGCATTTTCTCAAGACGCCGCTTTCGGTATTGGCGGCCGAAGCCGACGCCCATGAAAAAGATGTGGCTGCCGCGCCGCTGGCGGAGATGGTCAAGCGCCAGGTCTTCGCCATGCGCCGGCAGGTGGACCATTATCTCGCCCGCGCCCGCGCCGCCGGCTCGCTGGATGTTCTGGGCAACCGCACCCAGGTTTCGGCGGTGATGGAGGATCTGGCCCGGGTGATCGAGCGCATTCATGCCACGCGCGGCATCCGCATCGAAGCGACCAGCGCCGACGAAATCTATTTCCGGGGCGAGCGCCAGGACCTGGAAGAAATGCTGGGCAACCTGATCGACAATGGCTGCAAATGGGCCAAAAGCCGGGTCCGGGTGGTGGCCAGCCAGACCCCGGGCCGGCTGGTCCTGACGGTGGAGGATGACGGCCCGGGCCTGTCGGCCGAGCAGCGGACCCAGGTTGGGGAGCGGGGGGAAAGGTTGGACGAAAGCGTACCGGGCACCGGGCTGGGGTTGGCCATCGTCCGGGATATTTCCAAGCTTTATGGGGGATTTCTGGCTCTGGACGCCAGTCCCCTCGGCGGATTGCTGGCTCGGCTGGAGCTGCCGGCGATCCAATAAAAAAACAAAAGAAACAGGGCGTTAACGATAGCCGTCTTAATGTAGGCACACGCAGCGGGGAGGCTGTGCGGGCCGATGTTGTCGGGCGACAAAACCGGATTGCTCAAGGCGTTTCTCGGCAATCTGCCGGGTCAGGCGGCGGCGCGTCTGGCCATGGCCGTCGAAGTCGATCGTCTGATGGACGGTCATGTGCTCCCGCATCAGGACATTTTGGACGGACTGCGCCCGGTTCTGCGCCGCGATCACTATGAGCGCGCGCCCACGCCGCTTCGGCTGTTCTGCCGTCCCTTCCAGGATCTGCTCACCTGCCATCCGCGAACCGTCAAGCAGAAGGGCGTGATCGCCCGCGGCACCCTGGTGCCGGTCTGGAACTGGATCTCGCAAACCCTGCTGCCGGGCGAAACCGCGCAGTATGTCAAGGAAACCAAGGCGCATGTGCTGAACCACCGCCTGGATGCCGCCATGAGCTGCGCCGCGCAATTCTGGCCGGTGGTGGCGAATGCGCTCAACCAGGCGCTCTCCACGGAAGCAGGACGCCAGGCGGCACAGAAATCGCTGGGAGATGCTTTTGCCGTGGCCGACGCCCGCGAGATGGCGCTGCTGCTTACGATTGGCGAAGCGGTCGAAAAAGTGGAGGCCGTACTGCCGCCGCCGGTCCAGAGCTTCAACGAGCAGCTGGTGTGGCAGGTGCGCGAAATCTATGACCAGTTGATCAAGAGCCATCCCGATGGGGCGCCCTATCTGCCGCTGATCGTGATGAGCCGCCTAGTCAGGCCATGGGAGGCGCTGCGCCTGCCGCTGGCGCTGGCGCGCCATACCGACGAAACCCTGATTTCCAAGACCGACATGGGGCTCGTCGGTGAAGTTCTGTTCACCCGCATGGAGGAACTGAAAACGGCCATCCAGCAGACCCGCCATCCCCACTTCGAGGCGGAGAAACTTCTGGAGCAGGCCAGGACCTTTGCCGATCTTTCCAGCCACATCGTCAAGGAGATCGAACTCAAGCGCGAAGGCGAATGGGGCAAGCGCCTGCTGGGAGAACGGGTACAGATCGGCAAGGTGATGGAAACCTTCATGGAGCGGTCGGGTCGCGAATTTTCCGCCGGTTTGCCGATGCACAAGGCCTCGGGCGCCGACTTCAACAAGCCTATTGCCGCCGAAAAGCGGGACATGGCGCTGCGTTATGCAAAGCTGGTCGCGGGCAGCCGCCACTTCGCCGCCGCCGCCTCCTTTGCCGCCAAGCAGAAGGACGCCAATGACGAACTCTGCGGCATCCTGCGGCGTTACAATGAGGACCTGATCAAGAAGCTGAAAGCCGATCCGCAGAACAGTGTGGCGATCGCCCAGTTCCAGTTGTGCACCGAACTCACCACGCTGCTTTTCAGCGAGGAAGAGGCGGAGCTTTTGCGCCGCCGGGGGCGAGCCGCATCTGCGGCCGCTTAACCCAAAGCGCCAGTCTCCAGCGTTTCAGGCGCCGCATGAACGGCGGATGAACGGCTCTGCCATGTGGCGCAAATTTACGAATATGTTTGCTTTGACATTGAACGGGCCTGAGCGTCTCCTATGTGGGATTTGCCTGAGGGGCAAAACTTCTGGAGACGTTCCAAATGTTCCGCACACCGCTCATCGCCGCCTTGACGGTCGCCCTGCTGGGCGGAACCGCGCTGGCGCAACCGGCCAACGCGCCGCCTTCGAATCTGAACGGCAATCCGTCCAATAGCGCACGCAACGCGCCGGACTATGACGACGATGATGACGGTCCGGCGCCCGGTTATCAGGGTGCTCCGCCGCCGCAAGCCGGCGCAGCCGCACAGCCGACCCAGCAGCAGATCCAGCAAGCTCAGGCCGATCGCGATATCTTCTGCCGCCGTGATGCAGCCGCGCGTACCGGCTACACCACGCCGCGCGAAGCTGCGCGGGACGAACAGACCCGCGGCACCGTGGGTGGCACGCTTGGTGGAGCCGCACTCGGCGCGGTTCTGGGCGCAGCTGCCGGCAATGCCGGCCTAGGCGCCGCGGCCGGTGCGGGCGCCGGCCTGCTGGCCGGTACCGCGATCGGTGCCGACAATGCCCGCCACGCGGCGGGCGATGTCGAGGCTGCCTATGGCGACGCCTATTATGCCTGCATGCACGAGGATAACCGCCAGGCGGCTTATGACGTGCCGCCTCCGGGCTATGGCGCGCCGCCGCCGGCCTATGCCTATTACCCGCCGCCATACCCCTATTACGGTTACGGTGGCTATCCCTATTACCCCTATTACTACGGCCCAAGCGTCTCCTTCGGCTTTGGCTTCGGTGGCTATGGCCATGGTTGGGGTGGACGCGGGTTCCATGGTGGCGGCTTCCATGGCGGTGGTTTCCGCGGCGGCTTCCACGGCGGCGGCCATCACCGCTGACGCGTCGTTCGGCGCTCTTTGCTAGGGAACGGCCGGGCCTGTATGGTCCCGGCCGTTTTCTTTTGTATGGACCGATGTCGCCGAAAGCTAATCCCGCCAAGCTCAATCCGTTGCAACTCAAGACGCTGACCCTGCTGCAGGCCATCGCCAGGATTCCCGATGCTTCCAGCCCCACGCCGGATGGCGATGTCGCCATCACCGCCTTTCCGCATGCCCATGGCGACCATTTTCACCTGGGTGACGCGACGGTGAGCGCCCGCGACGCCACCGGTCTGGAAAACCAGAATGTTTGGAGCGCGCTCGCCCGCAAGGGTTTGATCAAGTGCGAGTGGCCGCACCAGATCGCCCTGACACCGGCGGGTGTCGCCTATGACACCGGCATCGCCGATCAGATCCTCCACAGCGGTGGTCATCACTAGATGGATTCCCGATGAACGCCCGCAAGAAACGCCGTCTGGCTTTTGCCGCCGCTCTTGTCGCGGTGGGCGCCATCGTGGCGGGCGTGATCATTTACGGCCTGGGTGAGAACACCATGTATTTCCGCAGCCCCACCGACGTGGCGGGCAATATGGTTCATCCCGGCGTGGCGTTCCGTATTGGCGGGCTGGTGGAAAAAGGCAGTCTCCATCATGGCGAGGGCGCGCAGGTGCGGTTCCGCGTCACCGACGGCAAAAGCACCGTGCCAGCAGATTTCAATGGCGTGCTGCCGGCCCTGTTCCGCGAGGGCCAGGGCGTGATCGCGACTGGCTCCATGGACAGCAGCGGCACCTTTGTGGCGACCGAGGTTCTGGCCAAGCATGATGAGAAATACATGCCGCCGGAAGTGGTGCAGGCCCTGAAAAAGAGCGGCCGCTGGCAGGAGGGACCGAAATGACCGGAGAGCTTGGCCAACTGGCGCTGTGCTTCGCCCTGGCGCTGTCGCTGGTGATGACGGTGGCCGGCCTGTTTGGCGCAAAAGAGGATCGTGCCGCGGCGCGTAGCGTGGCGGTCAGTTCCGCCTTCGGTCTGTTCGTCTTTGTGGCGCTGGCCTTCCTCACATTGACCTATGCCTTCATCGTCTCGGATTTTTCGATCCTGGATGTCGCCAGCAACAGCAACACGCTGAAACCGCTGGTCTACAAGATCAGCGGCGTCTGGGGGAATCACGAAGGCTCCATGCTGCTCTGGGTGCTGGTGCTGTCGATTTATGCGGCGCTGGTGGCGGGTCTGCAGCGTGGCGGTCCGCGCCTGACCAGCGCGGCGCTGGGCGTGCAGGGTCTTCTGGCGGCCGCCTTCCTGCTTTTCATTCTTTTCACCTCCAATCCGTTCCTGCGCCTTGATCCGGCGCCGTTCGAGGGCGCCGGGCTCAATCCGCTGCTGCAGGATCCGGGATTGGCGATGCACCCGCCCATGCTCTATGCGGGCTATGTCGGGCTTTCCGCGTCCTTCTCCTATGCCGCGGCGGCGCTGCTGGTTGGTGAAGCAGGCTGGGCGCGGGCGGCGCGGCCTTTCATGCTGGTGGCCTGGATGGCGCTGACCTGCGGCATCGCGCTCGGGAGCTGGTGGGCCTATTACGAACTGGGCTGGGGCGGCTTCTGGGGCTGGGATCCGGTGGAAAATGCCTCGCTGATGCCGTGGCTGATTGCTACCGCGCTGCTGCATTCCGCGCTCGCCACCGAAAAAAGCGGCGCCTTCCGCACCTGGAGTTTGCTTCTGGCTATTGCGGGCTTCTCGCTGTCCCTGATCGGCACCTTCCTGGTGCGCTCCGGCCTCACCTCTTCGGTGCATGCTTTTGCCACCGATCCGACCCGCGGCTTCTTCATCATGGTGTTGATCGCGCTGGCAATCGGCGGGGCGCTGGCGCTGTTCGCCTGGCGCGCACCTACGCTTCAGGGTGGCGCGGCCTTTGAGCCGGCGAGCCGCGAGACCACCTTGCTGCTCAACAATGTCTTTCTGGTTGCTTCCTGCGCCTGCGTTTTTGTCGGCACGCTCTATCCAATGGTGCTCGACGCCATCAATGGCACCAAGATCTCGGTGGGTCCGCCTTATTATGTGCTGACCTTTGGGCCGATTTTCTTTGCGCTGCTGGTGCTGGTGCCGTTCGGCCCGCAACTGAATTGGCGGCGCGGTGATCTGAAAGCGGTCTGGCGCTCGCTCTATCCGGCGCTCGGGCTGGCCGCGGTCGCTGGTGTCGTGGTGCTGGCCATCGCCAGCCCGCGCAGCCTCACCGCCGCCGGTGCCTTCGCCGTGGCGGGCTGGCTGATCGGCGCTTCGATTCTCGATATCCGCAAGCGCCGCGGCGCGCGCGCCAGCGCTTTTGCCGCCGCGCTGGCCCATGCGGGCCTTGGCATCACCTTGCTGGGTGTCACTGGCACGACTGTCTGGCGCAGCGAAGCGCTGACGGTGGTGGCGCCGGGCCAGACCATGACGGTGGGTCCTTACACCTTGCGCTTTGATGGCGTGACCCGCGTGAAGGGCCCCAACTACATCGCCGATCGCGGCAAGTTCGTGATCATGGAGGGCGGCAAGGCCGGCGCCACCATGCTGCCCGAGCATCGCCTCTATCTGGCCCAGGGACAGGATGTCACCGACACCGCCATTCACACCACCGGTCTGCGCGACTTGTATCTGGCGCTGGGCGATGATCGTGACGGCGGCCGCTTTGCCGTCCGCGCCTATGTTTCGCCTTTGGCGCCGCTGATCTGGCTGGGCGGGCTGGTGATGGCGCTGGGCGGCGCCTTGTCCCTGTGGGGACGGCTGCGCCTTTCCGAACCGGAGAACAAGCCGGCGGCACCCGCTGTGGCCCAGGCTGCGGAATGAGGCGCGGCGGATTCAAAACCGTCATCGCTCTGCTGGTGATGATGGGCTTTTCCAATGCGGCCTCCGCTGCCGCTACGGCCGTGGCCGGCTTTTCCAACGCGGCCGCTGCCGCCGTTCCGGAAACCTTTTCCGATCCGGGCATGGAGGCGCGCGCGCGCCATCTGCAGCGTCAGTTGCGCTGCCTGATCTGTGCGGGCGAAAGCATCGACGAGTCCGCTTCGAGCTTCGCCGTGGATGTGCGCCGGCTGGTGCGCGAGCAGATCGCCGAAGGCAGGACAGACAAACAGGTCCAGGACTTCTTTGTCGACCGCTATGGCGCCGCCATCCTGATGAAGCCGCCCGTCGAACCGGCCACATGGCTGCTTTGGCTGGGACCCTTTGGCGTGCTGGCGATCGCCGGGGGGGTGGCCTGGGTCACCATCAAAAAGGCCGGTAAAGCAGAAGCTTAGTATCATTACTTCATTGTAATGAACAAGCCATTGTTCATCCATGTTAGGGTCTTATATCAGCCCTGGCTGGATCGAACGCGACCGCCCCCAAGGAGATCCCATGCAAGACCAAAACAAGCCGGACGCCGGCCTTCTTTCCCGTTTACCCAAGCCAACCCTGCGCCAGCGCCGCCTTGCCGCGATGGGCACCGCCGCCGCCGTTGTCGTGGTGGGTCTTGGCGCCTTTGCGCTGCTGCCGCCGGTGCGCCATGTCCAGACCGCCGGCGAGCCGGTTCTGATCGCCGCCGCCAACACGCGCGATGCCCGTGCACCCCGGATGCTGGAAAACAGCGCCCCCTTCAGCTTCGCCGATCTGGTGGAGCGGGTGAGCCCCGCCGTGGTGACTATCACCAGCGAAACCACCACCACCGAGGGTGAGGGCGATTCCGAGAATATCCCGGCGCCGTTCCGCGACTTCTTCAACCAGTTCAACAACGGCCAGAAGCCCCAGCCGCATCGCGCGGTCAGCGCCGGCTCCGGCTTCATCATCGACAAGGCCGGCTTTGTCGTCACCAACAATCACGTGGTGGACGCCAGCAAGAAGATTACCGTCAAGCTGCCGGACGGCCGCAGCTTCACCGCCAAGCTGATCGGCACCGATGCCGCCACCGACATCGCCTTGCTCAAGATCACCAGCGACAAGCCGCTGCCGACTGTCGACTTCGGCGACGACAAGAAGCTGCGCGTGGGCGATTGGGTCGTGGCGGTGGGCAACCCCTACGGCCTGTCCAACTCGGTGACCGCCGGTATCGTCTCCTCGCTCGGCCGCAACATCGAGTCCAGCCAGCAATATACCAACTTCATCCAGATCGACGCGCCCATCAACCGCGGCAATTCCGGTGGTCCGACCTTCGACCTTCGCGGGCAGGTGATCGGCATGAACTCGATGATCTTCTCGCCCTCCGGCGGCAGCATTGGCATCGGCTTTGCCATTCCCGCCAGCCTGATCCACGATGTGGTGGACCAGCTGAAGACGCACGGTCATGTCACCCGTGGCTATCTGGGCGTGAACATCCAGAGCGTGACGCCGGATATCGCCACGTCGCTGGGCCTGAAGGACAACAAGGGCGCGATGGTGGCCGAAATCGTGCCGGGCGGTCCGGCATCCAAGGCTGGGTTCGAGCAGGGTGACATCATCACCGCCATTGATGGTCAGGCGGTGGATGACTCCTATGACCTGACCCGCCGGGTGGCCAGTGTGCCGACCGGCCAGGTTGCAACCTTCACCGTCTCGCGCCAGGGCAAACCGCTGCAGCTCAAGGCCACCATCGTGGTCCGGCCCGACCAGCAGCAGCTTGCTTCCAACGCCCCGGATAAGGATGCGATGGCGCCTGCCGCCGCCAATGTCGCGGGGCTCGGCCTTTCCTCGCTGACGCCGGAAGCCAAGCGCAGCTTCAATATCGGCGACAAGGTGATCACGGGCGCCGTGATCACCAAGGTGGACCCGGAAAGCGACGCGGCCGACAAGGGCCTTCAGCCCGGCGACGTGGTGCTCAGGATCGGCAACAAGGCCGTCCGCAATCCGGCTGACTTCCAGGCTGGCGTCGCTGAGGCCAAGAAGGGCGGCCGCAACAGCGTGCTGCTGCTGGTGGCCCACAGCCAGGGCGGCACGGGCTTTATCGCCATCGATATCGACAAGACATGATCTTGCGGGCGCGCGGAATGTTCTTCCGCGCGCCCGCATCGTTTCGCAGCGCGTGATCGGGAGAGTCTATGCGTATACTTGTTGTTGAAGACGATCTGGAAGCCCAGCGTTATCTGGTGCAGGGGCTGAAGGAATCCGGCCATGTCGTGGACGAGGCAGGCGATGGAGATACAGGGCTGAACCTGGCCCTGTCGCGAGCTTATGATGTTGCGGTGGTGGACCGGATGCTGCCGCGGCTCGACGGCTTAAGGCTGGTGGCCGAAATGCGCGAGCATGGCAATGCCACGCCCGTTCTGTTCCTGTCGGCCCTGTCGGAAGTGGATGACCGGGTGAAGGGATTGAAGGCGGGCGGCGACGACTATCTCACCAAGCCCTACGCCTTTGTCGAGCTTCTGGCGCGGATTGACGCGTTGATGCGCCGCCGCGCGCCGGCCGGCATCCGCACCCGGCTGGATGTGGGCGATCTGGAACTCGACCTTCTGACCCGCGCCGCCAAGCGCAGTGGCACCGACATCGAACTTCAGCCGCGTGAATTCCGCCTGCTGGAATATCTGATGCGTCATGCCGGCCAGGTCGTGACCCGCACCATGCTGCTGGAAAGCGTGTGGGAATATCATTTCGATCCCCAGACCAATGTGATCGACGTGCATATCAGCCGGTTGCGCGCCAAGATCGACAAGGGTTTTCAAGCGCCGCTGCTGCATACGGTGCGGGGCGCCGGCTATATGATCCGTGCGCATTAGAGCGAGCTGCGATTCGAGATGATCGCAGCCCGCTCCAAGCCCGGCATCCTAAGAACCCAAGCGTTTCGCATCGTTCTTGTCTATGTGCTGCTGTTCGCCTTTTCGGTGACGGCGCTGCTGGGCTTCACCTACTGGAACACGCGCCGCACCCTGGACGCGCAGACGGACCAGATCATCGAGGCCGATATCACTGGCCTGACCGAGGAGTATCATCATTTCGGCCTGCCTGGCCTGGTGGAGACGGTGCGTTCGCGCACCCTGCACCAGGGCCAGGCGCTTTATCTTCTGGTCGACGGCCTGCATCACTATGTGGCGGGCAATCTGGATCCCTGGCCGCAGATTTCCGGCCGGGCCGACGGCACGGTGGAGTTCGATTTCGAGCGCTCGGTGAACGGCCATATGGAAACCCGTCGCGCCCGCGGCCGGATTTTGGCCGTGCCGGGCGGTTTCCTGCTGCTGGTCGCTCAGGACGTCCATGACCGTTATCTGACCGAGCGCATGTTCACCACCACCTTGCCCTGGACGGTGTTGCTGATTCTGCTTTTGGGAACGGTGGGCGGCGCGCTGATGAGCCGCAATATGCTCAGGCGTCTGGACACCATCAATCGCACCAGTGGTGAGATCATCGCCGGCGATCTTTCCCGGCGGGTCCCGCTGGCCGGTTCGGGCGATGAGTTCGACGTGTTGTCGGAAAATCTCAACCGCATGCTGGACCGTATCGAGCGGCTGATGAAAGGCCTGCGCGAAGTCACGGATTCGGTCGCGCATGACCTGCGCACGCCGCTCAATCGCCTGCGCAACCGGCTGGAGGAATCCCTGGCGCGGCTGCAGGCCGAAGGCACCCAGGCCGGGGAGATCGAGCGCGCCATCGCCGAGACCGACCAGTTGATCGGCACATTTAACGCCCTGCTGCTGATCGCCGAGACTGATGCCGGCACCACGCGCGCGGCCATGGCGCCGCTGGAGCTCGGCGGCGTCGCGGCCGATGTGGCGGAGCTTTACGAGCCCCTGGCTGAGGAGAAGAAAGTATCGCTGGTGCTGATGCCGTCCGCACCCGTCGCGATCGAGGGCAATCGCAGCCTGATCGCGCAGGCACTGGCCAATCTGGTGGACAATGCCATCAAATACACGCCGGCCGGCGGCAAGGTGCGGGTGCGCACCGCGGTCACCGATCGGGGCGTGGAGCTTTCGGTGGCCGACAGCGGGCCTGGTATTCCCCAGGCGGACCGCCCGCGCGTGGTCGAACGTTTTGTGCGGCTGGAAGCCAGCCGCAGTTCTCCGGGCACCGGGCTTGGCCTGTCGCTGGTTGCGGCAGTGGCGCATTTCCACAATGCCGAGCTCTTATTGGACGACAATGTGCCAACCGGTCTGGAAGCCACGCTGCGCTTCCCCGCAACTGCGATCCGTCCGCTGCCCGTGCCGCTCAAGAACGCCGCCGAATGACGCGCCCATAGGCGACAAATCAGGCTGACTCGTTAGACTGGGGCCATGTCTGCGCTCCACATCCCTCCGAAAGCTTTCGATCCCGCCCGCGCTGTCCGGGTGAAAGAGACTCTGGCCGAAGCCGGCTTTGTCAGCAGCGAGCCGCTGCTGGACGCGGTGTTCGGCAACAGCCCTTTTCTGGGACGGCTCGCGCAGCGGGAGACCGGCGCGCTGGGAGAATATTTCGCCGCCGGTCCCGAAACCGTCCTGAATGCCGCGATCCTCCTCGCCCATGCGGCAGGACGGGCGGAAAACGAAGTCCAGGCGATGAAGGATCTGCGCACCGCCAAGCGGCGTGCCGCGCTCGCCATCGCCATGGCCGACATCGCCGGCCTGTGGGACGTGAACCGGGTGACGCGGGAGCTGACCCGGTTTGCCGACGCCTGTGTCGGTTCTGCCCTGCGCTGGCTGCTGAAGCAGGAGACGGCGCGCGGGGGCCCTCAAGTGCGCGAGGAAGATTGCGGCCTCACCGTTCTGGCGATGGGCAAGTATGGCGCCTTTGAGCTGAATTATTCCAGCGATATCGACCTGGTGGTTTTCTATGACGGCGAAAAATTTCCCTTCGCCAAGCGCGGCGACATGCGTGCGGCGGCCGTGGATATCGCGCGTGGCCTGGTCAAGCTGTTGGCCGAGACGACCACCGACGGCTATGTCTTTCGTGTCGATCTGCGGCTGAGGCCCGATGCCGGCGCCACCCAGATCGCCATCTCCACTGATGCGGCGCTGGATTACTACGAGGCCATGGGCCAGAACTGGGAGCGTGCCGCGATGATCAAGGCGCGCGCCTGCGCCGGCGATCCCGAGACCGGTTCGCGCTTTCTTTCTGATCTCACGCCTTTCATCTGGCGGCGCTACCTGGATTTCGCCGCCATCGAGGACATCCAGTCGATCAAGCGCCAGATCCATGCCCATGGCGGCCACAGCGAGATCGCGGTGGCGGGGCACAACATCAAGCTCGGTCGCGGCGGCATCCGCGAAATCGAATTCTTCGCCCAGACCCAGCAGCTGATTCTGGGCGGCCGCCATCCGGCGTTGCGCAATCCCGCCACGCAGGATGCGCTGGATGCGCTGGTCGCCGACGGCCGGGTGGAGAAGTCCGTGGGGGAAGAGCTCAAGCGCGACTATCGCTACCTGCGCCAGCTGGAGCACCGGCTGCAGATGATCGAGGACCAGCAGACGCACACTTTGCCCACCAGCACGCTGGGGCTGGAGCATGTGGCCTGCTTCATGGGTTATGACAAAGTCGAAGACTTCGCCGCCGAGTTGCGCGCGGTGCTGGAGAATGTGCAGCGCCATTATGCCCGACTGTTCGAAAGCGCGTCCGACCTGGCCAGCGCTCAGGGCAATCTGGTCTTCACCGGGGTGGAGGAGGACCCAGAAACCCTCGCCACCCTGTCGGCCATGGGCTTCAAGCAGGCTGAACACGTCTCGGCCGCCATCCGCGGCTGGCACCACGGCCGCATCCGCGCCATGCGCAGCCAGCGGGCGCGCGAGCTTCTGACCAAGTTGGTGCCGGCGATCCTGAAGGCGTTGGCGAGCGCCGCCGATCCCGATATCGCTTTTGCCCAGTTCGACCGCTTTCTTTCCAGCCTGCCGTCGGGTGTGCAGCTTTTCTCCCTGTTCCTGGCACAGCCGCAATTCCTGGATCTCTTGGCAAAGATCGTGGGCTCGACGCCACGGCTGACCGGTTATCTCGCCCGCAATCCCGCCATCCTGGACGCGCTGCTGGACACTGAATTTCTCAGCCGTCTGCCCAGCCGCGCCGAACTGGATGCGGGTTTTGCCCGCACCGCGCGTGGCAGCTATGAGGAAGTGCTGGATGGCGCGCGCCGCTTCACTCGCGAAGCCATCTTCCGCGTCGGCGTGCAGATCGTGGAGGGTGTGGCGACGGCAGAGGCGGCGGGACCGGCCCTGGCAGACATTGCCGAATGCGTGATCGCGGGGTTATTGCCCAAGGTGGAAGGCGAGCTGGCGATCAATGCGGGCCGCGTGCCGGGCGGCGCCTTTTGTGTGGTCGCGCTGGGTAAATTGGGCAGCCGGGAGATGACGGCCAGCTCCGATCTCGATCTGGTCTTTGTCTATGATGTGCCTGAAGGGGTCGAAGCCTCGGACGGCCCCAAGCCGCTTTCGCCGACCTTGTACTTTGCGCGGCTGGCGCAACGGCTGATCGCGGCGCTGACAACGGCCACGGCGGCAGGCACCCTTTACGAAGTGGACATGCGGCTGCGCCCCACCGGCAACAAGGGGCCGGTAGCCGTGTCGCTGAAAAGCTTCGCCGACTATCACGCCAGTGAAAGCTGGACCTGGGAGCATATGGCGCTGACCCGCGGACGGCTGGTGGCGGGGGCGCCCGCCTTGCAGGCGCGGGTGGAAGCGGAGATCCGCCGCCGCCTGACCCAGGCCCGCGATCCGCACTTGATCATCGCCGATGCCCGCCAGATGCGCGCGCGTATGGCGGAGACTTTTCCGGGACGCAATGTCTGGGACTTGAAATATGCGCCGGGCGGGCTGGTGGATATCGAATTCATCGCTCAGACCTTCCAGCTCGTGCATGCGCCAAAGCGTCCGGCGGTGCTGGATACCAACACCATCGGCGCGCTGATCATGCTGAAAGGCGCGGGCGCTCTGTCACCTGACGACGCAGATGTGCTGATTGCTTCGGCGCGTTTGCAGCACGCTTTGACCCAGGTGTTGCGCATTGCCCTGGATGAAACGCTGGAGATCGAGCAGGCGACACCGGGTCTCAAGACGCTGCTGACGCGAGCGGCGGAAGCGGGCAGCTTCACCGAGACCCAGGAGCGGCTGGCGGACATGCATGCCGCCACACGCGAGATTTTCAATCGCCTGATGGCCTAGCGCTTGTCTTTTGCGCCGTGTCGCACGACGCTGTCGCTAGCGACCGTCGCGCCTGCGCTCACGTACGTCTTGTACGCATCGCTTGGCGCTCCTACCCACGCCGCAAAACCCTGCGCGCCTACTCTGATGGCAGCCCAATCAGACATTCTGGCGGAAAGGCCAGATGCACCGCCTGTCCGGCCGGCGCTGCGGCGGCGCTGACCGCCACCGGTTCGCGCCGCCCGGCGATCTGAACCTGGAAGTGGTTGCGTTCGCCCAGGAACGTGGCGGCGCCGATTTCGCCCGCGATGCCGGCATCGGCAAAGCCGACATGTTCGGGCCGGATGGCAAGCAGGATATGGTCGCCTTCCCTGATGCCATCGGCCAGGTTGGGGCGCGGCAGGGTGAGAAGGCCCAGGATGCCGGCATTCACGGCAACGCCGGCATCGGCGATCTGGCGCACCGTGGCGTGAAAGAAATTGATCTCGCCGATGAAGTCCGCGACCTCGCGGCAGTTGGGCCGTTCATACAAGGTGCGTGGCGGCGCCACCTGCAGGATCTTGCCATGGCCCATCACCGCCACGCGATCGGAGAGGGACAGTGCCTCTTCCTGGTCGTGGGTTACCAGCAGGAAGGTGATGCCCACCTTGCGCTGGATGGCGCGCAGCTCCACCTGCATGGCCTCACGCAATCTCTTGTCCAGCGCGCCCAGGGGTTCGTCCAGTAGCAACAGTTTGGGTTCGCGCACCAGGGCACGCGCCAGCGCTACCCGCTGGCGCTGGCCGCCGGAAAGCTGATCGGCGGTGCGGCTTTCCAATCCTTCCAGCCGCACTGTGGCCAGCATCGCCTCTATTTTGGTGCGCAGCGCCGGCTTCGGCAGCTTCAGCTTGCGCAGGCCATAGGCGATGTTGTCGAAGACGTTCAGATGCGGAAAGATCGCATAGGACTGGAACACCATGTTGGTGGGCCGCAAATGTGGCGGCACTTGATTCATGGTCTCGCCGTCCATTACAATCGTACCGCTGTCGGGGGTCTCGAAGCCGGCGATCATCCGCAGCAAGGTAGTTTTGCCGCAGCCCGAGGGACCGAGCAGCGCGAAGAATTCGCCGTGCTCCACCTCCAGGCTGACAGCATCCACCACCGGCGGACCGCCGAAGCTTTTGCTTAACCCGCGAATGAAAAGAAAGCTCATGCACCCACCGTGGTTTTTTGGGCGCCCAGGTTGCGGACATATTCGGCCAGGATCACCAGGGCGACGGACGCGGTCAGGATCAGCGCGCCCAGCGCCAGCACCATGGGCAGGCGCTCGGGAAAGCGCAGCTGGCCCCAGATATAGACCGGCAAGGTCGCTTCGGTGCCGGAGAGGAAAAAGGCCAGCAGGAATTCGTCGAACGAGGTGATGAAGGTCAGCAGCAGGCTGGCGACGATGCCGGGCAGCATCAAAGGAAAGGTCACCCGCCAGAAGGTCATGAGAGGGTCTTCGCCCAGATCGGCGCTGGCTTCCTCCAGATTTCTGTCAAAGCCCTCAAAGCGCGCAATCAGCACCGTCAGGGCGAAGGGCACGCAGATCAGCAGGTGCCCCAGCACCACCGCCGCCAAGGACAGGGGCAGGCCGCCCGCTCCCAACAGAAGCATCAGCGACAGGGCCAGCACGATGTCGGGAATGAACAAGGGCAAGGAGATGAAACCCAGCGCCGCGCCCGCGCCTTTCAGGCGATAGCGCGTCACCGCCCGCGCCGCGGCAAGACCCAGCATGGTGGAAAGCAGCGCCGTGGCGAATCCCACCTTCAGGCTGTTGCCCAGTGCATGCTGCATGGCGGTGTCGGCGGCCAGCCCCTGATACCAGCGGATGGTGAAGCCGGAGAGCGGAAAGGCGATGAATTCCGAATTGTTGAAGGAGAAAACCGGCAGCACCAGCACCGGCAGATAAAGAAAGGCCAGATAGGCTAGGGCATAGAGGCGAAGGCTTTTCATCGGGCTGCTTTCGCTCCGGCGCGGGCGGCCATCACGAACAGCCCGGCAATTACCGCGACCATCGCCATGCCCATCAGCGATAGCGCCGCGCCCAGCGGCCAGTTGCCGGCGCCGACGAACTGCACCTCGATCAGGTTGGCGATCATCGCTCCTTTGGGGCCGCCCACCAGTTGCGGCGTGACGTAATCCCCGGTGGTGGGAACGAAGATCAGGATGGCCGCGCCGATCACGCCGGGCATGGAGAGCGGCAAGGTAATGCGCAGAAAGCGCCGCAAGGCACCATCGCCCAGATCAGCGGCGGCCTCCAGCAGGGAGCGGTCGATTTTCTCCAGGCTCACATAGATGGGCAGGATGGCGAAGGCCGCCCAGGCATGGGCCAGCGTCACCACCACCGCGAAAGGATTGTAGAGCAGAAAGCTCAGCGGCTCATGGATCAGGTGCAAGCGCATCAGGCCGGAATTGATCAGGCCGTTGAAGCCCAGGATGATCTTCCAGGCGAAGACGCGCAGCAAGTACGACGTCCAGAACGGAATGGTCAGCGCCACCAGCCAGACGAATTTGCGCCGGGCATGGAAGGCGACGAAATAGGCCACCGGATAGGCAAGCGCGACGGTGAGAAGCGTGACCGCGCCCGAGATCAGCAGCGAACGCAGGAACAGGACGCGATAGCTCGCCCGCCCGATCACCGCGGCATATTGCGCAAGCGTCCAGCCTTGCGCGAAACCGAGGCCGCTCTGGGTCTTGAGACTGGTGATCAGCAGCAACGCCAGCGGCGCCGCCAGGCCCAGCGCCATGACCCCTAATGCGGGCGCGATCAGGCCATAGCCCTCGGCCGAGTTCCGCCCCGTCTGCGCCACCGTGCTCCCCTATCCGTGGGGCCGATTGTTGGGATTTCACGCCAGCCAACGCAACCGAAACCAATGGAATTGCTGCTTGAATCGCAGCGGGGAAAAGGCCATAACCCGCCCTCTTGGAGTGCGGGCGTAGCTCAGGGGTAGAGCATAACCTTGCCAAGGTTAGGGTCGGGCGTTCGATTCGCCTCGCCCGCTCCAATTTCTCTCTTATTTTCAAATGCTTATTAAACGCGACGGGCTTTCCCGATCGCGTTGCCTTGGCGAGGGTACCGCAGGGGGTACCGCGACAACGCGGATTACCGGGCAATTTCGTGTGGACAACTCCGCCCACGGTTTCCCAACCAGGAACCCCCAAATACCGGCCTTATTATTGCGTTGTGGGCAAGCAACGGCGGAAATCAAATCACACTAAGGATAACGCGCTCCCAGCGCGGGCTGAGATTCATCGGGAGCGACGCTTCAGCGACCTACGCCCCCACAACAAGGCTGGCTTCGCTGCGGAACTGGGCAAGCAGATTGCGCTCCATGACGAAACGCCCGTTCCCCTGCTGAAAGCCATTACCAAGAGTCGGGAGTCCTATGCCCAGGGCGTAATTCGCCACTGGGTTCAAGGCAAAACCATACCTCGCAATCCCAGCAGTTTCCGACTGCTAACACGAATTGAGAGGCGGTACGGACTGCCGGCAGACTACTTCCGTTCCATTCTATGGCCGGAGTCGCCGAAGGATCGAGCTATCAGATCCGTTACTGCCAACCAGCAACACATCATGCGCTGTCACCTGCCGGCTGATTTCGACAAACGCTTAGCTGAACAGCGGACGGAGATATTAGGCTGGGTTCGGGAAAACGTGCTTTCCGGCTCGACGGAATTTGGGCGGTATTGTCGGCAGGCTTGCGCCTCCCGCTATGTACTGCGTCTCCCAACAATCGGTGACGTTCCTGCGCAAGCTCGATTCATCTCTCGATTTTGCCGCAACGCCGGAGAGGACAACGAAGCCCCAGTCCCATCTCGACCTATTGGTACGGTAGAGGCGCCTCCGCATTTGATCGCAGAGTCGACGAAACTTGTGGAGTTCAAAAGAGCCCCATTGGCACTCCCAGGATACAGCCGAAACAGTGGCTGGTCTCAGTACACCGCAAGCTAGCGATTGACTGCATACAGCCGCATGTTTGGCGCACTGACAGCTTCCCCAAGGTCCTCGATTAGGGGAATGGGGGTATCCCGACCAAAAGTTTCAATGGCGCTGTTTGTATTCCCGGCATTTTGGGATCGGTACTTGAGCTGGCGGCAACAAAGGCGCGGCTTCTTCAACCGGAATGAGCACAATGACCTGATCGACGCCCTGTCGCTGCTGCGCGCATAAACTGGGTGGATCCGGCAGAACCCTGACCTAGCATCCCACCTGTCTTCCATCCGGAACCTGATAAGCAGCGCAGATATCGTATTGGTTGGCCGTGATTGGAACACTGCCTGCGACTGCGCGATTGCTCATATCCGTGGCCGGATGCGGGAAATCCGGAGGACAATGAGAATCTCGCGCGACCCGTTCACCCCCATCATGTCTGTACTAAGATCCGAGAACCCTCTCAGAGACTATCGGGCAATTGCAGACCGGGTAGAACGCACCGCTCCTAATCCCAAAGAAATGCCGGTCGCCGCGGCTGAGTCAGCGCGTGCTTACTTGGTTTTGCGCTTTGGAATGCACTGGGCGCTTCGGCAGCGCAACCTGAGAGAATTGCTTCTATGTCCGAGAGGCAAGCCTCCTAAGGCGAGCGATTCTCTAGAACTGCCGGCGCGGAGAACTGCGCTGGTCGGAACTTGATGGAGGGTGGGAGGTCTTCATTCCAGCCCTGGCGTTCAAAAAACTGGGACTCCACGTTCTTCCGTTGGCCCATTCAGACTGATCCTGCCAAATGTGGGAAACCTCTATCGCCACATCTGGGAATACATATCCCGCCATCGTCCGGCGTTGCTCGGTGGCTTTAAAGATCCCGGCACGTTCTTTGTGAGAACTCTTAGAACTGACCGAGATGCGGAATATTACTGCAGGTTCCTGCCAGAAGAAAAATCGGCGCTTGCGGCAAAAGTACTGAACAAGGTCTGGGAAGTTAGTTACAGGTCTTAGCTACATGCCTTTGCCATTCAGAGACAAAAATACCAACAAGAGTACGAGAACAGCGACAGCACCCTTCGCCGTTACGCGAATATTCCCCACCCGGTCGCAACTGGCCGAGATTTCGCAACGGATCAGGGCGCCCAGAATGGCTTTCCAGGTCATTGGGTATCTCATCTGATTAGGGGCAGAGGGTGCGTCGACCGCACCTCCTCACGATGAGAACAGGTTGCCCCGATTTTTATAGCGAGCTCAAGATAAGGCGCATTCAAGAAAGCTTGTTTTTTGGCCCATTTCTGAGTGGCGCCTGCTGACCTCCCAGGCTCTTTGAATGCCTTTGTGGCTTGAGCCGCGTCATCCATTCCGGCTATGAGCGTTCCGCGAAGGCTCCACGCGGTAGCTAGTACCAGGACGTAGCGAGTATATCGTATACCCGGGGCGATACCTTCGGACATTACTTTTAGCGGAACCCAAATGAGAACCAGATATTTCACAGTCTTCGATCAGCGGTACGCGGCGCGAGGGCTGGTCATGATCGAAAGCTTGAGGCCATTCTTGGTGGCGGGCGCGGACATTACGGTATTTGGTCTCGACACCTTGGCGGCAAATGCCTCTCGGGGAGTGGCAGATCGGGTAATTCCTATAGAGGACGTGAATGACCCCCAATTTAAGCAAACCCGAAGCACGCGGTCCCACGAAGAATTTTGTTGGTCTTGTGCGCCCATCTTGTCGCACTACATGCTCTCAGAAAGTGAAGCCGGAGATTTGGTAATATATCTGGATGCTGATCTGTTTTTCTTCACAGCGCCCAACCCTCTTCTCGCCGAGATGGAGCCTGAGCACAATATTATGATCCACCCGCACCGCTTTTCAGGTAAGCGGCTCGGGTGGATAAAAAGTGCCGGGATATTCAACGTCGGCATGATCGTTTTTCGATCATCGGTTGAAGCAAATACCTGTGCCGCGCGCTGGCGCGAACAGGTATTGCATCTGTGTACCAAAGATCCAGAGAGAGGGCTTTGCGGGGATCAGGGTTATCTGAACGAATGGCCTGACCGCTATTCAGGCCTGCGCATAATGGAAAATATCGGGGGCGGTGCCGCACCTTGGAATATCGAGGACTATTCCATCGCGTCTACAAAAGATAGGCCGAGTGTTAACGGGACGCCGATTGTATTCTATCACTTTCATCAGTTGCGGATTGTTCACCTTGGAAGGGAACGGTTCCTGGGAGCCATTTGTGCGACGGGCTATCGGTTTTCGGAAGCGATTATGCGAGCGGTCTATGATCCATACTTGGCAAAGCTCAAGCAAAAATCGGTCGAGTTGGAAAAGTCGGGAATCTTAATCGTGCCCGACTATGCATTCCGCCCAATAGATGTTTTTCGCGACATTAATCTTGGCCAAATCCGTTGCATTGCACTAAATGCGCGAGAGAGGGCAGCTCGCCCAGGGTGGCATATTCTCCGCGCATTTAGAAAGATGGCTACGCGGCTGGGGCTTTGGATGCCGTCGGCATCTTGATCCGTTCGGCGAATACCGGGAAGGCGCGTCAGGTCTTGAACTTGGGCGAATTACCGTTAGAGGATGCGACCGCCAAACCCTCTTTGGAACCTCATGACCGGCTTTCTCCATCGCCTCGTTAGGAGCATCGCTCCTGGCCCGTTTTTTTACGGCGTTCTAAGGCCGGTATATCATCAATTTCGTGCACTGCGCGCGGCCCGACATTTCCGGGACATGTACTATGGCACACAACTTCGAGCCCTCTATCCCCTTATACGGCAGACCGGTGAGCTCAGTAATTTTACTTATGATCTAACGGATAGGAATCTGCGGTATCTGGCCGAACTGATTGCCGTTGCGACGTCGAAATCTGCCTCCGAAATAGAAAGCTATATCAACGAAGGCATCAACGATCCGGCACTCCGAAATTGGTTTGATGACCGCATACAAACTTGGGCCGGCGCAAAGACCTCCGCTAATGTGCGATCCCCGTTTGGCCGTCGACTTGGTTGGTACGCTTTAGCTCGGGCTATCAAGCCAAAAGTACTAATAGAGACCGGTGTCGACCGCGGTCATGGTGCTCTTATCCTTTGCGCGGCTCTCTTGCGAAATGCGGCAGAGGGTTTTCCAGGGCACTACTATGGGACAGACTTGAGGCCGGAAGCCGGTTACCTATTGGGTGGACCATATGCAGCGGTGGGCCAGATCCTGGTCGGCGATTCTATTGAATCACTTAAGGCATTCCATGAGAGTGTGGATCTTTTCATCAACGATAGTGACCATTCAGCCGAATATGAGGCCGACGAATATCAGGTTATAGCGCCCAAATTATCGTCTCGGGCCATTGTTCTTGGAGACAACGCGCACGCAACGGACAAGCTCGCGCGCTTCTCACGAAAAACAAACCGCCATTTTCTTTTCTTCAGGGAAGAACCTAAAGATCACTGGTATCCAGGCGCTGGTATAGGGATTTCCTTCCCAAAGCTTGAGCCGTGCATGGTTAGCAAAATTCAAGTAGACGTTGGCGAGATTCAGCGGTGACAATCTTTAACCATCTTGCGGCCATTGCCAGGGCCTCTGTGCCTGACTTCGTGCGGCAACGGGTCAGGGCTAGGCGCGCGCGCCAGCGTGCCGCAATGGGCTATCACGAGGTGGCGGTCAGCGAAGCAGAATTGCACGGTGGCATAAGAGGGAAGCGAGTTTTAATTGTAGGCGCCAACACCGGCGAAGATTGCGAGCGATTTGTTCGACGTGGTGCGCGCGAGGTGCATGGGCTGGACGTTATTGAACAAGTAGGGGCCAACTACTCCCATCCCAAAGTTATCTATCACAGACAAAGCATTGAGAAGACAACTTTGCCTTCGGATTACTTTGATTTGGTGTTTGCTGTCGCAACCATGGAGCACGTTCCGGACGTTGCTGCAGGCTTTACGGAGATGGCGCGGCTGGTTCGTCCAGGCGGTGTGATTTATTCTTCTGCCGCGCCCCTGTGGGAATCGCCTTTTGGGCACCATATGGGCTGCTTCAACGACCATCCGTGGGTTCACTTGCTTTTCGATCCACCTTCACTTGCGGATTATGCGCGGTTGCATGGCATCGAAGGAGAGCGAGGCCACAGCATCGGGGCGATTGCCCGATACATGCTAGATCCTGCGAACTTTAACATGCGGCCCGCCGGAGAGTATCTGGCTGCGTGTGCCGAATTGCCGGGACTGGAGATCATTGAAAACGCCCTCTATGGCGAGGATCCAGCACTCCTCGAACACCCATTGGGTCAACGGGCGTTAGCCGCTGGGTTCGAGTCGGAAAGCCTGCTGACCACACGACACTCATTTATTGCCCGAAAGCTCTAAGGCTTGTCGCTAGGATGCGCGCTCTGAGAAGTTTTCTGAAACGATTCAAGGCCGCCAAGGATCTGCCTCAAGCCATCCAGGCCCCCCGCGTCAGGCGTCGGGAAATGGCGTTGGCCGCTATTGAAAGCCTGGCATTGCCAGCCAATCTTGAATTTCAGAAAAATGCGGCATTAGGTGGCAAGCTTCCAAAGACCCCTTCTTGTGCTTCGGGGGTCCCGGGGTAATTTGAGCGGAATGTCCCGCCGTACTCGCCTCGTGCTCTATTACGGGTTTGTTGCCGTGACCCTGGCCGCAATCCTGATAGCGTCGTTCGTTTCCCCACCATTGGAGCGTATGAGCCTGTTTCCAGCCGGCGCTCTCGCTGGCGCGGTGACGTTTACCCTTGTGACTCTTTACCAAGGGTTGCCGCCAGGATGGGCGTGCTCCCGTTTCGCCCCGCAAAATGGATTCTCCGGTTGTTTCGAGTGCCGGACCAGACGCTATGACAGACACACACGTCGTTTCTGCGCTCAAAGAGAAGCGCATCCAGGTCGCATCCCAGATTGAATCACTACAGGCACAGCTACGGCAGTCTGCGATTGACCTGGACCATGTTGAGGCAGCTCTGAAGCTGTTTGACCCTGAGGTGGACCTGGCTCTACCGGCCAGGAAGATCGCCCCGGTCTCCTATGACACCAAGCCGAAGCGCGACGCCGACAGGGTGAGCGCTGCCACGCCAAAAATCCTAGTCATTGATGTTGTCCGCCTGGCTAAGAAGCCCGTATTGACCAGACTTGGCAGCCGCAAGCCGCCGGCGTCGCATGGCCGCCCCTATTAGGCCGAAGCCCAAAATGAACAGAGCCCAGGTCTCCGGCTCTGGTACCCCCATCGCAGCAAACACAAACGAAAAGGGTGTTCCGTAATCGGCCGGATCGTAGGTCTCAAAAAGAGCTCTATCTCCGGGCCATTCAAATAGCGCAGTACCGCCGCCGACGCCGCTGAAATTGATACTACTGCCACCGTAATATGTTTCGCGCGCGATCAAATTCACTATCTACTTGTCGCCATCAAATAGGACAGGATTGCAGTCGACGCCGAGCGTGCAGGTAGAACTGGCGGAAGCCAAAGATGAAGATCCCGACGCCGCGGCTGCCTACGAGTTTTTTCTGGCGGTGGCCGGCGAGGCGTGGACCCTGTACGAGAAGTGGAAGTCGCATTCCAAATTTAGGGGGACCCGCATCCGCGCTATCGAGCGCGATGGAGGAAAGATTGTAGAGGTGCCGGACGGGATCATTTCCCCATCCTTGGGGCGCTATCAGCTTTCTTCCACGGCACCGGTCCTCGCTGGCGTTTCAAATTGCCGACGGCGCTGGATGAAGGTGAACTCATCGAGGCTGCGGCAAGCGTCTACCAGGAGATTGCGGACCACAATCCACAGACCATGGGCAAGTCGAAGGCGTGTTACTCGAGCCTGCTTCGTCTGACCGAGGTTTATGCTCGGTTGGCGGTGCAGCGCTGATTACCCGTGCCCGCCGGCACCGCCGGCGGGCACTTCTCATCAGAAAATAAAAATTGAGGAGTCTGAGGTAAACCGGAAGCACACTTTCGAGCGTCCCAGCCTCGCCCGCTCCAATTTTTCAGCGAATTCAGATGGTTGAAAGCCGCCTCTGGACGGCTTGCGGCTTGGGCGATGCGGCGACACACTGGTTCCAACAATAAAGTCGGGGACCGGCGATGGCAGGGCGCAGCAGCATCCTTTTGGTCGTTCTCTTGTCTTTGGGGCCGTTAGCTCTGGTCCCCTGCGCCCAAGCGCGCCTTGCCATTTCCGCCAATGACGGCAAGCAGCTCCAGAAGGGTGAAGATACCGGCCAGACGCCCGACAGCGTCAGCGTCATCGATCTGGCCGCCTATCCGCCGAAGGTGATCGGCAGCGTCAACGGGCCGGCTTCCATGATCGGTCCGCCCGAAGCGGTGGTGGTAGCGCATAATGAAAGCTTCGCCATCGTGACGGCCGCGCAGAAATTCAACGCGGCCGATCCGATGCATCCGGCCGACGACGACAAGGTTTCGGTGATCGATCTCAGCACGCCGGCAAAGCCCCGCTTTCTCCAGACTGTCGCCGCCGGTCCCGGCGCCAGCGGCGTGGCCATGAACAAGGCCGAGAATCTGGTGCTGGTGGCCGCCAAGATGGATGGTGCCATCCATGTCTTCCGCCTCGCCGCCAAGACGCTGACCCATGTCGGCCGTGTTCATCTGGGCGCCGGAGCGCAGCCCACCGATGTCGTGTTC
>Ga0070665_100001551_pt1 | contig 26529 bp, 25 predicted proteins | sample KBSS13metaG_FD_65862 | JGI IMG/M metagenome (GOLD analysis project Ga0070665, IMG submission 65862) | Switchgrass rhizosphere microbial communities from Kellogg Biological Station, Michigan, USA - KBS S1-3 metaG | ecosystem: Host-associated > Plants > Roots > Rhizosphere > Soil ... | reverse complement strand
GGGGCCATGAAGTCCTGGCCGTAGGGCATGTAGGTGATGCCGTTGTCGAGCGAGTTGCCGACGACGCTGCCCCAGCCGAGGTCGGGGATCGTGACGAGCAGGTCGTCGTGGCCGGCCTCCTGGAGGGCGGCGTGGAGGTCGAACCAGCGCACGCCGGGCTCGACGACCGCGTAGGCGAGCTCGGGGTTGATCTCGACGACGCGGTTCATGCGCACGAGGCTCACGACCGCGCTCCCGCGGACGCGCGGCGACGGCCCGCCGTAGCCGAGGTTCTTGCCGCGCGAGCTCGTCCAGAGCGCGACGCCCAGCTCGTTGGCGATGCGGACGAGGGCCTGGACCTCCTCCGTGGTCGACGGCAGGAGCACCACGGAGGAGTCGTAGGTCCGGTCGTCTTTGAACCAGTAGGGGTCGCGGTACTCGTCGCGGTCGGCCTCCTCGATCAGGACGGCGTCTGCGCCGAGGGCGGCCGTGAACCGCTCGATGGCCTCGTCGGAGAGCCCGGGCGGCAGCGTCGCGCTCACGGCGTGGCCTCGAGCGTCTTCCCGAACGCGGAGGCGATCGCCACGAAGCGCGGCTCGACCATGTCCCACCAGTCGGGGTGGGTGAGGGCGTAGAGCTCCCCGCTCCTGATGCAGTCGACGACGATCGTCCCGACCTCGATCGGGATCATCCAGCGCACGCCCGACATGTCGACCTCCGACCCCTCCTGGGAGATGTCGACGTCGTGCAGCCCGCCTGCGTTGTCGTCGGGCCGGTTGCGGCTGGATGTGCCGATGTTGGTGTGGATCGTCCCCGGGCACAGGACCGTCGCGCCGACCTTGGAGCCGTCCTCCTCGAGCTCCTTCGCGAGCACCTCGGTCAGTCCGAGGACCCCGTACTTCGTGAGCGTGTACGAGCCGAGGCCGGGCATGCCGACGAGGCCGGCCATGGAGGAGGTGTTCACGATGTGCCCGCCCTCCTCGTTGCCCTTGAGGATCGGGAGGAAGGCGTGGATGCCGTGGATGACGCCCCACAGGTTCACGCCGACCATCCACTTCCAGTCGTCGAGCGTGAGGTCGGCGATGCGTCCCATCGGGCCGATGCCCGCGTTGTTGACGAGGACGTGCGCCGTGCCGAAGCGCTCGACGACCTCGGTCGCCAGCGCGCCCACGCTCTCCGCGCTGGACACGTCGGTCTGGATGCCGGTGGCGCCCAGCTCCTTGGCCGTGCGCTGCAGCGCGCCGTCCTCGATGTCGGCGATGACGAGCTCGACGCCCTCGTTCTTGAGCGCCTCGGCGATGCCCTTGCCGATGCCCGATGCGCCGCCCGTGACGACGGCGACCTTCCCTTCGAGATCCGCGAACGCGGACATGGCTTCTCCTCCTCAGTCGGCTGGGCGCGATGGTAGCGTCAACCGGACAACCATGTCCGTTTCACCGCAGCGAAAGGACGCGGCTCGCAATCGCGAGGCGATCCTCGATGCCGCCCGCGAGCTCATGGCGCGGTCGGCGGACTTCCCGCTCTACGAGGTCGCGCGGCGCGCCGGTGTCGGGCAGGCGACGCTGTACCGCCACTTCCCCGACCGCGCGACGCTGGCGGCGACGATCGCGGGCGAGCTGCACGAGGAGATCGCCGCGGCCGTCGCCGAGCACGCCGGGCGCGCGGACGCGTTCGACCGCCTGCTCGACGTCATCGCCGCGTGCGCGATCCGCTCGCACGGCCTGACCGACGTCGTCCGCGAGAGCCCGGAGGCGTGGCGCCAGATGGAGCGGATGCGCGACGAGCTCATCGATCTCGTCGAGGGGCCGCTGGACGACGCGAAGACCACGGGCCGCGTCGCTCGCGACGTGCGCGCGGAGGACGTCTTCCTGCTGCTGGCGATGATCGACGGCGCGCTGACCGGCGTCGTGGAGCAGGATCGCCGGCGCGAGATCGCCGAGCGGGTGCGCGATCTCGTGGCGCGGGGGATGGCGGGCTGAGCGCAGCGCAGCGCAGCGCGGTGCTCAGCCTCGCGTCGCCGCTGTCGCCCGGCTCTCGAGCCGGCGCGTGAAGTGCAGCCGCTCGCGCAGCGCGTCACGGTCGGCCACGCCCGCCTTCAGGCGCTCGACGTCCTGGCGGCGGCGCTCCGGGTCGGCCTCGCTGTAGATCACGCGCTTGTTCTCGCTCGCCTGCGGTGAGGCGATCTCCGTGAAGATCCGCCGGCGCTCGGACGCCCACGCGTCGAGGATCCCGTCGCTCGCGCCGTCGATCGCGACCGCCGCCAGCACGTCCTGCAGCGCGAAGGAGTCGAACATCCCGGACGTCAGGCCCAGGCCCCCGGTCGGGTTCGTCGCGTGCGCGGCGTCGCCCGCCAGCAGCACGCGGCCGGAGCGGTAGGTCTCGGCCGAGCGCTGGTGCATCTTGTAGGGCGTGATGCGGTCCAGCGTCCAGTCCTCGCCGCCTGGCAGCAGCGTCCGGTAGGCGTCGGCGACACGGTCCTCGACGGTCGCCTCCGGCAGCGCGGCCGACTCCGAGTACGTGACCCGCCAGAGATTGCGGTTGTCGATCTTCGCGATGATCGCCCCGTGGACCGGGTCGATCTGCAGGACCGACCGCGGGTAGCCGTGCGCCTCGAAGTCGTAGAAGACGTTCGTCGCGACGAACCGCTCCGGCCACGTGAAGCCCTCGAAGCCGAGTTCGAGCAGGCCGCGGACGGTGCTGCGCGCGCCGTCGGCGCCGATCGCCCAGGCCGCGCGCAGCTCGCGCTCACCGGTGGGCGTCGCGACCGTGGCGGTGACGCCGCTGCCGTCCTGCGTCAGCCCGGTCAGCCGGGCGTCGAAGAGCACCTGCGTGCCGGGAATCCGCTCGAGGTGGCGCAGCGCGATCGCGGCGAGCTCGTGCTGGCCGAGGTGGACGTTGTACGGGTAGTCCGTGTCGTCCGCGAGGAGCTCGAGGTCGAACGGGATCCACTCGCCCGTCTCGTGCACGAGGTAGGCGTAGTCCTGCTTGCGGAAGCCCTGCTCCTCGGCCTCGCGCAGGATGCCCAGCCGGTCGAGGTGCTCGAGCACCGTCCAGTGGTAGACCATCGCTCGGGGCGAGTCGATGATGTGCGGCTCGGCCTCCACCACGGTGACAGCGAGCCCGCGCTGCGCGAGGCCGAGCGCCGTGATGAGGCCGACCGGGCCCGCGCCCGCGATCAGCACGCCCTCGTCTCGTTCCATGGCGGGCAGCCTACGAAACGGCGGACATATCCTCCGTCGATGACCGAACGCTTCCCCCAGCTCGCCGTCGAGGACCTCGACGACGAGCAGCAGCGCGCGATCGCGCCCATCCTCGAGTACACGGGCAGCATCTCCGGGCCGTTCAACGCGACGCTGCGCAGCGCGCGGCTCACCGAGACCTCGTTCACGCTCGGCACGTACCTGCTCTTCGAGACCGGCATCTCGCGGCGGCTGACCGAGATCGCCGTCCTCATCGGCGCGCGCGTGTCCGGCTCGCAGTTCGAGTGGTGGGCGCACCATCGCCGGGCACTCGAGGAGGGCGTGCCCGAGGAGCTGTGCGACGCGCTGCGCCGGGGGCGGCGGCCGGACGGGCTCGACGAGCAGGAGGGCGTGCTCTACGACTTCTGCGTCGAGCAGCTCACGGCGCCCGAGGTGAGCGACGCGACGTTCGAGCGCACGAAGGCCGTCTTCGGCGAGCGCGGCATCGTCGACCTGACCTACCTGCTGGGCTTCTACGGGATGATCGGTGGGGTGCTGAAGGTCGCGGCCGTCACGCCGCCGGACGGCTCGATGCCGCTCGAGCCGATGGAGGCGCCGTTCGCGGGATGAGCGTCCTCGCGCGCCGCATCGCCGCCCAGGGCCTCGCGTCGCGCAGCGCGACGACCCTCGACGTCCTGCGCTCCTGGACCGTGCAGGACTCGCCGCCCGGCGCCGCGGCGACGGCGATCGCCGCGCGCGCGAAGACGGTGACGCTCGACGAGGCGCTGGCCGACCGCGACGCAGTCGCGCTCTACAACCCCCGCACCGCGACCGCGATCCTGCCGTCCGACGAGGCGGCGTCCTTCGCGACGGCGTTCATCGACCCGGACGAGGGCGAGGAGGCGGGGATCGCGGTGGAGGCGATCTCCGATGCGCTCGACGGCCGCACGCTGAGCCGCGACGACCTCCACGCGGAGCTCCGCGGCCGGCTGCCGGAGGCGATGCTGCCCTGGTGCGACGGCTGCGGGAGCCATCACGCGCGGCGCTGGGTGCTCGTGACGGCCGGGCTGCACGGCCGGCTGTGCATCGCGGGGCGAGCGGGCCGCCAGCCCGCGTTCGCCCGCACCGACCAGTGGATCGACTGGGACGCGCCGCCCAGGGAGGAGGCGGCCGCCGAGCTCGTCCGGCGCTTCCGGGTTGCGTACGGACCGTCGTCGCCCGCGGACTTCGCGGCCTGGGCCGGGATCGAGGGCCCGCACGCGAAGGCGCTGTGGGAGCTCGTGCCCGAGGAGGAGTCCAAGGGCAAGCCGCGCCGCGCGAAGGGCCTGCGCCTGCTCGCCGCCGGCGACCCGCTGCTGCTCGCCCGCGACCGCGACGCGCTCGTCCCCGACGAGGAGTTGCGCCGACGGGTGTTCCGCCCGACCGGGTCGCCCGGCGTCGTCCTGCACGACGGGGAGCTCGCCGGCCTCTGGCGCGCCCGCAAGAAGGGCAGGCGACTCGAGGTGGAGGTCGAGGAGCTCCGTCCGCTGGACCTCGACGCGGTGCGCCGCGAGGCGCAGCGCCTCGCGCCGCTGCGGGGCTGCACCGACGTGGCGGTAGGATCGGCGCGTTCGTAGGTCGAGGGTGCGGGAAGCCGGTGTGAGACCGGCGCGGGCCCGCCACTGTGACCGGGGATGCCGTCCGCAGGCGAGCGCAGCACGCGCCCGCAGCCACTGCACACGATGTGCGGGAAGGCGCGAGACGGTCGGCCCGGGAGCCAGGACACCCACCCTCGCCGTCCACTCGCGTCTCGCCCTCGTGGAAAGGGGTGCCGTGTCCCATCGTCGCCTGAGGCCGCTCATCGCCGCCTCGCTGCTCGTCCTCATCGTCCCGGCCGCCGCATCCGCGGCTCCCGCCGGCGACGTCTCCATCCGCGTCGAGGGCTCCACCGCGACCCTCGCGGGGCCCGCCGTCGTGCGTACCGTCGACGGCGCGTTCACGAAGGTCGCCACCGCCGGTCCTCCCGCGACCTGCTCGTCCACGTCGATCGGCGGCGCGCTGGAGACGCTCGCCGCCGGCGGCTGGAACGGCACGAACGGCAGCGTCGGCATGTCCCTGGAGACGATCCTCGGCGAGACGCACCTGTTCACCTCCGACGCCTACTGGAACCTCTACGTCAACGACGCCCCGGCCAGCGCGGGCATCTGCACCCAGGAGCTCTCGCCGGGCGACCGCGTCCTCATCGCGCCGTCGTGCACCGCCGCCGACACGCCGACGTGCTTCTCGGGCGATCCGCTCGAGCTCGCCGGCCCGGCGACGGCGCCGCCCGGCGCGAGGGTGACGCTGCACGCCGACGAGTACACCGTCACGTTCGGCGCGGCGCCCGACTTCATCAACACGACCACCCCCGCCCCGTCGGCGGGCGCGACGGTCACCGGCGCGGGCCAGACCGTCACGACCGACGCGGCGGGCAACGCGACCGTGACGTTGGCCGCGAGCGCCGGGCCCCAGGGGTTCACGGTCACGAAGGGCGACCGCGTCCGGGGCTCCGCCGTCGTCTGCGCGACGACCGGCGCCGACGGCGCGTGCGCGCCGCGCCAGGCCCAGGCGGGAGGCGGGCCGAGCGCGACGTGCGCGACGAACGGCCACGACGGCAAGTGCGGGACGGCGGACACGACGCCGCCGTACGCGCGGTTCGCGGCGATCAAGAACGGCCAGCGCTTCGCGAAGGGGCGCGGGCCCCGGGCGCTGCGCGGGACGGTCGCGGCCGAGCCCGCGGGGCTGAAGTCGCTGCGGCTGCGCATCACGCGCAACGACGACGGCCGCTGCAGCGCCTACGACGGCACGAAGGAGCGCTTCGTGCGCACGAAGCGCTGCGCCGCCTCGGCAGGCCGGACGTTCGCCATCGGCACGGCACAGGACTTCTCCTACCTGCTGCCGCGCCGCCTCGGGCCCGGGCGCTACGTGCTCGACGTGTTCGCGGTGGACGGCGCCGGCAACCGCGGACCGCTGACGCGCGGCCAGAGTCGCGTCGTGTTCCACGTGCGCTGAGTGGATGGCCCGGCGGTGGCGAGCACTCTGCGGTGCGTTCGTGGTGCTCGCCGCCGCCTGCCTCGCCGCGTGCGGGGCGGGCCCCGGGTCGCCGTCCTCCGACGCCAGCCTGCTGGTCACCGCCGACTTCGGGAGCCGTGTGCTCGTGCGCGATGATGCCCCGGAGGTCCGGGGGGCGGACACGGTCATGCGCCTCGTGCAGCGCAACGCGAAGGTGACGACGCGCTACGGCGGCGGGTTCGTCCAGTCCATCGACGGGGTCGCGGGCGGGCAGCGCGGCGGGCGCCCGGTGGACTGGTTCTTCTACGTCGACGGCGTCCTCGCCGACCGCGGGGCCGCCTCCGTCCGCGTGGGCGACGGCGACGCCGTCTGGTGGGACCACCACGACTGGGGATCGGGGCCGGGGAGCGGTTCGGCCGTGGTCGGCTCGTTCCCGGCGCCGTTCACGCCGGAGGCGGTGCTCGCGTGCATCCCTGCGAGCGCACCGGCGTGCGCGACGACGCGGCAGGCGCTCACGCGCGCGGGCGCGCGTGTCCGGTCCGTCGCGTCGTCGGCGCTCGGCCGCGGCGCCGTCCCCGGCGTGCTGGTCGGGACCGCCGCCGCGATCGGCGACACGCCGGTCGGCCACCTGCTGCGCCAGGGCCCGGAAGGCAGCGGCGTCTACGCACGCCCGACCCGCGACGGGCACGACATCGCGCTGCTCGATCCGCGCGGCCACCGCGTCCGCGCCGCCGGGCCCGGCGCCGGGCTCGTCGCCGCGACGCGCACGGAGGGCAGGGCCCCGATCTGGACCGTCACCGGCACCGACGACGTAGGCGTGCAGGCCGCTGCGGGCGCGCTGACACCCGACCGCCTCGCGCGGCGGTTCGCCGTCGCCGTCGAGGGCGCGGACACGACGCCGCTGCCGCTGGAGCCCGGCGGATGAGCCCGCTGCACGCGGCGCGCGCGAGTGCGGGCGCGGCCTGGTGCGCGGCGATCGTCGTCTGCGGGCTGCTCTACGAGCACCCACTCGTGCTCGGCGTCCTGTGCGCCGCCGTCCTCGCCGCCGGCGCGCTCGCCGGCGTGTGGGCCGAGATGTCGCGTGCGCTGCGGCTCTGCCTGCTCGCGGCGCCGCTCATCGTCGCGATCAACCTCCTCGCCAACCGCAACGGGCTGACGGTGTTCTGGCGCTTCGGCGACGTCCCGCCGATCGGGCAGCTCGACCTCACCGTCGAGGCGCTCGCCTACGGCGGCGCCCTGGCGCTGCGGCTGGCCGCCACGGTGCTCGTCGCCGCGTTGTTCGCCGCCGCGGTCGACGTCGATGCCCTCCTGCTGGGCGCGCGACGGGTGTCGGCGCGCTCCGCGCTCACCGCGGTGCTGTCGGTCCGCCTCGTGCCGGTGCTCGCCCGCGACGCCCGGCGACTCGACGAGGCGCGTCGCTGCCGCGCGGACGGCGGCGGCACCGGCGCAGCGGCGAAGGTCGCGGTCCTGCGCGCGATCTGCGCCGGGGCGCTCGACCGGGCCGGCGACGTCGCGACGACGCTGGAGGTCCGCGGGTACGGCACCCACGGGCGACCGCGGCGTCGCCGCGAGGCCGGGTCGCGGCAGGACCTCGCCTTCGCGGCGTCCGCCCTCGCGATCCTGGTCCTCGCCGTCGGCGGGCGGGCGGCGGGACTCGCCTCGTTCACCGCGGTCCCGGCGCTCGAGGCGCCGGTCGGCGTCGACGAGCTGGCGCTCACCGCTGCGCTGGCAGCGGCCGTCCTCGCACCGTTCGCCGTGCGCAGGGGGATGCGATGAGCGTCCTCGAGCTCGACCGCGTCTCCTACGCCTACCCCGGCGCGGGCCAGCCCGCGCTGCGCGACGTGACGCTGCGCATCGATCCCGGGGAGTTCGTCGTGCTCGCGGGCGGGTCGGCCGCCGGGAAGTCGACGCTCCTGCGCGCGGCCGCGGGGATCGTGCCGCACGTCCACGGGGGGACGTTCGCCGGCGAGGCGCGCTGCGGCGGGCAGAGCACCCGCGACCATGGCCCCGCGGCGCTGTCGGCCACCGCCGGGAGCCTGTTCCAGGATCCCGAGACGCAGGTCGTGATGGGGTCGGTGCGCGCGGAGATCGCGTTCCCGCTCGAGGGTCGCGGGGACGGGGCGGGCGCCGTCGCGCGCGGGGTGGAGGAGGTCGCGCTCGCCCTCGGCATCGCGCACCTGCTCGACCGCCGCACGGCCGACCTCTCGGGCGGCGAGCTGCAGCGGGTCGCGCTCGCCGCCGCGCTGGCCCGGCGCCCGCCGCTGCTGCTGCTCGACGAGCCGACGTCGCAGCTCGACCCGGTCTCCGGGGACGAGCTCATCTGGCTTCTCCGCCGCCTGAACGAGGAGTGGGGCACGGCGGTCGTGCTGGCCGAGCACCGCCTCGAGCGCTGCCTCGCGGCCGCCGATCGCGTCGTCGCGCTGCGCGATGGCGCCGTCGCCTGCGACGCGGCGCCGAGCGGATTCCAGGCGTGGGCCGTCGACCACGCCCCCGAGCTCGCGACGCCGGCGGCGACGCTCTTCGCCGAGGTGGGACTGCGGCCGCTGCCGGTCGGCGTGAAGGACGCCCGCCGGTCCCTGGCGGCGCGCGGGCTGCTGCCGGACGCCGAGGCGCAGGCCGACGCGCCGTCGCCGTCACGCGCCGAGCGGCGCCGCGCCCGGCGCGACGCGGCCCTGCGGCTCGACGGCGTGTGGCACGAGTTGCGCGCCGGTCCGGCGCTGCTGCGCGGGGTCGACCTCACCGTCGCGCCCGGGGAGCGCGTCGCGCTCATGGGCCGCAACGGAGCCGGGAAGTCGACGCTCCTGCGCCACGCCGCGGGGCTCCTGGAGCCGACGCGCGGCAAGGTCCGGGCCGCCGGGCGCGTCGCGCTGCTGCTGCAGAACCCCGGGGACTACGTGCTGCACGACCGCGTCGGCGACGAGGCCCCGGCCTCCGCGCTGCGCGCTGTGGGCATCGGGCACCTCGCCGACCGGCATCCCCGCGACCTCTCCGGCGGCGAGCGCCAGCGCCTCGCCTTGGCAGTCGTGCTGGGCGACGGCGAGCACGAGGCGCCGATCGTGCTCCTCGACGAGCCGACGCGCGGCATGGACCGCATCCAGAAGGCCGCGCTGGCGGACCGCCTCCACGCGTTCGCCGCGGACGGCCGCGCGGTCGTCGTCGCCACGCACGACGCCGAGTTCGCCGCGGCCGTCGCCGACCGGGTCGTGCTGCTCGCCGACGGCCGCGTCATCGCCGACGGCACCGCCGCGTCGCTGCTCGGCGGCGGCTGGTACTTCGCCACCGAGACAGCACGCGTCCTCGGCGGCGCCGGCGGGGCGCTGCTGCCCGCTCAGGGCGCCCGGCTGCTGCACACGACAGACACCGTGGAGGTCCCATGACCTGGCCACTCGCCTCGCTGCTCGTCCTGCTCTGCGCGCTCGCCACCGGCGCCGCGTGGTGGGAGCGCGGGCGCCCGCCGTCGCGGCTGCTCGCGCTCGTCGCCGCGCTGGCCGCGCTCGCCGCGCTCGGGCGGCTGGCGTTCGCGCCGCTGCCGAACGTCAAGCCGACGACCGACATCGTCCTCATCAGCGGCTACGTCCTCGGCGGCGCGCCCGGGTTCGTGGTCGGCGCCGTGGGGGCGCTCGCGTCGAACATCGTCTTCGGGCAGGGCCCGTGGACCCCGTGGCAGATGGCCGCGTGGGGCGCGGTCGGCCTGTTCGGCGCGTGGCTCGGCGTCGTCACCGGCCGGCGCCTGGGGCGCATCCCGCTCGCGATCGCGTGCGGCGCTGCCGGGTTCCTCTTCGGCGCGATCATGGACCTGTCGACGTGGACGACCCTGTCGGGCTCGCACACGCTGGAGGCGTACCTGACGATCGCCGCCGTGTCGCTGCCGTTCAACATCGCGCACGCGGCCGGCAACGTCGTCTTCTGCCTGCTCTTCGGCCCCGTCCTCGTCGCGGCGCTGCAGCGCTCGGCGCTGCGCTCGCACGTCACGTGGCGGCCCGCGGGCGCGGTGGTCCCGGCGCTCGCGGTCGCCGCCGCGCTCGCCGGCGCGGCGACCGCGCCCGACCCCGCCGAGGCGGGCTCGCGCGGCGTGGACTACCTGCGCGCGGCGCAGAACCGCGACGGCGGGTTCGGGGGGACGCGGGGCGAGCCGTCGACGCCGCTGTACGCGGCATGGGCCGGCATGGGGCTCGCCGGGGCGGGCGAGCGCTGCGGCGGCCCGCTCACCGGCTACCTGCGGCGGACGGGCGCCACGGTGCACGGGGTCGGCGACGTCGAGCGGACGATCCTCGCGCTGCGCGCGTGCGGCAGCGGCACGACGGTCGGCGGCCGGGACCTTCTCGCGGACCTGCGTCGGGCGCAACGCGGCGACGGCTCCTGGAGCGGTCTCGTCAACGCGACGGCGTTCGGAGTGCTGGCGCTGCGCTCCACCGGCGTGCCCCGGTCGTCGGGCTCGCTGTCGAGGGCGCTGCGCTGGGTCACCGCCCGGCAGCACGCCGACGGCGGCTTCTCGTTCCCGGGGCGCACGGGGCGCAGCGACATCGACGTGACCTCCGGCGTCGTCCAGGCGCTCGCGGCCGTGCGCGGCCGCGACGCCGGGAGGGCGGGCAGGCGCGCGGTCACGTTCCTGCGGGGTCAGCAGCGGCCCGACGGCGGCTTTCCGCTCACCGCGGGCGGCGCGTCGAACGCTCAGAGCACGGCCTTCGCGATCCAGGCGCTCGTCGCGGCGGGCGTCCCTCCCGGCGCCATCCGCCGGGACGGTTCGCGAACCGCGACGGGCTACATCGGCAGCCTCACCACCGCCGACGGCTCGGTGCGCTACTCGCGGACGTCGGCGCAGACGCCGGTCTGGGTGACGGCGCAGGTTCTCCCTGCGTTGAGCGCCCGCCCGCTGCCGATCATCCAAGGTTAATCACACGTGACGTCCGCAACTTATGTAGGTTCGCCCCCGGAGGGCGGCGTGGGGGAGCCGTCGAATTCGTGGAGGGGTTCGAGGAGGACGTGTGAGAGGTCTACTGATGCCGCTGCGGCTGGTGGCGATGGTCGCGGCGTTGTCGTTCGTGCTCGTGAGCTGCGGGAGTGACGACAGCAGCTCGTCGGGCGGCGGCGGTGGCGCCGCCAAGGAGGCCGGGGGTACGACGCCCACGGACGCCAGCTGCGGCATGAAGTCCGGCAAGAAGGCGACCGGCACGCCGATCAAGGTCGGCGCGATCGTGACGAAGATCCCCGGGATCGACTTCACGGACATCACGGACGCTGCGAAGGCGTACTTCGACTGCGCCAACGACAACGGCGGCATCAACGGCCATCCGGTCGACTACCTCGTCGAGGAGCACGGCACCGACCCGCAGCAGGTCGGCTCGCTGGCCACGAAGCTCATCGAGTCCGACAAGGTCGCGGCGTTCGTGGGCAACACGAGCATCCTGGACTGCCCGGTCAACCACGCGCTCTACGAGAAGAACAACTACTACGCGATCGTGGCGGGCGTCCCGAACGAGTGCTTCAGCACGCCGAACATCGCGGCATTGAACATGGGGCCGCTGTACTCGAGCCTCGGCGCGGTGCGCTACGTGATCGACAAGGCCGGCGCGAAGGGCACGCTGGTCATCGTGTCGCCGAAGCAGCCGGGCAACGAGGCGGTCAACCAGGGCGCGCTGTCCTACGCCAAGCAGAAGGGCCTCAAGACGGTCAGCCGGCTCGAGAACGTGCCGATCTCCGATCCTGCTTCGCTCGCCCAGGCGATCGTGTCGCAGGCCGGTGACGGCGGCGGAGTCGTGCTCGACTTCACCCCGCCGGAGGGCGTGAAGATCATGCAGGCCGTCGCCCAGCAGGGCCTCATCGACAAGGTCAAGTGGGGCTCGTCGACGCCGCTGAACGACACGTCGGTCCCCGACGCGGTCGGTCCGGACTGGCAGGGCAAGATGTTCATCAACGCCGAGCTCGCGCTGCTGGACTCCAACGGTCCCGACATGCAGCTCTACCGCGCGGTGAACAAGAAGTACTCGCCCGACAACCCGGTCGGCAGCTTCGGCCAGATGGGCTTCGTCGCGGCGAAGATGTTCGTCGACACGACCCTGAAGCTGCCCGACGACAAGCTCAACAAGGCCGGCATCAACGACGCCCTCCTGAACATCAAGAACTACAAGACCGACATCCTCTGCAAGCCCTGGTACTTCCAGAAGATGAAGCTGCACGTCCCGAACAACACCGATCGCACGGTCACGCCCAAGGGCAGCACGATGACCGAGGCCGAGGGATGCACGGAGATCCCCGACTCCTACCCGGACCTCAAGTACGTCCGCGAGTTCGAGTCGCAGAACGACGTCAACAAGTAGTCGAGGACGCATCGGCGGCGCCCGCTCGGCGGGCGTCGCCGGTCAGCGCTTTTCCTGAGAATCACCGGACGTTAATCGCACATGCCGTACGAACCTCTGTAGGTTCCGCCGACGAAGGGTGGCGTGTGTGTTGGTCGCCGACGTCTCGGCGGGTCGCGCGGGAGCTTGGGAGGGCGCTCGTGCGGACTTGAGACGCGTGCGCTCCGCCACGGTGCCGCCGGTACTGGATGGTCCGAGGAGGAGTGCTAGTGAAGGATCTACTCAAGCCGCTACGACTGCTGGCCGTGATGGCAACGCTCGTGTTCGCGGTCGGCGTTGCCGCCTGCGGCAGCGACGACAGCAATTCATCGGGCGGCGGCGGCGGCGGAGGCGGCAGCGTCAAGGAGGCCGGCGGAACCACGCCGACCGAGACGAAGTGCGGTGCGGGCACAGGGGAGAAGGCCACCGGGACCCCGATCAAGGCCGGTTCCATCACGACCAAGATCCCGGGCATCGACTTCACCGATGGCTCCGACGCCGCGGCGGCGTACTTCAAGTGCGTCAACGACAACGGCGGCATCAAGGGCCATCCGGTCGACTTCATCGTCGAGGAGCACGGCTCCGACCCGCAGCAGGTGGGGTCGTTCGCGACCAAGCTCGCGGAGAACGACAAGGTCGCGGCGTTCGTGGCCGGGTTCTCGATCCTGGACTGCCCGGTCAACCACAAGTACTACGAGGAGAACGGCTTCTACCCGATCGTCGCGGGCGTTCCCAACGAGTGCTTCAACACGCCCAACATCGCGGCTCTGAACATGGGGCCGGGCTACTCCAGCCTGGGCGCCGTGCGCTATCTGATCGACAAGGATCAGGCGAAGGGCACGATGGTCGTCGTCTCGCCGAAGCAGCCGGGCAACGAGGCCGTCAACCAGATCGCGCTGTCCTACGCCAAGGAGAAGGGCCTGAAGGCGATCAGCCGCCTGGAGACCGTGCCGCTCGCGGATCCGGCGTCGCTCGTGCAGGCGATCGTGGCGCAGGCCGGTGACGGCGGCGGCGTGGTCCTGGACTTCACCCCGCCGGAGGGCGTGAAGATCCTGCAGGCCGCGGCCCAGCAGGGCGTCATCGACAAGGTCAAGTGGGGCTCCTCCACGCCGCTGAACGACACCTCGGTGCCGGACGCGGTCGGCAAGGATTGGGAGGGCAAGATCGCCATCAACGCCGAGCTGGCGCTGCTGGACTCCAACGGCCCCGACATGCAGCTCTACCGCGCGGTGAACAAGAAGTACTCGCCCGACAACCCGCTGGGCTCGTTCGGCCAGATGGGCTTCGTCGCCGCGAAGATGTTCACGGACACGCTCCTGAAGCTGCCCGAGGACCAGCTGAACAAGGAAGGCATCAACAAGGCCATCCTCGGCATCAAGAACTACAAGACCGACGTGCTCTGCAAGCCCTGGTACTTCCAGGACATGAAGCTGCACGTCCCGAACAACACCGATCTCACCGTCACGCCGAAGGACGGCAAGATGGTCCAGGAGGAGGGGTGCACCGAGATCCCCGCCTCCTACCCGGACCTCAAGTACGTCCGTGAGTACGAGTCGACGCACGACGTGAACAAGTAGCCCACGGTGCGGAGGCGGGCATGCGACCATGGCGCATGCCCGCCACGCACTACGCGCCGCCGGACCAGGTGCACTACACCTGGGATGCCGCCCACGCGCCCTCGCTGACGATCGCCGACGGCGACACCGTCGTCTTCCACACCCGCGACGTCAGCGACAACCAGATCGGCCCCGGCTCGGACTCGAGCGTCGTGGCGGGGATGGACTGGGACCGCGTCTACCCGCTCGCCGGACCCGTGTTCGTCGAGGGCGCCAAGCCCGGCGACACGCTCGCGGTGGAGATCCTCGACCTGCGCACGCAGGGCTGGGGCTGGACCGCGATCCTCCCGGGGCTCGGCCTGCTGGCCGACGAGTTCGCGGACCCGTACCTGCGGGTCTTCGACATCTCCAACGGCGACGTCGTGCCGTTTCGCGAGGACATCGAGATCCCGCTCACGCCGTTCATGGGCACGATGGGCGTCTGCCCGGCCGGCGCGAGCGCGCAGCCGGTCATGCCGCCCGGGACCTTCGGCGGCAACATGGACACCCGCCAGCTCGTCGCCGGGACGACCCTGTACCTGCCCGTGCAGGTCGAGGGCGCGCTGTTCTCCTGCGGCGACGCGCACGGCTGCCAGGGGGACGGCGAGGTCTGCGTCACCGGCCTGGAGGCGCCGATGTACGGCGCGCTGCGCTTCAGCGTCGAGTCCGGCCGTTCGATCCCGGCACCGCAGTTCCAGACCTCGGGGCCGCTGACCCCGAGCGTCGACTTCGGGGGCTGGTACGGCACGACCGGCGTCGGCGGTGACCTGTACAAGGCGTCCCAGGACGCGATCCGGGCGATGATCGCCCACCTCGGCGAGCGCTACGGCCTCTCCGGCGAGGACGCCTACCTGCTCTGCAGCCTGTGCGTCGACCTCAAGATCTCGGAGATCGTCGACGCGGGCGAGTACGTCGTCAGTGCGCTGCTGCCCGACGCTGTGTTCGTCGGCTGAACCGGTCGCCGCGCTCCCCGCGGGCGTCGATGGCGTCGAGCGGCAGGTAGAGGTCCGGGTCGGCTCCGGCGAGGCCCGCGGGGAGGCGTCGCAGTGGCTTGCCGGCCCGGTCGCAGAAGAGGGCCTCGCCGTCGACCCGCCGCACGCAGATCCGCGGCGCGTTGGAGATCGGATGCCGGTGTCCCACGCCGTAGACGTAGACGCCGGGCGCGGGCAGGTAGCAGCTGCGGCCGCGGGCGTCCGTGCCGAGCGCGAAGCCGTCGAGGTCCACGTCCTCGGCGGCGTCGGCGTGGCGCAGCCTGCGGCGCATGTGCTTCTGGGCGCGCCAGGGGACCCCGAGCACCGGGATCCCCGTCCGGGCCCCGAGCAGGCAGAGCAGCCACACGACCACGACGACCCAGAGGATCAGCCAGAGGCCTTCGAACACGTTCGCGATGTCCACACATCACACAACGCAGCGAACCGGCTGGAATTGCATCCGTGCCCCGGGGTGTGCGTCACGCAACACCCCGGGGAAACGGTGCAATGGCGTCGCTAGGCCGCGGCTCCGTTGGACGTCTTGGCGTCCTGGATCGCCTGCCAGACGCGCTCGGGGAGCGCGGGCATGTCGATGTTCTCGACGCCCAGGTACGACACGGCGTCGACGACGGCGTTCCAGATCGCCGGGGTCGAGCCGATCGCGCCGGACTCGCCGATGCCCTTGGCGCCGAGCGGGTTCAGCGGGCTCGGCGTCTGCGTGCGCTCGGTCTCGTAGCTCGGCAGGTCGCTCGCCGACGGGATCGCGTACGACACGAGCGAGCCGGTCGAGCAGTTGCCGTCCTCGTCGAACGCGATGAGCTCGAACAGGGCCTGCGCGGCGCCCTGCGCGATGCCGCCGTGGATCTGGCCTTCGGCCAGCAGCGGGTTGAGGATGCGGCCGGAGTCGTCGACCGTGATGTGGCGCAGCAGCTTCGTGAGCCCGGTCTCCGTGTCCACCTCGACGAGCGAGACGTGCGCGCCGAAGGGGTAGCTGGAGTCCGGCGTCGCGAAGTCCGTCTCCGCGGCGAGGCCGGGATCGACGCCCTCGGGCAGGTTGTCGACATCGACCGACGCCTTGGCCAGGTCGGCCCAGGAGACGTTCGCGTCCGGAGAGCCCTTCACGCCGAGGCCCTTGCCGGGCACGATGTCGATGTCGTCGGCCGATGCCTCGAGGAGCGACGCGGCGATCTGCTTGCCCTTGTCGAGCACGGTGTTCGTCGCGTTGAACACCGCGCTGCCGCCGACCTGCAGCGACCGCGAGCCCATCGTGCCCATGCCGCGCGGCACCTTGGCGGTGTCGGAGTGCACGACGATGACGTCGTCCATCGGGACGCCGAGCACGTCGGAGACGATCGCGGCGAACATCGTGTCGTGGCCCTGGCCCTGCGGCGAGGTGCCCGAGGACACGGTCACCTTGCCGTCCTCGTCGACGATGCAGGTGCCGATCTCCGAGCCCATGCCCGTGAGCTCGACGTAGGTCGCCAGGCCGATGCCGAGCTGCTTGGGATCGCCGCTGGCGCGGCGCTCGGCCTGCTGGGCGCGCAGCTCGTGGTAGCCGGAGTTCTCCAGCACCTTGTCCAGCGCCTGCTCGTACTCGCCCGAGTCGTAGGACGCGCCGGCCACCGTGGTCAGCGGGAACGCGTCCGGCTGGATGAAGTTCCTGCGCCGGAGCTCCGCCGGATCCATGTCCAGCTTCACGGCGAGCTGGTCCATGGCACGCTCGAGGAGCGCGGTCGCCTCAGGCCGGCCCGCGCCGCGGTACGCCCCGATCGGCGTCGTGTTCGTCACGACGGCCTGGAACGCGAAGTCGACCTTGGGGATCTGGTAGACGCCCGACGCCATGAGCCCGGTGAGCAGCGGCATGAGCGTCGCGTCGGCCGGATAGGCGCCACAGTCGGCGATGACCCGCAGCTTGATGCCGGTGATCTTGCCGTCCTTGGTCGCCCCGAGCTCCACGTCCTCGACCTGGGCGCGACCGTGCTGCATCGAGATCATGGTCTCCCAGCGGCTCTCGACGTACCGGACGGGCTTGTCGAGCTTGAGCGCGATCGCGGCCAGCGCGACCTGCTCGGGGTACGTGGCGATCCGGGCGCCGAACCCGCCGCCGACCGTCGGGACCGTGACGCGGATCTTCTCCGGCTCCAGGTCCAGCGAGCCGGCGAGCGCCCCCTGACCCATGTGCGGGGACTGCAGCGGTGCCCAGAGGCGCACGCCGCCGATCTCCGGATCGGGCGCGGCGACCGCCGCGGCCGGCTCCATCGGGACCGCGGCCAGGCGCTGGTTCACGAACCGGCTGGAGATCGAGACCTCGGCGTCGTCGAGCGCCCCGGCAGCGCCGAGCGGCGCCTCGGCGGCGAGGTTCGTGCCGGCCTCGTCGAAGAGGATCGGTGCGCCGTCCTCCAGCGCCTTCGTCATGTCGACGAGCACCGGCAGCTCGTCGATGTCGACCTCGACCAGGTCGACCGCGTCGACGGCCTGCGCGTGGGTCTCTGCGACGACGACCGCGATCGCCTCGCCGATGAAGCGGACCTTGTCCTTGGCGAGGATCGGCCGGCGCATCGTCTCCGGCGACGGAACCGGCGGGCCCGCGTTGGGGAGGTCGTTCAGCCCGAGGTCGTCGGCGGTGTAGACCGCCACGACACCCGGCGACTCCTTCGCCGCGCTCGTGTCGACGTTCGTGATCGTGCCGTGAGCGACGCCCGCGCGGACGAACGCACACGAGAGCATCCCGGGAAGCTTGATGTCGTCCGAGTACCGACCCTGCCCCTGGATCAGCGTCGGGTCCTCCCGACGCTTGATCCGGGTCCCGTACTTCGCGTTTACCGCCACGTGTCTCCTTTCGCGGGCCCATCACCGCTGCCCGGCGCAACGTATCGCACGGAGAGCGCGTCGAGCACGGCCTCCAGGTCGTCTCCGGGCTCCGCAGCCAGGCGTTCGTACAGCTGCGCCGCCGCCTCGTGGAAGCCGCCCGGCAGTCCGTCCGCCGCCAGGCTCGCCGCGATCTCCTCCATCTCGCCGACCCAGCGCCACGCCTTGCCGGCGGCTCCGCGGGCCGCCCCCGCCGAGCGCTCGTCGAGTCCGGGGTGGCTGATCGCCCACTCGGCGAGCAGGGCATCCTCGACGCCCTCGGCCCTGGCGAAGCCGCGGACGGCCAGCAGCAGCGCCGCGCTGCCCTTCGTCCACGCGGCGTAGGCCATCTTCGTCGCCGACGCGGCGCCGATCTCCGTCCCGACGACCCGCGCGCGCACGCGCGTGCCGTCGAACAGCCGCGCGACGTCCTCCGCACCGGCGCCCGACAGCAGGAGGCTCACCGACGTGTCGAGCCCGGGCGGCGGGCCGATGAGGCCGCCGTCGACCGCGCGGCCGCCTGCGCCTGCGATGGCGGCGGCGACATCCCGCGCCGTGGCGGGGGAGACCGCGTTGGCGTCGACGAACAGCGCGACGCGCCCGGCGGCCTGCGCCGCCACATCGCGCGCCGCGTGCGGCGGGCAGACCGACAGGACGAGGTCGCTCGCGCCGGCGAGGCTCTCGATCGTGCCGGCGTCGCGCAGCCCGGCGTCCGCCGCGCGCCGCGCGGTCTCGGGGCTGCGGCCCTCCGAGGCCCAGACGACGTCGTGGCCGGCCTCGCGCAGCTGCGCGCCGAGCGCCGCGCCCATCGCCCCCGGATGCAGCAGCCCGACGACCGTCACGGCCGCTGCCCGAGGATCTCCGTCGTGCCGTCGGGGCGGCCCAGCACGACCGCGCGGGCGCAGTCGAGGAAGAGCCCGTGCTCGACGACGCCCGGGATCGCCCACAGGCTCACGGCGAGCGCATGCAGGTCGTCGACCGGGCCCAGCGGCGTGTCGAGGAGGAGATGCCCCTCCTCGGTGACGAACGGCTCGCCTGCGTCCGTGCGGAGCACCGGGGTGTCGAGCACGGCGGCGACGCGCTGCGCCGTGATCTCCCAGCCGAACCGGACGATCTCGATCGGCAGCGGGTAGCGCACGCCGAGCCGCTCGGTGTGCTTCTCGGCCTCCGCGATCACCACGAGCCCGCCGCCCGCGTCGCACAGCACCTTCTCGTGGAGCAGCGCGCCGCCGCCGCCCTTCAGGAGCTGGAGGTCGGGGTCGATCTCGTCGGAGCCGTCGATGACCATCGCGATCTCGATGTCCGGGGTCAGGCCGACGATCTCGATGCCGACCTCGCGGGCCGCGGCATCGGAGGACCGCGAGGCGACCGCCGCGCGCAGCGGCACGCCGTCCGGCCAGCGCTCGCCGAGCGCAGCGATGACCCCGCGCACGCCGCGGCCCGAGCCGAGGCCGATGGTCGTGTCCGGCTCGACCCAGCCCGCGACGACCTCTGCGGCTGCGGCGCGGGACCGGTCGTCGTCGCTCATGCGTCGGCTTCCAGGAGGCGCTGCACCGATGCGACCTTGTCGTCGAGCGTCTGCGCCTTGTCGCGCCGCTCGTCGAGCTTCAGGACGCTGTAGACGCGCGGCAGGCCGAGCTCGAACGGCACGGCGTGCAGCTCGCCGACGAGCGTGAGGATGTCGCGCGTCTCGCCCTCGAGCGACGTGCCCATCGCGTGCAGCTGGAAGCGCACACGGTCCTGCGCGGCGAGCCGGCGCTGGATCTCTGCGATGTAGCGCGACGCGGACGCGTCGGCGCGACCGAGACCGATGACGGTGAGGTCGGCGGTGGCCACGCAGGCGACGCTAGCGCGGCGGGGGCTCGCGTGTCGCCCGGGTTACCAGGCTTGACCGACACCGCAGTGCGGGCACGTCACCGAGGCCGTGACAGGGGCCTCGAAGAGGTAGCCGCACAGGCAGGTGTAGACCGCGCGGTCCTCGGGACCACCGGAGTCGCGCATCCTGCGCTCGGCCGGGTGGACCGGCTCGGGCCGGGGCTCCGGGTCGGGCACGACGTGCATCCGGCGGCGGCCGCTGCGGAGACGGTTGCTCGTGGCTGTTCGCATGTTGGAGAGGCGTGGTGCCATCTGGTGCTCTGCCTATCTAGACGCTCCAGATGCCAAGAAGTTTCAAACTTGCTGCCGATTTTCCTGTTCGGACGCGCCATGCAGGGGCGTACCGGCGGCCGAGTCCGCCATACTGAGGAGGCGATGGACCCCTCTCGCAAGCGCAGAGTCCGCCTCGTCACGGCGTTGACGATCGCGCTCCTGCTGGCCGGCGCGCTCGTCTACACGACCTTCAGCGCCGCGAGCCCGGAGCGCATCCCCAGCCAGCTGAGCACAGCCCAGGCCGGCCAGAGCTACAAGCTCGGCGGCACGGTCGTCGCGGGCAGCGTCAGGCGCACGCCGGACTCCATGACCTTCCAGGTGCGCGACCCCAAGGGGCCGGCCAAGGTGAAGGTCAGCTACACGGGCTCGGTGCCCGATCCGTTCCGCGAGGGCCGCGAGGTCATCGTCACGGTCAAGCGCGACGGCGGCGAGTTCGTCGGCCAGCGCGACTCACTCGTGACGAAGTGCCCTTCGAAGTTCCAGTCCGACACGCAGAGCTGAGGCCACCGCGGTGGCGACCTTCGGACGCGCCTGTCTGATCCTCGGCCTCGCCGTCGCCCTGTACGGCATCGCGGCGTCGATCCACGGGGCGCGCAGCGGCAGGCAGGACTGGGTGGTGTCGGGCCGCCGCGCCGTGTACGCGCTCGCGGGCCTGACGACGGCGGCGTTCGCGGTCCTGGAGATCGCGTTCCTGCGGTCGGACTTCTCCTTCTCGGTCGTCGCGACGCACTCGTCGACGACGACGCCGCTCTTCTACAAGATGGCCGCGCCGTGGTCCTCGCAGGAGGGCTCGCTGCTCCTGTGGCTCTTCATGCTGTCGATCTGGTCGAGCCTCGTGCTCTTCCTCACGCGCAGGCGCATGCGCGAGGTCGCGCCGTACGCCACGGCGGTGCTGCTGGGCTTCGGCGTGTTCTTCGGCGGCCTGCTCGTCTTCATGGAGTCGCCGTTCGACGTGCTCCCGATCCCGCCGCTGGAGGGAACGGGCCTCAACCCGCTCCTGCGCCACCCGAGCATGATGATCCACCCGCCGATGCTGTACTCGGGGTACACGCTCTTCGCGGTGCCCTTCGCGTTCGCGGTCGGCGCGCTCATCACCCGCCGCGTGGACGCCGAGTGGATCCGGTCGACGCGGCGCTTCGCCCTCGGCGCGTGGCTGGCCCTCGGCATCGGGATCCTGCTGGGCGCACGCTGGTCGTACTCCGAGCTGGGGTGGGGTGGCTACTGGGCCTGGGATCCGGTGGAGAACGCATCGCTCATGCCGTGGCTGACCGGCACCGCGTTCATCCACTCGATCATGATCCAGGAGCGGCGGGGGATGCTGAAGATCTGGAACGCGTCGCTCGTGCTGTCCACGGGCGTGCTCGCGATCCTCGGCACGTTCCTCGTCCGCTCGGGCATCCTCGACTCGATCCACGCCTTCGGCGCCTCGACGCTCGGCGTCCCGTTCGTGTCGCTCATCGCGGTGATGATCGCCGGCTCGATCGCCCTCGTCGTGTCGCGGCGCGAGACGCTGCGCAGCGAGAACAAGCTCGACTCGCTGCTCTCCCGGGAGGCCGTCTTCCTGGGGAACAACCTCGTGCTCGTCGCGCTCTGCGCGGTGATCTTCTTCGGGACGTTCTTCCCGCTCATCTCCGAGGCGGTCACGGGTGACAAGGCGTCGGTCGGCCCGCCGTGGTTCGACCAGTACGTCGTGCCGCTGGCGCTCGTGCTCGTCCTGCTGAGCGGTATCGGGCCGCTCATCGCGTGGCGCCGCGCGTCCGCCGCGGGTGCCCGCCGCAACCTGCTCGGGCCCGCGCTCGTCGGGGTCGCGGTGGTGGTCGTGAGCCTTGCGCTGGGCGCGGGCTCCTCGCCGCCGACCGTCCTCATGTTCGGGCTCGGCGCGTTCGTGATCGCCGGCGTCGTCCAGGAGTTCTGGCGCGGCGCGCGGGCACGGCGCGCGATGTCCGACGACGGGCCGCTGCGCTCGGTGGTCTCGCTCGTGCGGCGCAACCGCCGTCGCTACGGCGGCTACATCGTCCACTCGGGCATGGCGCTCATGTTCATCGGCATCGCGGGGTCCTCCGCGCTGCAGCACGCGAACGATGCGAACCTCAAGCCCGGCCAGTCGATGCGCAGCGGCCCCTACGACGTGACGTACGTGCGGCCGACGTCGAGCATCACGACGACGGCCGGCGGCCGCCTGGAGAAGGTGAACTTCGGATCGGTGCTCGACGTGAGGCGGGACGGCAAGCACGTCACGACGCTGCGTCCGTCGCGGTCCTTCTTCCCGTCGACGGCGATCGAGGACTTCGGCCCCGTCGGACGGTTCTTCGAGGGGGAGGCGACGAGCGAGGTCGGCCTGAAGGCCGGGCTCACGCACGACGTGTGGACCGCGATGACGCCCGACATCGACGCGCTCAAGCCGATCATCGACGAGGGCGACAAGGTGTTCACGAAGTTCGCGAACGATCCGGGCACGACGCCGGAGGCGCGCTCGCAGGCGCTCGCAGCGATCCTCGTGGGGATCACCGAGAACTACCGCCGCAGCCCCCCGCCGACGACGTTCCGGGTCATCGCCTCGCCGCTCGTGACGTGGCTGTGGATCGGCGCCATCGTCATCGTGGGCGGTGCCCTCATCGCGCTGTGGCCCACGGGCGACCCGGCGCGTCGCCGGGTCCGGGCGGGCTACGCGGCCCGCGTCGCGCAGGAGCTCGGCGCGACCTCGCGCGAGCCCGAGCCCGAGCCCGAGCCAGAGCCCGTCCGGTCGGCCTGACGGGGTGGAGATCCTCGCGGTCGTCGCGGTGATGGTCGCTCTGTGCGCGGTCGTCTTCGTCGTCAGCCAGCCGTTGCGGCGTGGGCCGGAGGCGATGGAGCGCCAGACGAGCGAGCGGGTGCGCGACCTCGAGGCCGCCCGCGAGGCCAAGTACCAGGAGATCCGCGACGCCGAGCTCGATGCGCGGCTCGGGAAGCTCACCCCGGAGGACCATCGCACCCTCGACCGCCAGCTACGGGCGGACGCGATCGAGATCCTGCGCGAGCTCGACGAGCTCGGTGGCTAGAATGGCCCGCGTATGTACACGGTCCTCTCGGTCGTCCAGGTCTTCCTCGCCGTCGGCGTGATCTTCCTGATCCTCATGCACTCGGGGAAGGACGCCGGGCTGTCGGGCGCCTTCGGCGTCGGCACCGGCGCAGGCCCGTTCGGCGGCGGCTCGCTCGTCGAGCGCAACCTGAACCGCTGGACCGTCGGGTTCGCGGCGCTGTTCATCATCAACACCATCGTCCTGCTCAAGATCTAGGGCACGCCTTCGGCTCGGCCTCGCCTACGGGGTTGGTGCGGGCGGCATGGTCACCACGACGTGGTGGCTGTCCATGTACTCGCGCACCGCGGCGACGCGACCCTCGCGCAGATCGATCGCGAAGTGGTAGCGGTTGTCGTAGGTCTTGCCGTTGTGCAGCGGCCCGGTGCCCGACGCCTCGATGGCGACGTGGTCGCCTTCGGCGACGACGCGGCCGATGGTCATCTCGGGGCCGCCTTCGACGAAGACCTGGTCGCCGGCCCGGAAGAACCCGACGATCGCGTCACGGCCCTCCAGCGCCGGTGGGTCGATGCTCGGCGCCATCATCGTCCACGTCGCGTCCTCGGTCAGCTGCTCGCGCCACGCGTCGAAGTCCTGGCGCTGCAGCGTCGCCAGGAACTCCAGTGCCAGCGCCTTCGAGTCGGTCACCGTGTCGCTCCCGTCACTCTGAACCCGCGCGCCCGCAGGGCGGGGCAGACGACCCCGTTCGCGAAGCGCCTTCCGTAGAACTCCCCCTCGCTGACGAGCCGCTGCCCGGCCGTCAGCTCCTCCGTGTCCTGCAGGATGCGCAGCACCGAGTCGGTGAAGCGCACGTCCGTCACCGGCCGCCCGATCCGGCCGTCCTCGATGAGGAACGTGCCGTCGCGTGTCATGCCGGTCAGCAGCGTCTGGCGCTCGTGCACGACGTTGACGTACCAGAGGCGCGTGACGTAGATGCCGCGCTCGATCGGCGCCGCGAGGGCGGCCTCGTCGGCCGCGCCGCCGCCCAGGAGGACGAGGTTCGTGGGGAACGCGCCCTCGGGCGAGCCGCCCGCCTCGACGGCGTGGCCGGTCGAGCGGGCGCCGTCGCCGGCGACCGCGGCGGAGCGCAGGTCGTGGACGACCGCAGTGGCGACGCCGTCGCGGATGAGCGGCACCGCCTGCTTCGGGACGCCGTCGGCGTCGTAGGCGCGCGCGAGGGTGCGCGGGAACGACCCCATGTCGCTCAAGGTGATCGAGGGCGCCGCGACCTGCTCGCCGAGGCGCCCGCTCAGCGCTCCGCGGCGCTCCGCGTGCGCGAGGCCGTTGAAGGCGAGCCAGCCGGCGAACTCGAGCAGGACGGCGACCGCCTCGGCCGAGAGCACGACGGGGTACTCGCCCGGCTCGACCGCCACGCCGTCCTCACGCGGCGCGTGCTCGACTGCGCGCCGCGCGAGCGCCGCCGCGTCGAGCTCGGCCGCCGACCGCGCCGTGTCGGCCGCGTAGCCGCTGCGGCCGTCCGCGTCGCGGCAGACGACCTTCATGAACGCGTCGGTCACGTCGTCGGTCGCGCGGACCCCGGAGCTCGTCGCGATCGCCGTGCGCACGGCGCCCGCGGTCCACAGCCCGAACGCCTCCAGCCCGGCGTCGCCGGCACCGCGGAACGCCGTGCGCAGCGCGTCCGCGCTGCGTGCCGGGTCCAGCTCGGCGGTCTCGGCGTCCCAGCCCGCGACCGGTGTCGCGTCGACCGCAGCGGGGAGCCCGGGGTGGTCACCGCGCCCCGCCCGCGCGGCGGCGCGCGCGACCGCGTCCGCCTTGCGCGCGGCCGCGTGCAGCGAGTCCTCGTCGAGGCGGTTCGTGGTGGCCGACGCGGTGTGGCCGTCGCGCAGGCAGAGGATCTCGACGGTCGTGTCGTCCACGCCGGTCGCCTGCGTGGGCGCGGAGCGGGCGAAGCGCGCCGACAGCGAGCGCTCGTGCACCACGGTGACCTGCGCGTCGCCGTCGGCGTAGGACAGTGCGCGCTCGGCGAGCTCCAGCGGCGCCTCGGCCATCAGGCGACGCCGACCTCCACGTCGCGGAACCGCGCGGGCGCGGTCCCGTGCGACACCCGCATGAGCTGGCCGGGTTCGCCCTTGCCGCAGTTGAGCAGCCCGTGGACGCGCCAGGACGACTGCGAGCCCACGGCGTCCAGCGACCCCCAGAACTGCGGCGTGATCCCCGCGTAGGACGGGTTGCGGACGAGCCCCGCGAGCTCCCCGCCGCGGATGAGGTGCCCGACCTCCGTGCCGAACTGGAAGTGCAGTCGCCGGTCGTCGATCGACCACGAGCGGTTGGTCTCCAGCAGGATGCCGTCGTCGGTGTCGGCGATGAGGTCCTCGAGGCTGCCGGCGGCTCCGGGGGCGATCGACACGTTCGTCATGCGCACGATCGGCTGGCGCGCGAAGCCGTCGGCGCGGGCGCAGCCGGCGGAGGCGCCGAGGCCCTGCGCGGAGGCGGACTGGCGGTCGGAGAGCGCTGCGAGCAGCGTGCCGTCGGAGATGAGCGTCGTGCGCCCGCCGGCGACGCCCTCGTCGTCCCAGCCGAACGATCCCAGCGCGCCCGGGAGCGTCGCGTCGGCGATGACGGTCAGGTGCTCGGAGCCGTAGCGCAGCGAGCCGAGGTCGGTGGGGGCGACCCAGCTCGTGCCCGCGTAGGAGGCCTCGCCGAGCAGGATCCGATCGAGCTCGAGCGCATGCCCGATCGACTCGTGGACCTGCAGCGCGAGCTGCTCGCTGCCGAGGACGACCGTGTGGCGGCCGGTCGGGCACGCCGGCGCGGAGAGGAGCTCGAGGACCTCCTCGCGGACGCGCACGGCGTTACCGGCGAGGTCGAGCGCGAGCATGCGCTCCCAGCCGCCCAGGCCGACGTCGCCGCCGTGCGCGCTCGGATAGGAGCGGACCTGCAGCTCGTCGCCGTCCACCGCGATCGCCTGGATGCCGCCGCCGCACTCGACGCGCGCCTGCGTGTACGCGGCGCCCTCGCTCGACGCGAACGCTGAGGTCTGACGGCGCAGGCTGGACTCGGCGGCCGTCTGCACGATGCGCTCGTCGCCGTGCAGACCGGCCTCCGCCGCGACGAGCAGCTCGAGCCGGTCCTCGAGCGGGATCCCGAACGGGTCGATCTCGCACGGCCCGCTCCAGTGCCCACGCGCGGGCGCGAGCGGGGTCATGGGGCGATCGGCCGCCGCGGGCATCGCCCGTGCCACGCCGAGGGCAGCGGTGAGGGCGCGTTCGGCGCCCTCGCGGGTCGCGTCGCGGGTCGCCGCGAACCCCCAGGCGCCGCCGACGCGGACCCGGACGCCGATGCCCTCGCCAGACTGCGCATCGACGCGCTCGACCTGCCCGTTGCGGATCAGCAGATGCTCGTCGTCGGTGCTCACGTGGCGCGCCTCC
>Ga0070665_100001549_pt1 | contig 26549 bp, 19 predicted proteins | sample KBSS13metaG_FD_65862 | JGI IMG/M metagenome (GOLD analysis project Ga0070665, IMG submission 65862) | Switchgrass rhizosphere microbial communities from Kellogg Biological Station, Michigan, USA - KBS S1-3 metaG | ecosystem: Host-associated > Plants > Roots > Rhizosphere > Soil ... | reverse complement strand
CAGCACGATCCCGAGCTCGACTCCTACCTCGCCGCCCTCGTGCCGGACGCCGGCGCGACGGGGAACCTCAGCGAGATCCTCCAGGTGCGGCTGATCGGCGCCCAGGCCGCGGACCTGCGGCGGGTCGCCGAGGAGCAGGGCGTGTCCGCGTCCGCGCTGGCCGCGCGCTGGATCGGTGAGCGGCTGGCCGGTGAGGACCCGCCCACCGGCCCCGTCCGCATCGGAAGCTGATCGTCAGGCCGCCTGACGGTCCGGTCGCCTGATGGTCCGCTTTCGCGACCTCAGCGCGGCGCCGACACCACGACCCGCGCCGCGTCGGCCGCCAGGCAGGGGCTCCCGCTCAGCCGCCCGACGTCGACGGCCCCCGCGAGCGCCCGGTAGCCCGCGGGCGAGAGGTGCAGGCCGTCGCCGGAGTCGAACGCCGGGGCGAGCCGGGTCGGCGCGGCGGGGTCGGCGACCGCGGAGGCGAAGTCGAAGATCCCGTCCGCGTGCGCGCGGCCCTCCGTCAGCACCCACCGGTTGACCGCGTCGCGCGCGGCGATCGCCCCCGGGGTGCCGTGCGCGCCGGTGGCGGACGGGGTGATCGTCGTCAGGAACACGCGGCGGCCGTCGGCGCGGACCCGGTCGGCGTAGGCCGCCAGGCCCGCGGCCACCTCCGCCGCACTGCGCCCGGCGGCCAGGTCGTTGGTCCCGATGTGCAGCACGACGTCCGTGGCGCCCGGGACGTCGTCGACGTCCGTGCCGTAGCGCAGCGCCGGGGCCTGCCCGGTCCCGCCCGCCACCAGCTGGTTCGCCGAGATCCCGGCGTTGAGTACGGGCATCGTCAGCGAGCCGGTGAGCCTGCCTGCGAGGGCGTCGGACCAGCGCTGGTCCCCCGTGCTGCCGACCCCGTCGGTGATCGAGTCCCCGACCAGCACCACGGCCTGTTCGGCGCGCGGGGTCAGGACGTCCAGCCCGGAGAGCACCGACCACGCGCCGACGGGCCGGGTGAAGGCGGTCGAGCCGGGGTCGTCGACGGCGTCGCCGGGCTCGGAGACGTACGAGGTCGTCAGGGCGACGGGATGCACCGAGACGGTGGCGGGGGCCGTCGGGAGGTAAAGGCTGACGGCCAGCGGGCGGGCCCGCTCGGCCACGAAGGGGACCGGGTCGCCGGTCAGCTCCTCCCCGGCGGGCACGACGACGCCGGGCGCCCCGCCGAAGGTCAGCGGGCGGACCGACCCGGGGGCCAGCTCCGCCCCTGCTCCCGCGATCCCGAGCGAGGCGGACTCGACCCGCAGCGGCTCGGCCCCGAAGCGGTTCGAGACGCGCACTCGGACCTCGGTGCCCGTCGCCTGGGGCGTCACGACCATGCGCAGCGTCCGGCCCGCGAGCTCGGCCCCGGATCCGGGCTGCGGACTGGTCCGCCAGGCCCCCACCCAGGACGGCCCGCAGTCCGCCGCGGCAGGCGCCGACGCCGAGGCCTCCGACGAGGTCGCGGGCAGCACCGCGACGCCGACGCCGAGTACCGCCGCCAACCCGATGAAGCACGCCACCCAGCCGCGAGTCCGCATGCCGTCGCCCTTCGTCCGTCCCCCTAAAGAGGGATGACCCGTTCACCCAGACGAACGACTCCGCACGCCCAACCGCCTATCGGCCATCCGGGTGGTGACGTTACGTAGATTCGGCATCACAGCTCGTGACTCGGTGGCGCACTAGGGTCGACACCGAGACGTCGAGGTCAGGAGGTACCGGTGGGTGCGTACGAGGACGTTTTCCGGGCCGCGGTGCAGGACCGGGAGGGGTTCTGGCTGCAGGCCGCGCAGGCGCTGGAGTGGGAGCAGGCGCCCACCCGTGCGCTGGACGACGCGAACCCGCCGTTCTACCGCTGGTTCCCCGACGGCGTGCTCAACGTCGCGTACAACGCCCTGGACCGGCACGTCGCCGCTGGTCGGGGGGACCAGGCGGCGTTGATCTACGACTCGCCGGTCACCGACACCAAGCGCACCTACACCTACGCACAGCTGACCGAACAGGTGGCGACGTTCGCGGGAGTCCTGCGCGATCTCGGTGTCACCGCGGGCGACCGTGTCGTGGTGTACATGCCGATGGTCCCCGAGGCCGCGATCGCGATGCTGGCCTGCGCGCGGCTCGGTGCGGTGCACTCGGTGGTGTTCGGCGGGTTCGCCGCCAAGGAGCTCGCGGTCCGCATCGACGACGCCGCGCCCACGGTCGTCGTGTCGGCCTCGTGCGGGATCGAGGGCAAGCGGGTCATCGAGTACAAGCCGTTGCTGGACAGGGCGATCGAGCTCGCCGCCCACAAGCCGGGCAAGCGCGTCATCCTGCAACGCCCGCAGGCCCTCGCCGAGCTGGGCCCCGACGACGTCGACTGGGCCGACGCCGTCGCGAACACCACCCCGGCCGACCCGGTGCCGGTGCGCTCCACCGACCCGCTGTATGTCCTCTACACCTCCGGCACGACCGGCAAGCCCAAGGGTGTGGTGCGCGACGGCGGCGGCTACGCGACCGCCCTGGCCTGGTCGATGCCCAACGTCTACGACGTCGGGCCGGGGCAGACGATCTTCACCGCGTCCGACGTCGGGTGGGTCGTCGGGCACTCCTACATCGTCTACGCGCCGTTGCTGGCCGGGGCGACCACGGTGCTCTACGAGGGCAAGCCGGTCGGCACCCCGGACGCGGGGCAGTTCTGGCGGGTGATGAGCGAGTACGGGGTGCGGTCGATGTTCACCGCGCCGACGGCGTTCCGGGCGTTGAAGAAGGAGGACCCGGAGGGCTCGTACGCGCGCAAGTACGACCTGTCCGGGCTCGAGTACCTGTTCCTGGCCGGTGAGCGGCTCGACCCCGAGACCTACCGCTGGGCCTCGGACCTGCTCCAGATCCCGGTGATCGACCACTGGTGGCAGACCGAGACCGGGTGGCCCATCGTCGCCGACCCGGTGGGGATCGAGCTGCTGCCGATCAAGCCCGGCTCCCCGACCAAGCCGTTGCCGGGCTGGGACGTCCAGATCCTCGACGCGAACGGCAGGCGACTCCCGGCGGGGGAGGACGGCGCGATCGTGGTCAAGCTGCCGCTGCCACCGGGTGCGTTCCCGACGCTGTGGAACGACGACGAGCGTTTCGTCTCCTCCTACATGTCCGCCTTCGACGGCTACTACCTCACCGGGGACGGCGGCCGGATCGACGAGGACGGCTACGTGTTCGTCATGGGCCGCACCGACGACGTCATCAACGTCGCCGGGCACCGGCTTTCCACCGGCGGGATGGAGGAGGTCCTGGCCTCGCACCCGGCCGTCGCGGAGTGCGCCGTGATCGGTGTGGCGGACCAGATGAAGGGGCAGGTGCCGCGCGGGTTCGTCGTGCTCAAGGCCGGTGCGGACCCCGATCCCGAGCAGCTGCGGGCCGAGCTGGTGGCGATGGTCCGAGACCAGGTGGGGGCGGTGGCGTCGCTCAAGGAGATCGCCGTCGTGCCCGCGCTGCCGAAGACCCGCAGCGGGAAGATCCTGCGCAAGACCATGCGCGGGATCGCCGACGGCCACGACGAGCCGGTGCCCTCCACCATCGAGAGCACCGACGTCCTCGACGCACTGCGTCCGGTCCTGCGCAAGGAGTAGCGCCTCGTCAACTTCGATGAAGCCGGGTAATGCGGGGGAACCGCGCCCGATAGGTCAGGCACGGCCGCTCCACGACGGCGTGGCCGCGCCCGACCGATTGGACGTTCATGCCCTCCCGTGCGACCGCACGCCAGCTCGCCCGCACCGCCGCCGTGACGACGACGGTCGCGGCCGCCCTCCTGTTCGGCCTCGCCGCACCGGCGGTCGCCGCCGATCTCTACAACTGCGACGACTTCCAGTACCAGGAGCAAGCCCAGGCGGTCCTCGACGCGGACCCGAGTGACCCGCACGGTCTCGACGGCGGGTCGAGCGGCGGACCCGACGGTGTCGCCTGCGAGTCGCTGCCGCACCGTCCGGTGACCACTCCGCCCAGCACGACCACCCCTCCGCCCACCACCGAGCCGACCGAGGAACCCTCCGAGGACCCCGCGCCGCCCGTCGAGCACCACGACGAGGAGTCCGACGACTCCCACGACGCCCCCTCGACGACCCCCACCCACGAGTCCGCGCCGATCCACCCCGCCTCCACCGGCGGCGGCGGCGACAGCGGCGGCGCCGAGCTCGCGGCCGTGGACCGGGACCGCGACTGCGCCGACTTCCCCACCCAGGCGGAGGCCCAGGCCGCGCTGATGAACGACCTCTCCGACCCCGAGCGCCTCGACGCGGACGACGACGGCATCGCCTGCGAGGACTCCTTCGGCACCGAGGGCAGGCAGGTCGCGGTGTTCCCGCTGGGCGGCGTGGCGACCGGGGGCTCCGGCCTCCGATGACGGCAGCACCACCGACAGCACCGCCTCCGACTGCACCGCCTCGGACTGCACCGCCACCGACAGCACCGCGGCCGGCGGGCCCACGACCGACGGTCCGGGCGACCACGTCGACGGCACGACCCGCTCGCATGCTCGCCGCGGCGGTCCTGCTCACCGCCCTGGCGGCCTGCAGCGCCCCCGCCGCACCCGCACCGCCCGCCGCCACCGTTGTCCCGGCCGCGGTCCCGGCCACGGCCCAGGCGCCGGTCCAGGCGACCGGGCCGCTGGCCGCGTCGGAGCCGGTGGGTCTGGAGGTCCCGGCGATCGGGGTGCGCTCCGGCCCGCTCATGCGTCTCGGGATCGACCGCGCGGGTGCGCTGGAGGTCCCGCCGGACGCCGCGACCGTCGGATGGTTCGGTCTCGGCCCCACCCCCGGCGCGACCGGGCCCGCGGTCCTGGCCGCCCACGTGGACTATGCGGGTGTGCCCGGCGCCTTCACGAACCTGAGGACGATGACCGAGGGCGCCGAGATCCGGGTGCTCCGCGCGGACGGCACCACTGCGCTGTTCACCGCCTACCGGGTCGCGCAGTACGCGAAGGCGGCCTTCCCGACCGCCGAGGTCTACGGCGACACCACCGGGCCCGAGCTGCGGTTGATCACCTGCGGCGGCGCGTTCGACAGGGGCAGCGGGAACTACGAGGACAACGTCGTCGTGTACGCGCGGCTGAGCGGGACCACCTGAGAGCGTCACCCGTCGTGTAACGCGGGGTTCCGCCCGCCGATGAGGGAGCGACGGTTCCGCTCCCCCGGCCGTCGCTCCCCCGTCTCGAAAGGGACCGATGTTCCGCTCCCGTGCCCGGGTGGCCGCGCTGTCCGCGGCGGCCCTCGGCCTCGTCGTGGTCACCTGCCTGGCGGCGGCCGCGGTCGCCCTCGGATCACCGGCGGCGCCCGTGCTCGCGCGCACGATCCCGCCCGCCCAGCCGCAGTGGCTCGGCCCCGGCCTGCTCCCGGTGACCACCCCGCCCGCTCCCGCACCCTCGGCGTTGGCCGAGGCCGCCCGCGCCGCATTCGACGCAGGCCCCGCACCGGTCTGCGCCACCACGCGAGCCGTCGCCCCCGGCGCGGCCCCACTGCGGGCCACCTCCGTGACCAGCGGCGATTCCGGGCAAGGGTGTCCTCAGTCACGCGGAATCCCCACCGCGGGTCCACCATGGGGGCCATGAAGGTGAACGTGGACTTCGACCTCTGCGAGAGCAACGCCCTCTGCATGGCGGCCGCGCCCGAGGTGTTCGAGGTACGGGACGACGACTTCCTCTACATCCTCGACGAGACCCCGCCCGAGGCGCTGCGGTCGAAGGTCGAGGAGGCGGTCCGGGCCTGCCCGAAGGCCGCGATCACCCTGGAAGGCTAGGCGCTGGTTGCCGGGGTCACTCCCAACGACGAGGATCGACCGATGACGTCGGTCTGGCACACGCCGTTGACCCCTCTGCACCTGCTCCGCCGGTCCGCGGCGGTCTACCCGGACCACACCGCGATCGTCTACGGCGAGCGGCGGACGACCTACGCGGAGTTCGCCGCGGAGGCGACGCGGGTCGCGCACGGGCTGCGCGGGTCCGGGATCGAGCCCGGGGACCGGGTGGCCTACCTGCTGCCGAACGTGCCGGAGATGCTCGTCGCGCACTTCGCCGTACCGCTGGCGGGGGCGGTGCTGGTCGCGATCAACACGCGCCTGTCCACCGAGGAGATCCGCTACATCCTCGACCACTCCGGGGCGAAGGTGCTGGTCGTCGACGGCGCGCTGCACGCGAGGGTGGCGCCGGTCGCGAGCGAGCTGAAGACCGTCGAGGAGATCATCACCGTCGTGGACCCCGCCGACCCGGGCGACGGCGTCGGCTCCGGCGTGCGCTACGACGACCTGCTGGCGCGCGGCGCCGACACCCCGATCCCGTGGGAGGTCGAGGACGAGGAGTCCACGATCTCGATCAACTACACCTCCGGGACCACCGGCCGTCCCAAGGGTGTGCAGTACAGCCACCGCGGGGCGTACCTGAACTCCTTCGGCGAGATCGTGCACTCCGGGTTCACCCCGGAGAGCGTCTACCTGTGGACGCTGCCGATGTTCCACTGCAACGGCTGGTGCACCCCGTGGGCGGTCACCGGGATCGGCGCCACCCACGTCTGCCTGCGCGAGGTCCGCGGGGACCGGATCTGGGAGCAGATCGGCGAGCACGGCGTCACGCATCTCAACGGCGCCCCCACCGTCGTCACCACGATCATGCGGGCGGACGAGGCCCGGGAGCTGGAGTACCGGCTCGTCGTGACCACCGCGGGCGCGCCGCCCAGCCCCACCACGATCCTGCAGATGGAGCAGATGGGCTTTCGGATCGTGCACGTCTACGGGCTCACCGAGACCTACGGCCCGTACACGGTGAACCAGTACCAGCAGGCCTGGGCCGCCGAGGAGCCTGCGGAGCGCGCGCGGCTGCAGGCGCGGCAGGGCGTCGGGATGATCCAGACGGACTCGGTGCGGGTCGTCGACAAGGAGATGCACGACGTCCCGGCGGACGGCGAGACCATGGGCGAGGTGGTCATGCGCGGCAACAACGTCATGACCGGCTACTACGACGACCCCGCCGCCACCGAGAAGGCCTTCGAGGGTGGCTGGTTCCACTCCGGCGACCTGGGCGTGGTGCACCCGGACGGGTACGTCGAGCTGCGGGACCGCGCCAAGGACATCGTGATCTCCGGCGGCGAGAACATCTCGACGATCGAGGTCGAGCAGGCCGTCGTCTCCCACCCCGCGGTGCTCGAGGCCGCCGTGGTCGGGGTCCCCGACGACGAGTGGGGCGAGCGCCCCAAGGCCTTCGTCGTGCTGGTCCCCGGCGGTGAGGCCACGCCTGCGGAGCTGATCGACCACGTGAAGTCGACGATCGCCCGGTACAAGGCGCCCCGCGACGTCGAGATCGTCGACGCGCTGCCCAAGACGAGCACCGGCAAGATCCAGAAGTTCGAGCTGCGCAACCGGACCTGAGTGGCGGTCATCGCCGTCCGGGAGGGCGTCCCATCGGTTAGCGTCGCTCAGTGTGAGTGCTGAGCAGAGCGCGTTCCGGGTGGGCGCCGGATCGGTGGCGGTCACCACCGCGACCGTGCTGCCGGTGTTCCTGCTCGGCGCGATGGCGGTGCAGGTCGGCGGCGAGCTCGGGTTCGATCCGGCCGCGCTGGGCCTGGTGGTGGCGCTCTACTTCGGGGTGTCGGCGCTGGTGTCGCTGCCCGTCGGCAGGCTCGTCGAGCGGTGGGGGTCGGCGCGGACCAGCCGGGTCGCTGTGGTCGGCGCGGCGGCGTTCCTGCTGCTCACGGCCGTCGCGGCGCGGAGCTACGGCTCGCTGGTGGCGATCCTGCTGTGCGGCGCGTGGTGCAACGTCATGGGCCAGCTGTCGTCGAACCTCACCCTGGCGCGGTCCATGCCGCCCGGACGGATGGGGCTGTCGTTCGGCGTCAAGCAGGCCTCCGTGCCGCTCGCGACCCTGCTCGCGGGGATCTCGGTGCCCGGCGTCGCGCTGACGGTCGGCTGGCGGTGGGCCTACGTGATCGCCGCGGGGCTGGCGCTCTGCGCGCTGGCCGCCGCGCCACGGGGGTCGGCCCCCACCGCGCGGGACCGCACCTCCGCGCGGGACCGCGCGACGGCCGCGCTCGCCGTGATCGCCGCCGCCGCGGGGCTCGGCGCCGCGAGCGCGACCGGGCTCGGCATCTTCCTGGTCGCCGCGGCGGTGGACCAGGGCGTCGATCCCGGGCTCGCCGGGCTGGTCCTCACCCTCGGCAGCGTGGTGGGTCTGGTCATGCGGATGCTGCACGGCTGGTTGGCGGACCGGCGCGGCGGCGCGCACGTCGCGTTCGTCGCGGCGTCGCTGCTGTCCGGGGCGATCGGGCTGGCCCTGCTCGCGGTGCCCGGCCCGGTCACGCTGGTCGTCGGGGTGGTCCTCGGGTTCGGGCTCGGCTGGTCCTGGCCCGGGCTGCTGCAGTTCGCGGTCGTCCGGCTCAACCCCGCCGCCCCCGCAGCCGCGACGGCGATCGTGCAGGTCGGCGTGTACGCGGGCGGGTTCCTCGGGCCGGTCGGGTTCGGGTTCCTCGCCACGCACGGCTCGTTCACGCTCGCCTGGTTGGTCTCGGCCGCCGCGATGGTGGTCGCGGGGATCGGGGTGCTGGTGGGCAGACGGATGCTCGTCGCCCACCGGAAGGCGCTGGTCAGCGTGTCCTGAGCCGGTCAGCCAGGGCGATCGCGTCCCGCGGGGCGTGCACCTTGACGTCGTTGTCGAAGTAGACGAACACGTCCAGGTCCCGGTCGAGCCAGCCGCGGATCCGCTCCGCCCAGGCGTCGAGCGCGTCGGGGGTGTAGCCGGAGACGTAGAGCTCCTCGGCGCCGTGCAGCCTGCAGTAGACGAAGTCGGCGGTCACGTCGGTCAGGAACGGCCACTTGCCCGCGGTGTCGGCCACGACCAGGCCGACGCCGTGCTCGCGGAGCAGGTCGAGGAACGCCGGATCGCGGAAGCTGTCGTGGCGGACCTCGATCGTGTGCCGCAGCGGCCGGTCCGCGGTGTCCGGCGGGGTCGCCTGCACCGGGTGCTCGATGCGCTCGTCGTGCTCCTTCGCCAGCTCGGCGGCCGCGGAGGTGCTGTGCGGCAGCAGCTCCAGGAACGCCCGCATCCGGTCCGGCCTGAACAGCATCCGCGGCGGGAGCTGCCAGAGGATCGGCCCCAGCTTCTCCCCGAGCGCCAGCGGGCCCGAGGCGAAGAAGTTCGCGACCGGCACTCGGACGTCCTTGAGCTGCTTCATGTGCGTGACGAACCGGGGCCCCTTGACCGAGAACAGGAACCCCTCGGGGGTCTCCGCCCGCCAGCTCGGCCAGGCCGTCTGGAACGAGTAGAACGAGCCGTTGATCTCGATCGACGACACCGCCCGGGACAGGTACTCCAGCTCCCGACGCTGCGCGAGCCCCGTCGGGTAGAACACCCCGCGCCAGGGCGGGTACCGCCATCCCGAGGTCCCCGTCCGCCAGGTCGCCATGCGCGCATTCTGCTCGGGTAACGCCGGGGCCGCCGCCTTCGTCATCCGGGTGTGATACCGCGATGGATCGTCCCGCTGGTGCTGGTCTCGGACCTCGCCCTGATCGCCGTGCTGTTCCTGGTGCTGGGCTGGCCCGCGGTGTTCTTCGCGGTGCCGGTGCTGGTCGCCTCGGTCATCGCGCTGCTGGTGCTGACCGCGACCACCCGGGCCGCGGGGAACCCGAGGGCCGGCCACGGCCGGGTGGGCGGCACCGCGCCTCCCCCCAGCTGGTCGGGCGGCGGCGACGCCTACCCGGACTGGACCGGCTCGGGATCCTGGTCGGGGTCCGACGGCACGTGGTCCGACGGCACGGGGTCCGGAGCGGACCCGACCTGCGGGTCCGGGTCCTGGGGCTCGGACTCCGGGACCTCGAGCTCGGACTCGGGCTCGGGCTGCTCGTCCGACTCGGGCTCGTCCTCGTCCTCGTCGTCGTCCGACTCGGGCTCCTCCTCGTCCTCGGGCTGACGGCGGCCCTACCCTCCGGGGCATGACCGGACCCGCCCAGCCCGACGACGGTTACCTGCGCGCCCTGGTCACCGCGACCGAACGGGCCGTCGCCGCGGCCGAACCCCTGAGCTCCGAGTTCGCGGGCGCCCCGGCGGACCTGCGGGACCCGGTGCGGGCGGCGGTCACCGAGCTGGGGGACGAGCTCGTCGCCCTGAGCCGGGACCTGCACGCCCACCCCGAGACGTCGTTCGAGGAGCACCGGTCCGTGGCCGCCGTGGCGGACCTCCTGCGGCGGCACGGGCACGAGCCCGAGGTGGGTGTCGGGTTGGCGACGGCGCTGCGCTGCACCACCGGGAACGACGGCCCGCACGTCGGGATCCTCGCCGAGTACGACGCCCTGCCCGGGATCGGGCACGGCTGCGGGCACAACGTCATCGCCGCGACGGCCGTCGGCGCGTTCCTCGGCCTCGCGGGCCGCGCTCCCGGCCGCGTCACGCTGTTCGGCACACCCGCCGAGGAGGGCGGCGGCGGCAAGGAGACCCTGGCCCGCCTGGGCGTGTTCGACGACGTCGACGCCGTCGTGATGCTGCATCCCTTCAGCCACGACGTGGCGATGCACCCCTTCCTCGGCCGCCGTCAGGTGGAGATGGTGTTCCACGGGGTCGCCGCCCACGCCTCGGCGCAGCCGTTCATGGGCCGCAACGCCCTCGACGCCGCGGTCTCGGCGTACACCGGCGTCGCGGCCCTGCGCCAGCACCTGCCGCCGAGCGACCGGCTGCACGGCACGTTCACCGACGGCGGCGCCCGCCCCAACGTCGTCCCGGACCGGGCGGCGCTGCTGTTCTACGTCCGCTCCATGGAGCCCGAGACGCTGCGCGACCTCGCCCACCGGGTGTCCGAGATCGCCCACGGCGCAGCACGCATGCACGGCTGCACCGTGGACCTGAGCTGGGACGACATGCCCGCCTACCTGCCGATCCGGCAGAACACGGCGTTGGCCGGGCGGTGGGCGGCGAACCAGGTCGAGCGCGGCCGCACCCCGCTCGCCCCGGGGATCGTCCCGGAGTTCCTCACCGGCTCCACCGATCTGGGCAACCTGTCCTACCGGCTCCCGGCCATCCACCCGATGCTCGCGATCGCCGGGCCGACCGCGGCACTGCACACCGTCGGGTTCGCGGAGGCGGCAGGCGGCGAGACCGGCGACCAGGGGGTCCGCGACGGCGCCGACGGGCTCGCCCTCACCGCCCTGGACTACCTCGCCGACGACGCCCTGCGGGCCGCCGTGGACGAGGAGTTCGCCGCCCAGGGAGGGCCGATCGACGTGCCCGCGTTCTTCGCGTGAGGATGGGTCCATGACCGATCTCCCCCGCGCCACCCGCGCCCTGCTGGACTGGCCCGTCGACCACGTGGCGGCCGCGGTGGTCGGGAGGTCCGGGGAGGTCCTCGCGACGGCGGGCGACCTGGACCGGGAGTTCCGGCTGGCGTCGGTGACGAAGCTGCTCTCCGCCTACGCCGTGCTGATCGCGGTCGAGGAGGGCGCGATCGAGTGGGACGACCCGGCCGGGCCCGAGGGCTCCACGATCCGCCACCTGGCCGCGCACACCTCCGGCCTGGCCTTCGACTCCCCCGACATCCAGGCGAAGCCCGGCACCCGGCGGATCTACTCGAACTCCGGGTTCACCGTCCTCGGCGACGCCGTGGCCGAGGCCAGCGGGATCGCGTTCCCGGACTACCTGCGCGAGGCCGTCTGCACGCCGCTGGGGCTCGAGGCGACCGAGCTGCGCGGACCGGCGGGGTCCGGCGGCTTCTCCACCGCCGCGGACATGGCCCGCTTCGCCGCCGAGCTGCAGGCTCCCACGCTGGTCGCGGCGGAGACCCTCGCCGAGGCCACCACCGTCGTGTTCCCCGGACTGAACGGGGTGCTTCCGGGCTACGGCTCCCAGCGGCCCAACGACTGGGGCGCCGGGTTCGAGGTCCGGGACGGCAAGTCCCCGCACTGGACCGGGACCACGAACTCCCCGCGGACCTTCGGGCACTTCGGCCAGTCCGGCACGTTCCTCTGGGTCGATCCCGAGCTCGGGGCGGCATGCGTCGTGCTCACGGACCGGAGGTTCGGGGACTGGGCGGTGCAGGCCTGGACCCCGTACAACGACGGGATCGTGGCAGCTCTCTAGAGAGTCTCGGCGAACCGGGAATCATCCGCCCGGGTCGTCCGTTGACCCAGGTGTCCGAGCCGGGCGACGCAGTGTCCCCGGGCCGCAATGGATAACCGCCGCCGCGGAATACCGTCAGGCTGGAGCCGCGGTGTGCAACTCGCCGCGAGGCGACCTGCGCTCGGCTCGGACACCAACTTCTCCTCAGGAGTACTCGCCCGTCGGCGGGATCGGCGTGGTGCCGGGCCTACCTGGCCGCGTCGGTGGCGCCCGAGGTGCGGCGGATCCTGCTGGTCGACGCGCCCGCGGTGCTGGGGTGGACGGCCTGGCGGGAGCACGACGCCGCGGGCCCGGCGCGGCTGCTCGAGGAGGGCCTCGCGGCCGTCGGCCAGGGTCCGGCCGTCGCCGCCCTGCTCAACGGCGCGATGAACGAGGCTGCCCTGTGGATCGCGGCGGCTGACGACCCCGAGGCGGCGCTGGAGGAGGCGTGGGCCGGTCTCCGACGGATGCTCGCCGCGCTGAGCTGAGCGTCAGCGTTCTTCGATCATGTCCTGACCGCGCTGGTACTCGGTGATGGGCTCGCCGCAGCGCCAGCAGTGGTCGGGCGAGTCCTCGGTGGGCATCGCCCCGCACTCCGGACACAACCTCCCGAGCCAGCAGACCGGATCGCCCATCCAGCCATGAGACCCCCGGCCGGGGAGCAAGTCCAGGGGTCTCACCGTTGCACGCGAGGCCCGCCGGGCGGCGGTCCGGGAACAAGTCCGGGGGTGCCGCCGTTGCATCAGGGGCCCGCCGGGCAAAGCCTTTGCCCCGACTTGGCAGACTTGCACCCACGATGACCTCCTCTCGATCCACCGGGGAAGACGTGCGCGCCGGAGACCCCGGTCCCCGCACGGACTCCCCCTCCCAGTCCGGTGCTCCCACCACAGCGACCGGACCCGCCGCGCACGAGCCCGCAGCCGAACCCACCGGCAGCGCCGCGCGCGGCGACGGGAGCCGCAGCCGTCGACCCCGCCGGCGCGGCTCCCGGGGCCGGAGCGCACCCGCTCAGCGGGGCAACGCGCCCGGCCCCACCAGCGACCTCCAGACCGCCGCGGACCCGGAGGACAGCCCCCGGCCGCGGGGCCGCAGGCCCGCCCGCCCGGCCCGCGACACCCCCGAGGCCCGAGCCGCCGCCGAGCGCAGGCTCGAACGCCGCCGCGCCGCCGTCCCGCGGATCACCTATCCCGAGTCGCTGCCGGTCAGCGCGCGCCGCGAGGACATCGCCGCCGCGATCCGGGACAACCAGGTCGTGATCATCGCCGGTGAGACGGGCTCGGGGAAGACCACGCAGCTGCCCAAGATCTGCCTGGAGCTGGGCCGGGGCATCACCGGGCTCATCGGGCACACCCAGCCGCGGCGGCTCGCCGCGCGCACCGTGGCCACCCGGATCGCCGAGGAGCTGCACACCGACCTGGGGGACGTCGTCGGCTGGAAGGTGCGGTTCACCGACCAGGTGAGCGACCGCACCCTGGTCAAGCTGATGACGGACGGCATCCTGCTCGCCGAGCTGACCGGCGACCGGGACCTGCGGCAGTACGACACGCTGATCATCGACGAGGCCCACGAGCGCAGCCTCAACATCGACTTCATCCTGGGCTACCTCACCCAGCTGCTCCCGCGCCGTCCGGACCTCAAGGTCATCATCACCTCGGCGACCATCGACCCGGAGCGCTTCTCCCGGCACTTCGGCTCGGCGGGCAACCCAGCCCCCATCGTCGAGGTCTCCGGCCGGTCCTACCCCGTCGAGGTGCGCTACCGGCCCGTCGTCGACCCGGACGATCCGGACGCCGACCCGGACCGCGAGGAGATCGACGCCATCGCGGACGCGGTGACCGAGCTCCAACGGGAGGGCCCCGGGGACATCCTGGTGTTCCTGCCCGGGGAGCGCGAGATCCGGGACACCACGGACGCGTTGCAGCGCAGGAGCTTTCGCAACACCGAGGTGCTGCCGCTGTACGCCCGGCTGACCACCGCCGAGCAGCAGCGGATCTTCTCCCCGCACACCGGGAACCGGATCGTGCTGTCCACCAACGTCGCCGAGACCTCGCTGACGGTCCCGGGCATCAAGTACGTGATCGACGCAGGCACCGCGCGCATCTCCCGGTACTCCCGACGCCTCAAGGTGCAGCGGCTGCCGATCGAGAAGGTCTCCCAGGCCAGCGCGAACCAGCGCGCGGGCCGCTGTGGCCGCACGAGCGACGGCATCTGCATCCGGCTCTACGCCGAGGACGACTTCGACGCCCGCCCCGAGTTCACCGACCCGGAGATCCTGCGCACCAACCTCGCCGCCGTCGTGCTGCAGATGATCGCGCTGGACCTGGGCGAGATCGCGGCCTTCCCGTTCGTCGAGCCGCCGGACTCCCGCGACGTCGCGGACGGCCTGGCGCTGCTCCACGAGCTGGGCGCGGTCGAGCACGGGAGGCTGACGGCGGTCGGCCAGTCGCTGAGCCGGTTGCCCGTCGACCCCAGGCTGGGCCGGATGTTGGTGGAGGCCAACAGGACCGGGTGCCTGCGCGAGGTGCTGGTGATCGCCGCCGCGCTGTCGGTGCAGGACCCGCGCGAGCGCCCCACCGAGCACCGCCAGGCCGCGGACGAGCAGCACAACCGCTTCAGGGCGGAGGGCTCGGACTTCCTCGCCTACACCACCCTGTGGGACTACCTCGCCGAGCAGCGGGAGGCGTTGAGCGGCAACCGGTTCCGCCGGACGCTGCGCGAGGAGTACCTGCACTACCTGCGCATCCGCGAGTGGTGGGACCTGCACGGGCAGCTCAAGCAGGCCGCGCGCTCGGCGAAGATGACCGTGAACGACTCGCCCGCGGACCCGGACCGGATCCACCAGGCGCTGCTCTCCGGGCTGCTGTCGCAGGTCGGACTCCTGGAGGAGACGGACAAGAAGACACGGGATCCGAAGGAGCGCAGAGGATCTCGCGAGTACCTCGGCGCCCGCAACGCCCGCTTCGCGATCTGGCCGGGCTCGGCGTTGGCGAAGAAGCCGCCGCGCTGGGTGATGGCCGCCGAGCTGGTGGAGACCTCGCGGCTGTGGGCGCGGACCGTCGCGTCGATCAAGCCGGAGTGGATCGAGCCGCTCGCCGGACATCTCGTCAAACGGACGTATTCGGAACCGCGCTGGTCGCGCAAGCGTGCGTCGGCGGTGGCCACCGAGCGGGTGACGCTGCACGGCATCCCGGTCATCGCCGACCGCACCGTGGACTTCGGGCGGATCGACGCCGAGGCCTCGCGTGAGCTCTTCCTCCGGCACGCCCTGGTCGAGGGCGACTGGGAGACCCGGCACCGTTTCTTCCGCGCCAACCGCGCGCTCCTCGAGGACGCCGAGGATCTGGAGCACCGCGCCCGCCGCCGCGACCTCGTCGTGGACGAGGACACGTTGTTCGCCTTCTACGACGAGCGGATCCCCGCGTCCGTCGTCTCGGGACGGCACTTCGACTCCTGGTGGAGGAAGGAGCCGCGCAAGGACCTCCTCGACTTCACGCAGGAGATGCTGGAGACCGAGGCGGCGCGCGGCATCGACCGCGCGGCCTACCCGGACCACGTCGCCGCGGGCGGGCTGACCCTCCCGCTGTCGTACGCGTTCGAGCCCGGCCAGGTCACGGACGGCCTGACCGTCGACGTCCCCGTCGCCGCGCTGCACCAGGTCGATCCCACCCCGTTCACCTGGCTCGTCCCGGGGCTGCGCGAGGAGCTGGTCACCGGCCTGATCAAGACCCTGCCGAAGGCGTTGCGGCGCAACTTCTCCCCCGCGCCCGACCACGCGAAGGCGGTGCTGGCGCGGCTGCAGGTCGGCGGCGAACCCCTGCTCGACGGGCTGGAGCGCGAGCTGGGCCGGATGCGGAACGTCGTGATCCGGCGCGAGGACTGGGAGCTCGACCGGCTGCCGGACCACCTCACCGTGACTTTCCGCGTCCTCGACGAGAAGGGTCGCGAGATCGGCCGCGGGACGGACCTGGAGAAGCTCCGCGAGGAGTTCGCGCCGCAGGTGCGGCGGGAGATCGCGCAGGCGGGCAAGGACATCGAGCGCACCGGGCTCACCACCTGGACGATCGGGGACCTGCCGCGCGAGCACGCGATCCGCCGCGGCAGCCATGTCGTCGTCGGCTTCCCGGGGCTGGTGGACCGGGGCGCGACGGTGGACGTGCGGGTGTTCGCCACGGCGGCCGAGCGGGACTCCGCGCACCGCCGCGGCGTCCGCAGGCTGCTCCTGCTCGCCACGCCGTCGCCCGCCAGACAGGTCCAACGGGGACTGGACAACCGGGCCAAGCTCACGCTGTCCCGCAACCCGCACGGCAGCGTCGACGCGATGCTCCAGGACTGCGTCACGTGCGCCGCCGACCACCTGATCGCCCGCGCGGGCGGCCCGTGCTGGGACGCCGCGGGCTACGAGCGCCTGCGGACCGTGTTCGCCCAGCACCTCGGCAGCGCGACGATGCAGGTCCTGCAGGCCGTCCGCGCGGTCCTGGAGCGGTGGCACCCCGTCCAGGCCGCGCTGGCCGAGCTGCGCTCCCCCGCGACACGGGACGGCGCCGCGGACATCCGCGCCCAGCTCGGCGCGCTCGTCGGGCCGGGGTTCGCCGAGCGGGCGGGCGCCTCGCACCTCGCGGACGTCGTGCGGTACCTGCAGGCCGTGGAGGTCCGCATCGACAAGCTGCGGGTCGATCCCGCCCGCGACGCCGCCTGGACCGCCGAGGTCCACGCCGTCGCCGACGAGTACGAGGCCGAGCTCGCCGCCCTCCCGCCCGGCGTCGACCCCGCACCCGCACTGACCGAGATCCGCTGGATGCTCGAGGAGCTGCGGGTCGGCCTCTACGCCCAGCCGATGCGGACCCGCTACCCGGTGAGCATCAAACGCATCCAGAAGGCGATCGACGCCCTCCCCTGAGCGCGCCCGCGTGGCCGAACGCCCGGCCCCGGCGATCCGGTCGGCCGTGCGGGACCTCCCCGGGGATGCCACGCTGGCCCCATGGAGTACGCCCATCTCGGCGAGGCGTTGGGGACGGACTTCTTCTCGGTGCGCGAGCAGTTCACCGAGGAGCAGTGGTCCACCTTCGCCACGGTCCGCAGGTTCGTCGACGCCGAGGTGCTCCCGGACATCGGGGACTACTGGGAGCGGGCCGAGGTGCCCTGGCACCTGGTCCGCAGGCTGCCCGAGCTCGGCATCGTCGGGGAGACGATCAAGGGGTTCGGCGCGGCCGGGATGAGCCCGCTGGCCAGCGGCCTGGTGCACATGGAGCTGCATCGGGGCGACGGCTCGCTGGGCACGTTCCTCGGCGTGCACGCCGGGCTCGCGATGCAGTCGATCGCGATGTGCGGCAGCGAGGAGCAGAAGCAGCGCTGGCTGCCCGCGATGTCCACGATGGACAAGCTCGGGGCCTTCGCGCTCACCGAGCCCGAGCACGGGTCGGACTCCGTCGCGCTGGAGACCACCGCCCGCCGCGACGGCGACGGCTGGGTGCTCGACGGGCGCAAGCGCTGGATCGGCAACGGGACGATGGCCGACCTCGTGGTCGTCTGGGCCCGGGACACCGACGACGGCGAGGTCAAGGGCTTCGTCGTCGAGACACCCGCCGAGGGCTACGAGGCGGTGGCGATCCCCGGCAAGGTGTCGCTGCGCGCGATCCACCAGGCCGACATCACGCTGACCGGCGTCCGGGTGCCGGAGGAGAACCGGCTCGCGGAGGCGCACACCTTCGCCGACTGCGGCCGGGTGCTCGCCACGACCCGCGCCGCGTGCGCGTGGATGGCCCTGGGGCACGCGACCGCGGGCTACGACGCCGCCCTGCGCTACGCGACCGACCGCACCCAGTTCGGCAAGCCGCTGGCGAAGTTCCAGATCGTGCAGGAGCGGCTGGTGCACATGCTCGCCGACCTCACCGGGATGCAGCTCTACTGCATGCAGATCGGCAGGCTCGCCGAGGCCGGGCGGCTCTCCCCGACGGTCGCGGGGCTGGCCAAGATGCACAACACCCGGACCGCCCGGAAGATCCTCTCCATGGCGCGGGACATGTTGGGCGGCAACGGCATCCTGCTGGAGCACCACGTCGCGCGGCACTGGGCGGACATCGAGGCCATCCACACCTTCGAGGGCACGGAGACCATGCAGACGCTCATCGTCGGCAAGGACGTCACCGGGATGGGCGCGTTCGGCTAGCGCTAGCTGAGCCCGGCGGCCTTCCAGGCGTGGTAGCCGCCGACGAGGTCGGTGGCTCGGTGCAGGCCCAGGTCCTGCAGCGAGGCCGCCGCCAGGCTGGAGGTGTAGCCCTCCGAGCAGGCGATGATCCACACGCGGTCGACCGAGTCGGCCTCGGGGATGCGGGCCTCCGAGGTGGGGTCCAGCCGCCATTCGAGGTGGTTGCGCTCGATGACCAGCGCGTCCGCGAACTCGCCCTCGTCCGCCCGCTGCCACCCCGGACGGATGTCGACCAGCCGGGCTCCCTCGGCCAGCAGCGCGGCCGCCTGCTCGGGGCCCACCCGGTCCAGCTTGGTCCGCGCGGCCGCGAGCATCTCGTCGATCCGACTCGACCCTCTCGCCGGCTGCGCGGGCTCCGCGCCTCGCCGGGCAGGCTGCGCCGTCGGTTCGCTCGCTCGCTCGCTCACGCGGGGATCTTCTCAGGCTCGTGCGTGAGCTCCGTGCGAGTGCGCCGCAGGAAGCCGCCCGGCGCGACGTCGTAGTAGCTCATCGCGGTCAGCGGCGGGGAGTAGGCGTGCACGCTCACCGCCGTCTCGACCTGCGTGTTCGCGACGTCGTGCACGTGGCCGAGCGGGAAGGACGCCCCGCGGCCGGTGTGCAGGGTCCGCGAGCGCAGCCCCTCACCCGCGACCCAGTGCTGCTCCACGAGCTCGCCGCGCACGACGGTGAGCGCACCCAGGGAGCCGGCGTGGTCGTGCAGCTCGGCGATCTGGTCGGTGGTCCACGAGATGAGCCAGACGTCCACGACGTCGGTCGACGAGAGCCGCCGTGACCAGCGGTGCACCGGGTCGATCTCGACGGCGTGCTCCCCGCGGCCCACCTCGTCGGCGAAGCGACGGGTCAGCGCGGCGAGGTCGGACAGGGACAGCGGCGTGGGGGCGTGCGTGAGCACGGCGGTTCTCCAGTGGTCGAGCGAGTGCGAACGTCGGTCAGTTCGCGCTGCGACAGCACTGGTCGAACAGGTGCGCGCGACGGCTCTCCCAGATCGGGCCGAGGGTCCACGCGGGCATCACGATACCAGTTGTACACATCGCCGACACGGACGGGTAGTCGCCTCCCACCGCCCGGAACGCGGACTCAATGTCCGGACACCTCAGTCGGCGGTGTCGATGAGGGTGTCGAGGCCCGCGAGCACCAGGATCCGGCGGGCCGGGCTGTCCGACGCGGTCACCACCGACAGGTCGGTCCCCGCCGACCGCGCGCGCTGGACCAGCTCGGACAGCAGCGCGATCCCCGCGCTGGAGACGTAGGCGTCGGTGGCGAGGGTGAGCACCAGCGTGCCGCCGCGGTCCAGTTCCGCGAGCAGGTCCGTCCGCACCGCCGCGACGCCCGCGAGGTCCAGATCACCCTCCACGTGCAGCCGCACCGTGCGGTCGTCCGCCCACCGCCGCAGCCGGGTGACCCCGGGCGGGGTCGAGGCGGGGGCGTCGGCGGGACCGCCGGGCAGGCGCGGGGTGATCTCCACCGGCATGGCGGGCATCCGGAACCAGATCTCGGTCCCGTCGTCGGCGGGCAGCACCTCCACGTCGACCGCCAGCTCGCGGATCAGCGCCAGCCCGCGGCCGCGGTACCCGGGGTCCTCGGGCGGCGGGCGCCAGAGCCCGTGGTCGACCACCCGCACGGCGACCGACCCGTCGGGGAGCAGCTCGATCGACAGCACGACGGCGTCCGGGCCGGGCTGCGGGCCGCCGGTGTACGCGTGCTCGACGGCGTTCGTCACCGCCTCCCCCACGGCCAACTGCAGGTCCGTGGTGCCGTCGAGGTCCAGCCCGCACTCCGTCGCCCAGGCCGCGATCGCCCGCCGCATCGGGGCCAGGCACTCGGGATCGGCGGGCATGCTGCGGGTCAGGGTGGGCCGCACCCGCCTGGCCAGCACGACGACGGTGTCGTCCGGGGCGCCGCCTTCGTCCAGCATCCGCTCCAGCAGCACGTCCACCATGTCCGGCGGGCGGTGGTGGGCGAGCTCGGCGAAGGTCTCGGCGAGCCGGTCCAGCCCGTCGTCGACGACCTCGGAGCGGCGCTCGAACAGCCCGTCGGAGCAGAGCAGGATCGTCTCGCCGAGGTCGATCCGACCGTCCGCCTCGCTGAAGGGCGGGCGCCCGACCACCCCGAGCGGGGTGCCGCGGCCGCCGTCGAGCACCCGGATCCCGCTGGGCCCGGCGACCAGCGGCGGCGGGTGCCCCGCGCAGGAGTACCGCAGCGCCCCCGTCGCCGTGTCGACGACCGCGCAGGCGACCGTGCTGGCCCGTGCCCCCGCGACCCGGCGGGCGAAGAGGTCGAGCTGTTCGAGGGCCTTCGCCGGAGGCTGGCCGTTGACCAGGTTCGCGGCCAGGGCGCTGCGCAGCTGTCCCATGACCGCGGCGGCGCCCGGCCCGCGGCCGACGACGTCCCCGACAGCCAGGGCGACCAGCCCGTCCGGCAGGTCCAGGACGTCGAACCAGTCCCCGCCCGCCTCGGTGCCCGCGGTCCCCGGGTTGTAGCGGGTGGCGACCGTGAGGCCCTCGATGTCGGGCAGCTCCTGCGGCAGCAGGCTGCGCTGCAGGGTCACGGCGACCTCGTGCTCGGCCTGGTGCAGCCGGGCCCGCTGCACGGCCTGGGCGCACTGGCTGGCGAGCGTGAGCACGAACCCGCGCTCGTCCGAGCCGAACGCCGGGTCGGTGGTGAACCCGAGCCCCACCGCCCCGATCGCCCGGCCCGCGACCAGCAGCGGAACCGCCGTGTGCACGGGGTAGGGCTCCGCCCGGGAGGGCACGTCCCACATGGGCTCGCCCGAACGCACCACCCGCGCCAACGGGTGGCCGGAGGGGACCGAGCCGTTCCCCGCGCCGTCCCATCCCTCCGCGGCGAGGGTGTGCAGGACTCCCTCGTCGTCCGCCAGCAGGACGATCACCGAGTCGGCCCCGATCGCGGACCGGCCGTGGGCCAGGATCACGTCGGCGACGGACTCGATGTCGGTCGCCCTCGACAGCGCGGTGGCCACGGCACCGAGCCGCTCGGCCAGCCGCCTGCCCTCGGTCTCCGCGACCAGGAGCAGCGAGCGGTCCAGCGCCTGCGCGGCCAGCTCGGCCACCGCGAGGGCGGCCTCCCGGTCGTTCGGCGTGAACACCCGCGGCTCGGTGAAGCCGACCGCGACCATCCCGAGATCGCGCCTGCCCGCGACCAGCGGCAGCCAGAAGGCGGCCTGCAGGCCGGAGCGGGTCATCCACTCCGCGGTCCCCGGATGCCGCATGTCCTCGGCGGTCTCGACCCACTGGGCCCGCCGCGTCCCGACGGCGTCCCCCGCCGGGCTGGGCACCTCCAGCGAGATGGTGCTCAGCTCCGCGGGGACCGGTCCGTGCCACCCGTGCAGCGACAGCAGCTGCAGCCCCCGACCGCCGGTCTGCCACACCCCGGCCATGGGCGCGTCGAGCAGCGCGACGAGGTGCGCCGCGGCGATCCGGGCCACCTCCTCCGGCGTGGCGGCGGCGGACATCTCCGCGGTGGCGGTGTGCAGCAGACCGAGCCGGGTCGCGCTGGCCCGCTCCTGCTCCAGCAGCCGGGCGTTGTCGACGGCGACGGCCGCGCGCCGGGCGAGCTCGCCGAACAACGCGACGTCCGACTCCACCAGGACCGGCGAGTCCCCGCAGCGGGCCAGGCCGAGCAGCCCCAGCATCCCGCCGCGGGCGCGCAGTGGGACCAGCATCGCCGAGGTCGCCCCGGAGCGGTCCCACGCGGCGCGCTCCTCGGGACGCAGCCGGGCGAGCTCGGCGGCCAGCGTGGGCGGGTCGAGCAGGACGGGATCGTCGCCGATCTCGTACAGCACCGGCAGGCTCGGCAGCTGCGGCAGGTCCGCCTCCACCGCGGGATCCGCGGCCGCGACCGTCTGCACGGTCATGCCGTGGCCGTCGTCGGCGAGGACCCGGACGACGTCGGCGAGGCCCTCGTCGACCAGCGCGCGGGCGAGCGCGGCGAACCGGTCCGCGCGGGTGACCTCGCGGTCGAGGATCTCGCCGAGCTCGGCGTAGAGCTGGTGGCGACGCTGCTCGGCGTGCCGGGCGTCGATGTCCAGGCAACCGCCGACATACCCGCCGGACCGCGACCCGTCCGCGACCGGGGCACCGCGGTCCAGCACCCACCGGTGCCTGCCGTCGCCGCCCAGCAGCCGGTACTCGACCTCGAACGGCGCGCCGGTGCGCGTCGCCGCGGCGACCACCGAGTCGTAGCGCTCCCGGTCGTCCGGGTGGATCCGCGTCCGCCAGTCCAGGCCCAGCTCGGAGCCCTGGTCGGCGCCGGTGAAGTCCTGCCAGCCGCGGTTGACGAAGACCCGGTGCCCGCCGGCGTCGTCCACCCAGATCAGGGCGGGGGTGGAGTCGGCCATCGCGCGGAAGCGCAGCTCGGCGTCCCGGCGGACCCGGCCCAGCTGCAGGTGGTTGGCCACCCGGGCGAGCAGCTCCCGGGAGGAGAAGGGCTTGACCAGGTAGTCGTCCGCGCCCGCGGCGAGGCCCTCGACCGCGGCCTCCTCCCCGGCCCGCGCGGACAGCAGCACCACCGGCAGACCGGCGGTGCGCGCGTTCGCCCGCAACGCACGCAGCAGGGTGATCCCGTCCGGCTCCGGCATCATCACGTCCGCGACGACGAGGTCCGGCGGATCGGCCGTGGCCAGCTCGAGCGCGGTCGCGCCGTTGCCGACCGTCTGCACCGACCAGTTCGCGCTCAGCAGCCGACGCAGGTGGTCGAGCATGTCCGGGTCGTCGTCGACGACGAGGACCCGCCCGCTCGGGGTGTCCGGCACCTCCGGCGGGAGCGGCGCGGGCTCGTCGACCTGGGCGGGGGTCCAGCGCAGCGCCTCGGCGACGAACGGCTCGAACGTCTCGGGCCGCGGGTGCGGCGCTCCCGAGGGCCTGCCGGTCGTGATGTTCTCCACCGGCAGGTGCGCGAAGCCGAGCGGCAGCCGGACGGTGAACGTGCTGCCGGATCCCTCCACACTGGACACCTCGACGGTGCCGCCGTGCACCTCGGCGAGGTTGCGCACCAGGGCCAGGCCGATCCCGCTGCCCTCGCGCGAGCGGGCGCGGGCCGTGCGCACGCGGTGGAAGCGGTCGAACAGCCGGGCGACCTCGGCGGCAGGCACCCCGGTGCCGGTGTCGGCGACCTCGAGGACGAACCACTCCGCGTCCGTGCGGGTGGTGACGCGCAGCCCGCCCTCGAAGGTGAACTTCAGGGCGTTGCTCAGCAGGTTGAGGACGATCTTCTCCCACATGTCCTGGTCCACCCAGGTGGGGCGGTCCGAGGGCGGGGAGTCGATCTCCAGGCGCAGCCCGGCGCGCTCGGTCGGGGCGCCGAACAGCGCGGCGAGCTCGGCGGTGAGGCTGCCGAGGTCGATCGGGGCGAACACGGCGTCCGCGCGGCCCGCCTCCAGCCGGGAGACGTCCAGCAGCGCGTTGACCAGCTTGAGCATCCGCTGCGCGCTGCGGTGCGCGACGCCGGCCTCCTCCCGCACCACGGGGTCCGCCGAGCCGCGCAGCACCTCCAGCGGGCCCATGATCAGCGACAGCGGGGTGCGGAACTCGTGGCTCACGCCGGTGAAGAACTCGGTGGTCGCCCCGTCCAGCCGGGGGGCGGCGCGGTCGAGGGCCGGGGCCCCGGTCAGGGCCGCGTCCAGGTGGGCGGCGACCAGCCGCAGGAAGCCGACCTGGTCGGGGTCGAAGGGGCGCAACGGGTTCCCGCCGACCAGCGCGGACCCCTTGCCGGTCAGCCGGGCGCCGAACGCGCAGCCGCCGACCGGGCCCTCCTCCCCGATGCGCGCGTCCGCGGGCGGCTCGCCGATCGTGACCGTGCCGTGCGGGCCGTCGAGGACCGCCCAGGAGACGTCCGCGGCGCGGTCCAGCACGGCCGCGACGTGGTCGACGACCTCCTCCACCGACCCCGCCGACCGGCCCGCGTCGGCGAGGCCGGACAGCAGCGCCGCGCGACGGTCCGCGACCACCTCCGCGGTGATCTCCTCCACGACGCCGAACACCCCGGCCACCCGGCCGCCGACCCGTACGGGCCCGATCCCGTGCCGCCAGAACGTCTCCTCGGGACCCGCTCCCCGGTCCGCGACCAGCCGGGCCTGCTCGGCCGCCGCGGGCTCGCCGGTCCGCAGGACCCGCCGCAGCAGCGGGCCGATCTGCGCGGCGGCCTCGGGGAAGCTCGTCGCCAGGGGGTGTCCGAGCGCCGCGGGGTGCCGGGCGCCCGCGGCCGCGGCGAACGCCTCGTTGTAGACGAGCAGCAGCTCGGGACCCCAGCAGAGGAGCATCGGGCGGGGCGAGCCGAGCATCAGGTCGACCGCCGTGGCGAGCTCGGGGGGCCAGTCGGCGCGCGGGCCGAGCGGGGTGTCGCCGGCCGCGAGCCCGCGCCGGACGGTCGCGTCCGGGTCGCTCACGTGCCCCTCCTCCGCGTCGCCGGGGATCGACGCCGGCCTCAAGCCTGCCGGCTCCGCCGCGGGTCGGCGACTCGGTGGCCCGCGGGGGCCCGATCGGGCCCCCGCGCCGGGGCAGGATCACGCCAGGATTCACGCCATGGCCACACAGCACGAGTACGGCGACCGGGAGATCCAGGGACGACGCGTCGGCTTCCCGGTGCGGATCGGGGACGCGGGGGCGGCCTGCGCGGTCTACCCGGTCCGACGGGCCAGGGCCGCGGCCCTGACCGGCGGTTTCGCCCCGTTCACGCTGGGCCCCTGGGCCTTCGCCGTGGTGGGCCTCGTCCAGTACCGGGTCAACGACCTCGGCGTGTACGACGAGCTGGCGCTCGCCTTCCCCGTCCGGCACGGCGGCGCGGTGGGTATCCACATCACACAGCTGCCGGTCACCGAGGAGTTCACCCGCGAGGCGGGCTCGGCGCTCTGGGGCCTGCCGAAGTGGCTCGGCGAGGCGGAGCTGGAGATCGACGGCGGCCGCGCGACCGGCCATCTCGCGCACGCCGGGCGGCACGTGCTCACCGCGGCGATCAGCGCGCTGCTGCCCTTGCCGTTCCCGTTCCGCGGCGAGGTGACGGCCTTCTCCCACGGCGCAGGCGGGGTGCTCGCGAGCCCGATGCGCGCACGGATGCGCGGGATCCGGGTCGGCATCGGCGCCTCCCTCGTCCTGGGCCACGGCCACCCGATGGCCACCGAGCTCCGCTCCCTGCACCTGCCGCGCCGCCCGCTGCTCACCGCGATCGTGGACCACCTGGCCTTCGACATGCATGAGAGTTCGCTGTTGCAGTGACCGCTGTGAAGGTTGACCGCGTGCTGATCTACGCACGCGGGTGAACGACCAGATCGACGAGCTGCAGGCCTGGGCCGCGCGCGAGAGGCCCACCGCGACGATGGCATCTCAGCGAGCCATCGCGGCATCGCCGCGCAAGTAGGGCCGTTCGGCAAGCCGCACAACCGCACGAAGAGCGCCAGCCGGTCCACCCACGCCAGGCGTCGGTGGGGCGGAAACCCCCTCCGGAATGAGGTCTCGGGTGCGGGCAGCGCCCGTCAGCTCAGACGGCGACGGGTGATGTGGACGTGTCACGAGACCTGACACGTCCAGACAACGTGTTAGGTGACCACGGCTGATGAGCTGTTCAAGCACGTCGACTCCGGCGGTGGAGATCACGCCACCAAGGAGGCACTGCGCTACCGGAGCGCGCTGTTCGCAGGGGTTGAGTCGATCAGGAACCGGCCGCTCACGTCTGTGACAGCTGCTCGAATATGTTCCGAACTGCAGGGTCGAGAGATGGCCGTTCGTGCGGTGCCCGGCACGCGAATCGCCAACCCGGCCACACGTCAAGTCGTGTACGCACCGCCCGAGGGTGCGGGCCTGATCCGAGAGAAGCTCTCGGCCTGGGAGCGATTCGTCCACGCTGACGACGATCTCGATCCGCTGGTGCGCATGGCGGTGAGCCACTACCAGTTCGAGGCCATCCACCCCTTCCACGACGGCAACGGACGAACCGGCCGCGTCATCACCATCCTGATGCTCATCGAGGCCGGTCTACTGAACGACCCGATCCTCTATCTCTCACGCGCCATCATCGCCCGCAAGAACGACTACTACCGACTCCTGCGAGCCGTGACAGCCGACGGTGCCTGGATCGAGTGGGTGCTCTACATGCTCGACGTCGTTCGCGAGTCCGCGGTGTCGACCACGCGAAAGATCGGAGCCATCCGCACGTGCCAGGAGGACATCGCCGAGCGAGCTCGTGCTGCTACCCCAGGCGGACGGAACGCACAGTTCCTGGCCGTGCTGTTCGAGC
>Ga0070665_100001548_pt1 | contig 26554 bp, 20 predicted proteins | sample KBSS13metaG_FD_65862 | JGI IMG/M metagenome (GOLD analysis project Ga0070665, IMG submission 65862) | Switchgrass rhizosphere microbial communities from Kellogg Biological Station, Michigan, USA - KBS S1-3 metaG | ecosystem: Host-associated > Plants > Roots > Rhizosphere > Soil ... | reverse complement strand
GGCCGCGCTGCGCGAGTCTCCGGCGGGGCATTACCTGATGGGCCGGCTCGAGCAACTGGTGTGGGAGCGCGTGACCCTCAACGAAGAGCGCGTCCAGCAACGACGGGTCCGCTCCTCTGTGCTGATCTTCAGCATCGCAGCCGCGTTCGTCGGCGGCATGATCGTGGGTGGGCACGAAAGCCACGAACGGCCGCGTGGACTGCTCGTCGACGATGCGGAGCTGCTGCTTCCTGCCGCGATCAACTGAATCCAGCGCGGAGCCGGGATTGTCTGTCACGGCTCATGAAGCGCCCCCGCCGCCACCTGCGACCGATGGCGCGCTTGCACTGCGCGCCGTGGCGGGGGAGGACGCTGCATTCTCGATACTCATGCAGCGTCACAAGGCGCCGCTGTACCGCTTCATCCGCCGCTATGTCGGCCACGACGATGACGCCTTCGACATCCTGCAGGACAGCTTCGTTTCGGCGTGGACCGCGCTGAAGCGGTTCGATCCGCAGCGACCTTTCGCGGCGTGGCTGCGTCAGATCGCGCTCAACAAGTGCCGCGATCACGCACGGCGTCGCGTGCTACGCGCCATCGTCCGCTATGTTTCAGGCGAGCACGACGATGCGCCCGCCGCCGCCCGCTGGGCGAATCCCGAAGCGGCGCTGCGCGTGGACGAGACCCTGCGCCAGCTCGATGCGGCCATCGTCTCGCTGCCCTTGCCGCTGCGCGAGCCGCTCATCCTGTGCGTGTTCGAAAACCTGTCGCACCGTGAGACCGCACAGCTCCTGGGCATATCGGAAAAAGCGGTCGAAACGCGGCTGTATCGCGCCAAGCGCGAGCTCGCCGCGCGCGTCGATCGAGACAAACTGGACTCCTTGCACGAGGATGCAGATTCATGAGCACCGAGCCTTCCCGTTTTTCAGTCGACGCGGGACGTCGACCGCCGCCGCCGACGCCGACGCGGCTGCCGCGCCGGCCGCTGCCCTGGCGCAGCTCGCTCGTGACGATCCTGCTGGCTGGGCTCGCGGCGTTCGTCGGTGCCCGCCTTGGCAGTCACCAGGCACCGACGCCCAGTCAGCCCTTGAGCGAACGCCTCTTCGGCATTCTCGGAAACGACGTTGAGCTGTCGAGCGAGCAGCGGCAGACGATCCTCGCGATCGCTGATCGTTATGCGCCGGAGCGCGATCAGCTGCGACTACGCAGCCGGATGAGCAATGCAGATCTGCTGCGATCGATGGTGCACGAGCAGCGCTTTGGTCCCGAAACGAAGCAGGCGCTGGATCAACTGCAGGTCGTGATGGGACAGCGCCTTCAGCAGTCGCTCGAATACATGCAGCAGGTGCGGGACGTGCTCACGCCCGCACAACGTGCGGTCTTCGACCGTCGACTCATCGAGGAGGCGGCAGCGACCCGCTGACGAGCGGTGATCAGCGGGAAGCCTTGTTGCCCGCGGCCTGCGAGACAGCAGGCGAGGAGTTGGGCAGCACGTGGACGTCGAGAACGTCGGCAGCCACGTCCGTTTGTCCGAACGACGTGACCGACAGAAGGGCTTCGAACGAGTCGGGCAGCGGGTCTCGAAAGGCGCGCAGCCGCTTTTCCAGGTCCTTCAGGCTGCTCGGCGATGTGAACGTCCGAACGGTCAGCAGCATCCCGGAATTGCGCGCGCCCGGCGTGAGAATCACGATGTGATTTCCGCTCGGACCCTTGAAGCGTGCGGCCAGCGCGTACTCCGTGTGTTTCAGCGTGAGCTCGCCCTCGGGCAGATACGTTTTGCCCGTCACGATGTCATGGATGGCCGTCGACTGCTGGTCGTATCGATACCGGGACTGCAGCTCGTAGTGGCCGGCGAGCGGGCCGAGCCGCGACAGCGGGCCGATGTAGATGATGTCGTACTTCTGCAGGTCGTCTACCTGCAGATCGTCGCGCGCGCGCACTTCGATCTGCCGCCCCGGGTGACTGACGAGCCGTAGCACCGAAGCCATGCCGATGGTGGTGCTCTTCTGCAGCATCGAGGTGTATCTCTGGCCGCGACCGGCTGCGATCGACGGGTTCTGCGCCAGGAACACCCGCAGCTCTTCGCTCGAGTTGATCGCCCGATCCCGGATCAACTGCACGCGGCCCGTCAGCGGATCGACGTTGGTGTACATGAAGCCGTCGCCCAGCACGAGCATGAGCGGCCGATTGGAGTCGATGATTCCCGACCATAGCCGGGTGCGTGCGAGCTCGGCGGCCACGGGATCGAGACCGGGGGTGGGGCGATCCAGCCAGAAGTACCCGTTGACCAGCACCGACACCGTCAGCAGGGCGGTGGCGGCGATCGCCCATCCGCGCAGCCATCGGGCTCGCGGCGGGGGAGTCGGAAGCTCGGCTGCAGGCGCGGGCGTGTCCGGCGGTGGTGGCGCAGTGTCTGCCACGGGCGCCGATACGACTTCCGTCTGGGTGGGCACGAGGTCGCGCGGAATCCAGACCAGACGGTATCCGCCCTTCGGAATGTCGAAGTGCACTTCGTCCTGCTGGCCGATGCCCGCGTAATAGTCGTGCAGACGCCGGCGCAGCGCTCGCACGGCCACCCGGACCAGGGATTCTTCGGCGCTGTTGAACGAGGCATCGCGACCGAAGACGTCGATCGCAATCTCGGTCTCCTTGGGCGTCTCTTCACGTAACGCGCGCTCGGCGAGGTACCGCAGCAGCCTCTGGCTCGCTTCGGACTTTTCCATGTGCTCCGAGCCGAGCACCTTCTGCAGATGATGGCGGACGACTATGGTGTCTGCATCGGCCATAGCGCTGTGAACAACCCCCAAAGAAATTCTTCTCACTGGCAGCAGCCGGCCGCAAGATACAGCGCGGGCGCATCAGCGTCGAATCCGGTCGCGCGAAATGATGTTATGGCGAGGCTGCTAACACGAGCTAAGACGATGATCTTGCGAGGCTAACAGGCCGCTAACCGTTTCTCTCTTACGCGCCGCCGCCCCTCTGCTATCCCTCACTAGCGGAAGTTGGAGGGGGTGAAGGACGATGCATCAATCGGTCGACGCTACACGTGTACCACGTGGGGCGCGCTTCATTGCCCTCGGCTGTGTCACGGCGCTTCTTGCCGGCCTGCCGTTCGTGTTTCCTGCCGGGGGCGGGCATTCCGGGAGCGCGTCGCAGGCGGCCGTGGCCAATGCGCCCCATCCGCTCATCGGCAAGTACTGCATGTCCTGCCACGACGCCGAAGAGCACAAGGCCGATCTCTCGTTCGAAGGGCTCGACTTCGCGCAGGTCGCCGCCAACGCAGCGACGTGGGAAAAAGTGGTCCGCAAGCTGAGTGCAGGCGTCATGCCTCCGGCCGGCAATCCGCGCCCGGGCAAAGACGAGACGCAGGATTTCCTCAAGGTGCTCACCGATCGCCTGGACGCCGCGACGCCCGTCGCCGCACCGGTGATGCTGAGTCGGCTGAACCGCACCGAGTACGCCAACGCCATCCGGGATCTGCTGGACCTGCGGATCGATGCCGCCACGCTTCTGCCGCCCGACGCGGCGAGCAAGGGATTCGACAATATCGCGGCCGTTCTCAGCACCTCGCCGGCGCTGATCCAGGGCTACCTCGATGCCGGGATGAAGATCAGCCGCCTCGCCGTCGGCGATCTGTCGACCGAGCCGCAGCGAACCGTGTACCGCGCTCCGTCCGCCCTCAACCAGGAGTCGCAGCTCGAAGGTCTGCCACTCGGCACCCGCGGCGGCATCCGCGTGAGTCACTTCTTTCCGCTCGATGCGGAGTACGAGATCTCGGTCGAGGCCGGCCCCGGCTCGTCGGGTTTCATGCGCCGCGCGCCCGGCCCGATGCCGGCGGTGGATCTCGCAGTGGAAGGTCGTTCGGTACCGGTGGAGCGCTCGGGGCCGGTGCGTGATACCCCGACCACCTATGGGCCCGCTCGCATCCGCGTCGGCGCGGGTGAGCGCACGATCACCGCGGCGCTGCTCGATCCGTCCACGGCGGCGGGGGTGAATGACCTGTACGCCACGTTTCCGCGCAAAGGCGCGATCTTCAACATCGTCGTGAACGGCCCGTTCCAGCCGACGGGCTCGGGCACCACGGCGAGCCGCGAGCGGATCTTCATTTGCCGGCCGCGTACGGCGGCCGAAGAGCAGCCCTGCGCGCGCCGGATCGTCGCGCGCCTGGCGAGCGGCGCTTTCCGCATGCCGCTTGCCGCGGATGGCGAGGACGTCACCCGCGTCATGCAGTTCTACGACGCGGGGCGTGCCGACGGTGGATTCGAAACCGGAATACGCCAGGCGCTTGCGTACATCCTGATGGATCCGCGATTCCTGTATCGCTTCGAGCGCGAGCCGCAGAAGGTGGCGCCGGGCCAGCCGTTCCGTATCGACGACATCGATCTTGCCTCGCGTCTGTCGTTCTTCATCTGGAGCAGCATTCCGGACGAGGAGTTGTTGCGAGCGGCGTCCGAGCATCGGTTGAGTGAGCCGGGCGAGATCGGACGGCAGGTGAAGCGGATGCTCGCCGACCCGAAGGCGAGCGCGCTCGTCGACAACTTCGCCTCCCAGTGGCTGCAGCTTCGGCAGCTCGCCTCGGCACAGCCGCAAGGCCGCGAGTTCGACGACAACCTGCGTGAGGCGTTCGCAGAAGAAGCGCGCCTCATGTTCGGGAGCATCCTGCGCGAGGATCGCAGCATCCTCGACCTGCTCGACGCGGACTACACGTTCGTCAACGAGCGGCTGGCGCGCCACTACGGAATCGACGGCGTCGTGGGCGATCAGTTCCGCCGCGTCCTCTTGTCGAAGGACAGCCCGCGACGGGGCTTGCTGGGCAAAGGCGCGGTGCTGACCGTCACGTCAGTCGCCAATCGAACGTCGCCCGTGATTCGCGGCGCGTGGGTGCTGGAGAACGTGCTTGGCGTTCCGCCGTCGCCGCCACCGCCTGGCGTCGAGAACAATCTCGATGTGGCCGCGGCGAAGCCGACCACGCTGCGTGCACGGCTCGCGCAGCACCGCGAGGACAAAGTCTGCGCGTCCTGCCACAACATGATGGATCCGATCGGGCTCGCCCTCGAGAACTACGACTACATCGGCAAGTGGCGCACGCTGGATTCGGGGCTGCCGATCGATACCTCCGGGGTGATGGTCGATGGCACGCAGCTTGCGGGGTCCGCCGACCTGCGCAACGCGCTGCTGTCGCACTCGGACGATTTCGTCGAAACCTTCATCGAGAAGCTCATGACGTTCGGCCTCGGGCGTCACGTCGACTATCGCGACATGGCGTCGATCCGGCACGTCGCCCGCGACGCCGCGCGCGATAGCGATCGTTTCTCGGCGCTGATCCTTGGCATCGCCACGAGCGAGCCTTTCTTGATGCGGGCCAAGTCCGGACCCCGGAGCGGAGAAACCTGATGACGATTCTTTCACGTCGAACGTTGCTAGGCGCCGCTGCGACCCTCGCGCCGCTGACCGTGCTTGGCTCCCGCGCCTGGGCGGAGGAAGCGCTCAAGGGCGACGAGCTACCGCTCGTGACAACGGGTCTCGAGCACTTCGGCATGGTCGTGCCGGATGTGGAAGCCGCCGCGCGCTTTTACAGCAGCGTCTTCAATCCCGACATGCAGAAGGAAAAGGACGCGCCGCTTCGCTATTACGTGATGACGGGATCGGGCTACATCGCGATCGGCAGTCGGCCCGGCGTCACCGAATCGAAGATCGATCACTACTGCACACTGGTTCGCGGCTATGACCGCGAGCGGATGAACAGCACGCTCGCCGCAAAAGGGATCAAGGCCGTCGCACGCGGCGTGGTGCCCGATCCGGATGGCATCGGGTTGCAGCTCATCGCGGTGCCGGGAGGTCCGGGTCCCACCGCCGTCCCAGGCGGGCGGCTCGTGGAAGTGGAGCCGCTCGTGAAGCCGATCGGCTTCGACAGCATCCTCCTGAAGGTCGCGGACGTGAAGCGAAGCGCCGGCTTCTACGGCCATTTCTTCAAGACCGCTCGCGCTCCGGAAAAAGGACAGGTCGCATTCGCGGCGGCCGATACACACATCGTCTTGCGGGCTGTCGCAGCGGGTGAAAGCCCGGGGGTCGACCATTACGCGATGCGCGTCGCCCGGTTCGATCGCGCGAAGGTGTTGAAGGGCCTCTCCGCGCTGGGCGCGACGCCTGAGACCAAAGGGTCGGGCGGCGTCGTGCGCTTCCGCGATCCCAACGGGCTGGCCGTCGAGCTCAAAGCCGTCTGACGAGGGAACGACCCATGATCTTTCTTCGGAACAAGCGAATCTCCCGGCGGACGTTCCTGCGAGGAACGGGCGTGTGCCTGTCGTTGCCGCTGCTCGAGTCCATGGCTTTCGCCGGCACTGGCGCGGCACGCCCGGCCGACCGATTGCGGCTGGGCTTCTACTTCGTTCCGCATGGAGCGGTGCAGAGTCAGTGGACTCCCGCAAAGCTCGGCGCGCTCGAGCTCAGCCCGACCCTGAAGCCGCTCGAGCCGTTCCGTAATCAGCTCACCGTCGTCAGTGATCTCGCGCTGCCGCTGGCTTACACCGAAGACGCTTCCGCAGCGGCCAATCACTCCAGCTCCTCCGCGGTGTTCCTGAGCGGTGCCCGGATGCACAAGAACACCAATCAGCTCGGCGCCACGGTCGATCAGGTGGCTGCGAAACACATCGGGCGCGAATCGCTGCTGCCCTCGCTCGAGATCGGTATCGAGTCGGCGTCCAACTCCTGCGGTGAAGGGTGGAGCTGCGCGTATCGCGACACGATCTCGTGGCTCGACGAGCACACACCGCTGCCCGTCGAGCGCAATCCCCAGGTGCTGTTCGAGCGTCTCTTCGGCACCGGCGCGTCGGATGAGGCACGCGCCAGTAACCGCGCGGAGTCCCGCAGCATCCTCGATGCCGTCACCGAGCAGACCGCGAGGCTCAATCGCGATCTGCCCACGGCGGATCGGCGTCGGCTCGATCAATACCTCACGGATGTGCGCGAGATCGAACGTCGGATGCAGATCGCAAGTCGCGTCTCGGCGGATGTGCGGCCGCCCGCAAAGCCCGTCGGCATTCCCGATGACTTCGAAGAGCATCTGAAGACGATGTTCGACCTGCAGGTGCTCGCCTGGCAGGCGGGCATGACGCGAGTGTCCACGCTCATGCTGGCTCTGGAGGCGAGCAATGCCGTCTATCCGAAGAGCGGCATCCGGGATGCGTTCCACCCGCTGTCTCATCATTCGAACATCCAGGAGAACAAGGACAAGCTGGCCCAGATCAATCGCTATCACATCAGCCTGTTCGGATACCTGCTCGACAAGATGCAGAAGACGCCGGACGGCGAGGGCACCTTGCTCGATAACTCGATGCTCATGTGGGGCAGCGGCATGGGAGACAGCAACGTCCACAACCATGACCCGCTCCCCATACTGCTTGCGGGCGGCGGTGCCGGGCGCCTCAAGGGCGGGCGTCACCTCAGCGCAGGGAAGAAGGTGCCGCTTTCGAACCTGCACCTGAGCGTGCTTCACAAGGCCGGCATCGAAGTCGATGCATTCGGTGACAGCACCGGGACCGTGGACATCTGACATGCCGCGTCCGGGTCGACGAACTCTCCTCATCGCGGCGGTAGCGGTTGTGATCGCAGGCGTGCTCTCGCTCGCGTATTACTTCTCGCAGCCGCCGAAACTGCCGAGCGCAGAGGCTCACGCAATCGGCTTGGAGCTTGTCGAAGCCGTGCGCCTCGGGCAGGCCGAGAACGCGCGAGTGCTGATCGACCGGGGCGCTGATGTCAACGCAGCCGGCCCGGACGGCACCTCGGCGTTGCACTGGGCTGTGCATCTGGCCGATGTCGATATAGCGAAACGACTGATTCGCCGCGGCGCGCGCGTCGAGCAACTCAATCGCTACGATCTTGCGCCTTTGCACGTTGCCGCAGGCGAGGGCAGCGCGCAACTCGTGCGACTGCTCCTCGATGCCGGCGCATCCGCGGACCTGCCGGGTCGAAACGGCGAGACCGCGTTGCTGATGGCGGCTCGCAAGGGATGCGCCGACTGCATCCAGTCCCTGATCGCGAGCGGCGCCAAGGTCGAGACGCGAGAGAAGACGTTCGATCTGACGCCGTTGATGCTCGCCGCGTGGAGCGGAAACGAGAAGAGCGTCGATCATCTCCTGCGTGCGGGCGCGGACGTGAAGGCGCAGACGCGCCTCGGCCCGATGCCGAAGTTCGTGGAGCCGGGCGCCGGGCGGGCTTCGCACGGCGATGGCATCTTGCGTGGTGGTGTGCCCGAGCGCGGCAGCCGTCCCGCTCGCGCGGGACAGATGACGGCGCTCCACTATGCCGCAAGAGAGGGCCGCACGGGAGTCGTAGCGCTGCTCCTCGGAAATGGCGCGCGCATCGATGATCCCGAGGCGAACGGGGTCAGTCCGCTGCTGCTGGCGATCATGAACGATCACGCGAAGACGGCGCGTTATCTGATCGAGCATGGCGCGAATATCAACGCTGAGGACTGGTACGGGCGCACGCCCCTCTGGGCCGCGGTGGACATCCGCAACGTCGAGCTCGACGGTGAGCTCAATACGCAGGTGGCAGATCGCGAGGGTGCGCTTGATGTGATCAAGCTGCTGCTCGCGCGTGGTGCCAATCCGAACGCGCGCACTCGCGAGTCACCGCCCGGAAGAATCTGGCTCATGCAGGCGGGCTCACTCTCGTGGGTGGATTTCACGGGACAGACGCCGTTCCTGCGAGCGGCGCTGGCGGGTGACGTCACCACGATGCACCTGCTCCTCGAGAACAAAGCGGATCCGAGCATCGCCACCTTCGGTGGCACCACGCCCTTGATGGCCGCGGCGGGTGTGAACTGGGTTTACTTCCAGACCTTTGATGAGGGGCAGGATCATCTTCTCGAGGCGGTGAAACTCTGTGTCCAGCTGGGCCAGGACGTGAATGCCGCGAACTCGATGGGCGTTCGCGCCGTTCACGGCGCCGCCAATCGCGGCTCGGATGCCATCGTGCGATACCTGGTCGAGCAGGGCGCGAGGCTCGACGCGAAAGATAACCAGGGACGCTCCGCGTACACCTGGGCCCAGGGCGTGTTCCTGGCGACTCACGCGGCCGTGCCGAAGCCGAGCACGATGCAGCTCATCGAAGAGCTTTGCCGCAGCACCGGTCAGCGATGTCCCGCGTCGGTGAGCGGCGCGACTGTCGCGCGAGCGCGCTGAGCCAGTATGCAGGACCTGATCTATTTTCTCGGCCGCTTTCACGTTCTCATCCTGCATTTGCCGGTCGGCGTCCTGCTGCTGGCAGTGGGGATGGAAGTGCTGGCGCGCTGGCCGCGATTCTTCGTCGAGGGCCGCTCCGTGCTCGAGCCTGCGATGCCCTTGATCTGGGGCTTCGGGGCGCTGACCGCGGTCGCGACGGTCGTCCTGGGCTCGATGCACGCGAGTGAGCCGGGATTCTCCGGCACAGGCGTCGATCATCATCGCTGGGCCGGTACGGCACTCGCGTTCATTGCGGTGCTGGTCTGGGCGTGGCGTGCCGATGCACCGGCGAGCTTCGCGAAGGTCTGGCCTGCTGGCATGGCGGCAGTCGTGGTGCTCCTGATCGTCACGGGCCATTTCGGTGGAGTACTTACGCATGGGCCCGACTACCTCACCGAGTACGCACCGGGATTCCAGCACGGCGCGCACGCGCTCGCGGCTCGCGCGAAGGTCTCCGATCCGGCAACGGCCGACATCTACCTCGACGTCGTTGCGCCGATGCTCTCGGCCAAATGCAGCTCGTGCCACAGCGAGGTGAAGCGACGCGGAGGGCTTTCGCTCGCTGACTATCCGTCGCTGCGCAAGGGCGGCGAATCGGGCGAGGTGATCAAGCCGGGCGATCCTTCCGGCAGCGAGCTGTATCGGCGGATCACATTACCGGGCGATGCCGAGGGCTACATGCCCCGCAATCACAAGAGTCCGCCGAGCCCGGCGGAAATCGAAGTGCTGCGCTGGTGGATCGAGATCGGAGCGCCCGAGAAAGGCGTCGTTCGCGATCTGCGCCCGCCGCAGGCCGTGGCGAGCGAATTGAAGCAGGTCCTCGGCTCGTAGCCTGCAAAGAAGAGGGGGGAAGTTGCACGCAATCACACTGGCGATGCTCGGAGCCGTCGCGATCGGATCTGCCCACGCGGCCGATCGTTGCGACGCCGCTGCAGTCATTGCCGCAGCGGAACGCGCGCAGGGCGGGCCAATCCGAACGATGCAGCTCAGCGCGTCCGGCTCGGACTTCGTGGTGGGCCAGGGGTGGCAACCCCGCGGGCCCTGGCCGCGCTTCAACGTCGAGCGCTACGAGCGAACGATGGACTTCGAAGCGAGCGCGTCCTCGCTCGTGACGATGCGAAGCCAGGCGCTCGATCCGCCGCGCGGAGGCGCACGCCAGCCCCTCGAGCGAGCCGAGCAGGTCACCGCGGTAGCGCCGGGGTCGCCGAAGGCGGCGTCCATTCGGCGCGAGATGGCGCTATTGACGCCGGGAGGCTTCATAGCCGCAGCGAAGCGCTCTAAGGACGTGTCGGGCACCGCGCGCGGGCGCGGGTGCGCGTTGACCGTGTCGATGGAAGAAGGCGCACCGGTGACGGCAGAGACCGCATCGGACGGCCGGATCACCCGGCTCGAGTCGAAGGTCGCGGACGATGTGCTGGGAGACGCGCCCGCGGAGACGATCTTTAGCGGACGCTTGCCGATCGGCGCATGGAGCGTCCCCGACCGGATCGTGCAGAAGGTCGGCGGCTATCCCGTCCTCGACATTCGGATCTCACGAGCCCTGATCGATGAGAAAGTCGTCGTCGCGGCGGATGTCACCCCGCCGCTGTTCGACTGGATGGCGCCGCCGCGCATGCCGTCGGAGTCTTTGGCGGACGGCGTATTCGTCATGCCCGGCCGCTATTCCGCGCTGGCCGTGGACCTCGGTGACCACATCGCACTGATTGAGTCGCCGCAGAGCGAGGCGCGTGCCACTGAAGTCATCGCGGAGGCGCACCGGCTCATTCCCGGAAAGCCGATCAAGTACGTCGTGAATACTCACGCGCACTTCGATCATGCCGCGGGCCTGCGCGTCGCGGTGGCGGATGGCGCCACGATCGTGACTCAGCGAAAGAACATCCCGTTCCTCCGGGATGTGCTGAACCGGCCGCGCACGCTGCGACCCGATGTCCTGGCCCGCCAGCCGAAGCCGGTGCAGTTCCTGCCGGTGGACGATCAGCTCACGCTGAGCGGCGGCGGTCGCGAGATCCGGTTGTATCGGCTCAAAGGCATGGATCACGTCGACGGCATGCTCATCGCGTACTTCCCGCAGTCGAAGGTGCTGGTGGAGGCAGACGCGTTCACGCCGCCCGGGAAACAGCGTTTCACCGCCCCCGAAGCGCTGAACCCGTACAATCGACAGCTGCTGGAGAACATCGAGCGGCTGGGACTCGACGTCAATCGACTGATTTCGATTCACTACGCGGCCGACGGCCGCCGCGTCGGGATGGACGAGCTTCGGCTCGCCGCAGGCCGCGCGACGGCACGACCAGGAGACAACAAATGATGAACATCGATCGCAGGGCGTTTTTCACTTACCTCGGCGGTTCCGCGGCCGTCGCGGCGCTGAGCGCCGAGGCGAAGGCCGACGCGCTCGAGAACTATCTGACCTCGAACCTCGTCGCCACCGCGGACTCCGGCGGAGGCGCTGGGCCGCGCCCGCCCACGGTGGCGGAGCTCGACGCGCAGATCGACACACGCGCTTACCGGCGCGGCGCCGGCAAGCTGTTCGCGGCGGAGAAGGGCAACGTGCCGCATCTGGCGCCGATGCCAGAGAAGCCGACGCTGGTGGATTTCATCCGGCTGCGCTTCCAGGGCACGTCGGAGCACTGCCTGCAAAGCGCGCGGCTCGCCCGCTCGAAGAACGCGGACGAGGAAATGGTGCTCGCCTGCCTGATCCACGATCTCGTCCTCAACGTCATGCGTGCGGAACACGGTTTCTGGGGCGCGCAGATGTTCGAGCCGTACGTTTCGGAGAAGGTGACCTTTGCGGTTCGCCACCACGCGACGCTGCGATTCTTCCCGGACGAGAAGGCCGGCTACTTCTATCCGGAGCTGTATCGGACGATGTTCGGGTCCGACTACGTCGTGCCTCCACATCAGCAGGAGGAATACAAGTGGGTGCGCAAGCACCGCTGGTATGACGCCGCGCGCCTGGTCACGGTGAATGATCTCTACGCGTTCGACCCGAACGTGAAGGTGACGCTGGACGATTTCCACGACGTGATCGGCCGGCACTTCAAGCAGCCGAAGCAAGGTCTCGGCTTCGATGGCAGCCCGGTCGCGCACATCTGGCGAACGGCGGCCAATCCGGACAGCCCGCTCTGATGTCTGCGGATGCCTTTCCGCTTGTCGACACGCACGCGCATATCTTCACGCGTGACATGCCGCTGAACGACCAGCCTCGGCATCGGCCGAGCTACGACTTCACGCGCGGAGACTACCTCGCCATGCTGGACAAGCATGACGTGCGATATGGCGTGATCGCGGCCGCAAGCCCGTGGTCTGACTACAACGACTACATCATCGAGTCGGTGCGCGGCAATCCGCGCCTGCGCGGCACGGTGATCGTGAAGCCTTCGGTCGAGCGATACATCCTCGAATGGATGAAGAAGGACGGTATCGTCGGCGTGCGGCTGCCGTTCATCGGGCTCGCAAGCCCGCCGGACCTCACGTCGTTCGAATATCGCCGGCTGCTGAAGCGCATCGCCGATCTCGACTGGCACGTCCACCTGCACATCGAAGGCGAGCGGTTGCCGCAGGTGCTGCCGTTGCTGCTGGCCTCTGGCGTGAAGATCGTGATCGACCACCTCGGCCGGTTGAGGCCCGAGGACTGTCCTGATGGCGCGGCCTTTCGCGCGATCGTCGACGCCGCTGCAAAAGGGCGCACCTGGGTGAAGGCATCGGGCCCGCATCGCGTGCGGGAGTCGACGGAGATCCTGCGACGGCTGGCGGGTGAAATCGGCACCGACCGGCTGGTCTGGGCGAGCGATTGCCCCTTCGTGGGCGAGGAGTCGCACATTTCCTATCAGGGAACGATCGACTGGTTGAAGCAGGCTCTGCCTGACCCGTCGGTGCAGAAAAAGGTGATGTCACAGAATGCGATCGCGCTCTATGGATTCGACGATGCAGCCTGACACAGCCGGCATTCAGCGCGAGACGCTGCGCAAGATCCGCAATCGCTGCGTCCTGCCGCTGCTGTTCGCGTTCGTCATCTCGTATCTGGATCGAGTCAACGTCGGCTTTGCGGCCATCACGGCGAACCACGATCTCGGCCTGACGGCCGCCCAGTACGGATGGGGCGCGGGACTCCTGTTCCTCGGTTACTCCTTCTTCGAGTTGCCGAGCAATCTTGCGCTGGAGCGCTTCGGCGCGCGGCGCTGGCTGGCGCGGATCATGATCACCTGGGGTCTGCTCGGGTGCGGCATGGCGCTCGTCACCGGGCCGCTCTCCTTTTATATGCTGCGTTTCCTGCTCGGGGTGGCGGAAGCGGGGCTGTTTCCTGGCGTCATCCTGTATCTCACGTATTGGCTGCCCCGCAGCCTGCGGGCGCGCTATCTCGGGCTCTTCGCGCTGGGGATCCCGCTTTCCAGTGTGATCGGCGCGCCGATTTCCGGGGTCATCATGAGCGCGACCCATGGGCTCCTGGGGCTGAAGAACTGGCAGTGGCTATTCCTGCTGGAGGCGATCCCCGCGGTGCTGCTCGGGTTCTGGGTACTGACTTCGCTCGTCGACCGACCGGAGAAAGCGCACTGGCTCACCGATGCGGAACGTGACTGGCTGCGCGCCGAGTTCGCGCGCGAAGCGAGCAGTGCGCCCGCGGAGTCACATGGATTCTCGTGGCGCGTTCTCATGGATCCGAAGGCGCTCACCCTCGCGGCCGTGTTCTTTCTCACCGGCGTTCCGAGCTACGGGCTCAGTCTCTGGCTGCCTCAGATCGTCAAGAGCTTCGGCGTCAGCCACATCGTGACCGGGCTGCTTTCCGCCGCGCCCTTCGTCTTTGGCTGTATCGCAATGGTGTATTGGGGTCGCCGCTCCGACGCGCGGCAGGAACGTGTGTGGCACACCATGGTGCCGGCTGCGGTTGCGGGCGTCGCGCTGATCGTCGGGGCGCTGCTGACCTCAGGCCCGATGCAGCTTCTCGCGGTGTGCGTGGCCGGCGCCGGTATTTATGCGTTGAAAGGACCGTTCCTCACGATCGTGAGCACGTCTTTCTCTGATCGGCGTGCCGCGGCGGGTATCGCAGTGGTGACGACCCTCGGCAACCTGAGCGGGTTCGTCGCGCCTTACATGGTCGGCCTGATCATCGAAGGAAGCGGCAGCTACCGGATTGCGCTCGCCGCGCTCGGCATTCAGTCCGTCCTCGGTGCCGTGATCATCGCGGGCTGGCGGCGATTCGCTCTACCTGCGCCCGTCGTGGCCCCGCGAGGAGTGTAATCTACCGCTCTCGTTCACCCTTCTACGGGGGATGCATGAGCCGATTCGAGAATCTCGCCGGAAAAGTCGCCGTCGTCACGGGTGGTGCCTCGGGGATCGGGCGTGGCATCGCTTCGAGGCTCATCGCGCAGGGCATGCGCGTGGTCATCGCCGACGTGGAGCAGAAGGCACTGGACAGCGCGGCCAGCGCGCTCGGCGCTACCGGTATCCGCGTCGACGTAAGTTCGCTGGAGAGCGTGAGGTCGCTGGCGAGCGAAGTGCAACGCCAGTTCGGCGCCGTGCACGTCGTCTGCAACAACGCAGGCGTGGGCTCGGTGGCGCGGCTGGAGGATATGACGAGCGCCGATTGGCACTGGATGCTCGGCGTGAACCTGTGGGGCGTCATTCACGGGACGAACGTCTTTCTTCGCCTGCTCAAGGAAAACGCCGAAGGCGGGCACATCGTGAATACAGCGTCGATGGGCGGGCTTGCGACATTGCCGGGGCTGGGCGGCTATACGACGACGAAGTTTGCGGTTGTTGCCTTTTCCGAGACGCTCGCTGCGGAGCTCGAGTCAGAGGGCTCGCGCGTGGGCGTGACCGTGCTTTGCCCGGGGCCCGTTCGCAGCAACATCAAGACGAGTCACCGCAATCGTCCGGCGTCGCTCCTGGGTGGCGGCCTGGTGGATTCGGATCTCGAGCAGAGCGAAGAGGGCCGGGCGATGCCGTGGCTCGATCCGGAGCAGGTGGGTGACGTGGTCGTGCAGGCGATTCAACGCGGCGACCTTTACGCGCTGACGCACCCGGAGATGGCCGGCATCCCAGCTGCGCGGCATGCGCGGATCGCCGCCGCCTTCGAGGCCGCCGCCGCGCGGCTGATCAGCGCGACCAGCAATGCACGCACCGACGCCAGCACCACAGATTCGACGCCCTGAGGGCGGCGAGTGCGGCTTCGCTTGCGACAGCGTCTTTCGGAACGATTCCCGCCACGACCCAATCCGCGATGCCTTCAGGAACGGCTGCCGAATGGCACATCAGGCAGCGCTGCCTGTAGGTCTTCGCGTCGAGCGGGCGCGGCTGGATCGCGTCTTCTGCCGCGGCAGTTGCCAGCCCAAATACTCCGAGCATCAGTAACACCACACATGAGATTCTTCTGGATCTCATAAAAAACACGCTCATCCCGTAAGGGCCTGGACCGCAGCGGGTATCCGCGGGCGAGGCGCGCCGTTTACGTGCCACTCATCGCCAGCGGTCTGGCTCTTGAGCCAGCGACGGAAGCAGGTGATGGCATTCGAATGCCACCGATCAGCGCGCGCGGCGAACGCATACGCGCCGATCGCGATCCGGCGGCTGTCGGGGAAGTCATCGAGCAGCCGCACCAGGCGTCCGGTCGCGAAGTCATCGCCGAGCAAGAATGGATTCGCGAGCGCCACGCCCTGGCCGCGGCGTGCGGCTTCTACCGTCAGGTGTGCGTGCCAGAGTCGCGGGCCGGGGAGTTGGCCATCCAGCTGAACGCCTCGCGCCGTGAGCCAGATGCGCCACTGCTGGCAGCTTTCCTCGTGCAGCAGCGGGGCCTTCAACAGGTCCGCCGGAGTGCGCAACGCGGGCAGCAGTGCGGCACGAGCGGGACTCGCCACCGCGACGACGGGAGGGCGCGCGATCTCGAATCGCCGCACGCCGCCCCGTATGTTCACCGGAGAGATCGGCTCGTCTCCGGGGATGTATCGGATATCGACGTCGGCTTCGTAACGCGAGAAGTCGGGGCTGCAGTCAGTCGATCGCAACTCCAGTTGCAGCTCGGGATAGCGCGCCTGGAAATCGCTCAGCCTCCAGGTCAGCCACTGCGAGGCGAAGCCGTGAATACACCATATGCTCAACCGGCTTGAACTGTTTCGGCGCAAGACCTCGACGCTTGCATCCAAAAGTTCCCGCAGAGCCGCGCTGATGCGCGCGTGATAACGCACGCCTTCGTCGGTCAGGACTGCGCGCCCGTTCTGTCGCGCGATGAGTTGCGTGCCCGCCCACTCTTCGAGAGTGCGCAGGTGTCGACTCACGACAGCGTGATCGAGCTGCAAATCCTGCGCAGCGCGACGAATGCCGGAGAGTCGTCCGACCGCTTCGAAAGCACGCAGCGTTTGAAAGGCTGGTAGTGGCTTGCGCTCGTCGTTGTCGTGGAACATCTCGAGATCTCCCCGCTTTCGTCAATCAACCATTCGGTTGATGTGCTCGCGCTGCTATCGCGATCGTTGCGGCTGAGAATGCATGAACTATGCCTCATGCACAAAAGATGTATCGACGGCGTTCCATCCAAGCGTGACAGCGTAGCGCCGCTACTACTTCGCGCCGAGTGCTTTCGTCTGTGCCACGAGGTCGATCACGGCACGAGACGGCTGCTCGGTCTGACCCATTTCCGCGCGCAGCCAGCGGCGGAAGTCGGCAATGGCGCGCGATTGCCAGCGATCGGCACGCGCGGCGAACACATACGCGCCTAATTCGACCCAGGGGCTGGCACCGGGCTGGAACAGGCGAACCAGGCTGCCGCTGGCGAGATCGTCTCCGACGAGGAATGTGTTGACCAACGCAATGCCCTGACCGCGCCGCGCAGCTTCGATGGCTTGCTGGGCATGCCATAGCCGCGGGCCAGGGAGATGCCCGGGACATGAGACCTCGTGAACGGCAAACCACGAGCGCCAGTACTCATCGTCCTCTTCGTGAATCAGCGTCGCTTTCATGAGGTCTCGCGCCGTTTCCAGCGGCCGCAGCGAGGCGGCGAAAGCCGGGCTCGCAACCGGAAAGACCTCCGGACACGCGAGCCGCAGCCGGCGCGCCATGCCGCTGACGACGGAAGGATCGATCTGCGCATCGCCGTAGAGATAGCGAATATCCACTTCCGCTTCATGGCTCGCGAAATCGGGGCTGCGCTCGGACGGACGCAGCGAGAGCCCCACCTCCGGGTGCAGCGCCTGGAAGTGCGGCAGGCGCGCGGTGAGCCAGTGAAGAGCAAGCCCGGGCATGCACCAGATGCGCAGCAACTGATTGCCCCGAATCACCAGCAAGTCGGCGCTGGCCTGCGCGATCTCCTGCAAGGCGAGCGAGATGCGCTTGTGGAACTGCGCGCCCGCATCGGTGAGCACGCGCCCATCGCGCTGCCGGTTGATCAGCGGCACGCCGGCCCACTCCTCGAGTGCGCGCAGGTGGCGGCTCACGACCGTGTGGTCGAGTTTCAGATCGAGGGCAGCGCGGCGGATTCCGCCGAGACGACCGACGGCCTCGAAGGCCCGCAAGGCGGGGAAGGGTGGGGTCGAAACACGTGGCTCGTCGGGCGTGCTCATGGAAGTGCTCTAAGGCCTTTGCGTGATCGTGGTGCGCGGTGTGCACCTTACCGAACCGTCCGCGCAACTCCCGAGGCTGGGCGGATCGTGGAAGACTGACTCCTGATTACTACATCCCAAGACAATTATCCATGAAGAGCGTTGACGACAATCGTTCGAAGAGCGCAACAGACAGCTGGCTGGCACGACGTCAGACCGCTGTTCCGCGGGGCATAGCGAACTCGACGCCGTTGTCGGCAGCCCGCGCGCGCAACGCCGAGGTGTGGGATGTGGACGGGCGCCGCTACATCGATTTCGTCGGTGGCATCGGCACGCTCGCGACCGGTCACTGCCATCCGGAGGTCATCGCGGCCGTACAGCGCCAGCTCGTTGCTTTCACGCATACGGCCTTCCAGGTGATGTCTTATCCGCCGTACGTCGAGCTGTGCGAGCGGCTCAACCGGCTCGCGCCGTTCGCAGGGCCAGCGCAGAGCGTTCTGTTCACCACGGGTGCGGAGGCGGTCGAGAACGCGGTGAAGATCGCGCGCATCGCCACCGGACGCGCGGGCGTGCTCGCGTTCTCCGGCGCATTCCACGGCCGCACGTTTCTGACGATGGGACTGACCGGCAAATACGCGCCATACAAGCGTGGCTACGGTGCCATCACGGCGGACGTGTATCGCGTGCCGTTTCCCGTCACGCATCGGGGCATTGCCGTCGAAGACACGTTGCGCACGCTCGATGCCTTGTTCTACTCGGATCTGGATCCGAAGCGGCTCGCGGCCATCATCATCGAGCCGGTGCAGGGTGAAGGAGGATTCAACGTTGCGCCCGCGGAGCTGCTGCGTCGGCTGCGCGCGTTGTGCGACGAGCACGGCATCCTGCTCATCGCGGATGAGATCCAGTCGGGCATGGGCCGAACCGGCCGCCTGTTTGCGATCGAGCACTCGGGCATCGAGCCGGATCTCGTGACCGTCGCAAAGTCGCTCGGCGGCGGCTTTCCGCTCTCGGCCGTGATCGGACGTGAGCCGATCATGAGCCAGGTAGAGCCCGGCAGTCTCGGCAGCACGTATGGCGGCTCGCCGATCGGCTGTGCCGCGGCGCTTGCGGTGTTCGAAGTCATCCATGCGGAGGGTCTCATCGAACGCGCCAATCGCATCGGTGCGCGGCTCCGGGAGCGATTCGATTCGTGGACGCGCCGGGAAGACATGGCAACGGTCCGCAACGTGCGCGGACTCGGTGCAATGCTCGGTTTCGATCTCGCAGATGGAGCAACCGCACGCGTGGTGGTGTCGCGTGCCCTTCAGCGTGGGCTGATTCTGCTGACGTGCGGCCGTGATGCGGAAACGATACGCGTGCTCGTGCCACTCACGATCGAGGATGCGCTGCTGAGCGAGGGACTCGAGCTGCTCGAGCGAACGCTGTGCGAAGTGGCGCCGACGTGAGTTCCGCAAGTGTCAGAACCGAGATCATTGTCGCATTGGGCGGTGCACCGGGGGCACCAAACCGGTCCGCGCAGACAACTTCCGTTGAGGATCACCCGATCCGTAACCTCCCGACAACATCAGATCCGTCCGTAACGGACATGGGAGTCAGCCAGTGATCGCGATCCGCAACCATCGTCGCAGCGCCGTGTCATCCGCCGTGCTTGCAGCGCTTGCCTTGCCCGGCACGAACGTCGTGTTCGCCGCCGATGACGAGGTGCTGCAAGAAATCACGGTGACGGCCACGCGCCGTGAAGAGTCATTGTCCAAAGTGCCGATCAGCATCGCCGCCATCGACCAGAAGGACATGGACTCGCGGGGCCTCAAGCAGATCGACGGGCTCTCCCGGTTCACGCCCGGATTGGTGTTCAACCGGGCCGGGAACGGCGGCAACAACATTTCCATTCGCGGCATCTCCTCCGGAGCGGGTGCGGGCACGACGGGTGTCTACATCGACGACACGCCGATCCAGGTGCGCAATCTCGCATACAGCTCGGGCAATGCATTCCCGACACTGTTCGACCTCGAACGTGTGGAAGTGCTGCGTGGTCCGCAAGGTACGCTTTTCGGTGCAGGGTCCGAGGGCGGCACGGTGCGCTTCATCCAGCCCGCGCCGAGCCTGGAGAACCAGCAGGTTTATGCACGCGCCGAGTACTCGGTGACCGATGGCGGCGATCCGAGCTATGAAATCGGCGGGGCCTACGGGGCGCCGCTCGTCGAAGGCAAGGTCGGCTTCCGCGTGAGCGTGTTCCACCGCACCGACGGCGGGTACATCGACGGTGTCACGGGCACGCCGGTCGTCGTGTCCCCGACCGGAGCGGCAGGTCCTGCATCGCTTGCCTTCACGAACGTCAGCACGGTTCGCAAGAACACCAATTCGTCCGAGTCGCTGGGCGCCCGTGTCGCGCTGAAATGGCAGATCACGGATGACCTCGATGTCACCCCGTCGGTCACCTACCAGAAGCAGGATCGCGACGACGGCTACGACGGCTTCTGGCCGGCGTTGTCGGGCGGCGGCAACTACGCGCGTCCCGTTTTCAGTGCGGGCGATCCGGCCACCAATCCGCTCCTCACCAAGCTCAGCACGCCGGATGCGGAGAAGGGCGAGGACCGGTTCTACCTCCCGGCCCTGGCGGCGAACTGGAACCTCGGGCCGGTCACGCTGGTGTCGAATACCTCGTATTTCGATCGCAAGTTCGAGCAGAACTTCGATTTCACGCGGTACTACATGTGGTTCTACGGCATCGGACCGAGCACCATTTTCCCGAATGGCGGCCAGAAAGGTAATTCGCTGTACAGCAACGGGCAGAAGAACTTCGTACAGGAGTTCCGGCTGCAATCGAACGATCCGGACGCGCGCCTGAAATGGGTCGTCGGCGCGTTCTACTCGCAAGCAAAACAGACGGGTTTGCAGGACATCGTAACGAACTTCCTCCCCAATGCGCCGGTCGTGGGCTTCTTCTATCTGCCAGGGTTCCTGCGCGCGCACACGAACGGTGACCCAGGCGGTCCCGGGTCCAGCGCGTTCTTCAACTGGTTCGGCGTCGCCTCGCCACCGGACTCATCCATCTGGAGTATCGATTTCCGGTCACGCGATACCCAGCTCGCGGGCTTCGCGCAGACGGAGTTCAAGATTACCGACAAGCTGACGTTGATCACCGGCCTTCGGGTCGCCGACAACAAGGTGAAGTTCAACGCCGACTACGCGAGCCCCGAGAACAATCAGAACTCGCCGTTTGCCACGCCCGGTCCGGTGCCGACGCCGCTGTACTCCACGGCGGCGCTCGACACGTCCGAGAACTCGACGACGCCCAAAGTCGGGCTCTCGTATCAGATGGACGAGAACAACATGTTCTACGCGACCGCGGCGAAGGGCTTCCGCCCGCCCGGCGCGTCCCAGCGCGTGCCGGTCACCTGCGACGTCGACGTCACCGACTTCGGCTATGTCGACAGCAACGGCAAACCGAAGCAGCCGCTCGAGTACAAGTCGGATAGCGTCTGGAGCTATGAGGTCGGCGCCAAGAACCGCCTGTTCGGCGGCCGGGTCGCGATCGACGCGAGCGCATACCAGATCAAGTGGAAGGATATCCAGACGAGCCTGCTCCTGCCGACCTGCTTCGAGTCCTTCGTCGCCAACACCGGTGCGGCCGAATCGAAAGGATTCGACTTCGGTGTCCAGCTTCTGCCGCTGCCCGGCTTGTCGGTGACCGGCAACGTCGGCTACAACAAATCGACGTACACCCAGAGCGCCGTCGCTCCGAGCGGCGACATCATCGTGCCGAAAGGTTCGTTCGTGCAGGGCTCGCCTCCGCCGTGGACGTATTCGATCTCCGCTCAGTACGATTTCAGCGTCACGGATAGCCGCAAGGTCTACGTCCGCAGCGATCTCACGTACTCGGGCGCGCAGCGGCTTGCCGGTGCGACGGATCCGGCGAGCGCGACGTTCGACAAGGAGCTGAAGCCGATCGGCTCGTACTCGATCCTTTCCGCCCGTGTCGGCACGGAGCTCTTCGGCGCCGATGTATCGGTCTTCGCCAACAACCTGACGAACGAGCACCCGGACCTGGCGTTGAACAACACGTTCAATGCGTACACCTACACGGACCAGACGATACGTCCGCGTACCGTGGGTCTGTCGGTGTTCTATCGCTACTGAGCGATGCTCGTCAGCCAGTCGGCAAACTGCACCGCCACCGGCTTCGCGCCGGTGTCGGGCAGGACGATGTAGTACGCGCTGGATGTAAGCAGCGTCACGTCGAACAGACGGACGAGGTTGCCCTGCGAGATCTGCTTTTCCAGCAGGAACGCAGGCAGCAGCGCGACACCGACTCCCGCAGAAGCGGCAGCCGCGGCCATGCCGAACTGATCGTAGGTAGGGCCGCGGTATGCCGCGCGAGCGGACACGCCGGCTTGGCGATGCCATTCGGCCCATGCGCCGGGCCGGGTGCTCTGGTGGATGAGCGTCGCTCGCACGAGATCCGCCGGCTTGCGAATCGACTTGCTGTCGCAATACGCGGGGCTGCTCGTCGGCACCATCAGTTCATCCATCAGTCGTCGCACGGTGCCGCCCGGCCAGCTCGGCGCGCCGTGATGAATGGCCGCGTCGACTCCTTCGCCTTCGAGCGAGAAGGGGCGAATGCGGGAGACGAGATTCACGATGGCGTTGGGATAGCGCTTCTGGAAATCGGGAAGCCGCTCGAGCAGCCAGTGCGTGGCGAACGTGGGCAGAACCGCAAGGTTCAGAATCTCCGCGCCGGGCTGTGATGCCATGACGCGGTGACTAGCGGAGTCGATCTGCCGGAGCGCGTCGCGGATCTCCACGAGATAAGTGCGGCCGGCTTCGGTCAGGAAGATGCGCTGGCGAACGCGTTCGAACAGCCGGGTGCGCATTCGCTGCTCCAGCATGTCGACCGAACGGCTTACCGCACCTTGCGTGAGGTGCAGCTCCAGCGCCGCGCGAGTGAAGCTGCCATAACGTGCTGCCGCCTCGAACGCGATCAACTCGCTCATGCGCGGCGCGAATCGTCCGACGAGCCCCTTCTTGCGTTCGCTCGAAGCCTTCATCTACCCGCGCCCGAGCGACGACGCTTCATTTCCAGACGGATCTGTTCGGCGTGCTCGTCGAGCACCGGCGGGCCGCGGTCGAGCACCGGAGGCGAGTCGGACATCCGCACGGGGCACGCGACTCCGGGAACGGTGCCAAGCCGGGCGTGCGGAAGGGTGACACGCAACTGTCGTTCGATCACATGAGGGTCCGAGAACACGTCATGGATCGTGTTGACCGGCCCCGCCGGCACGCCCGCGTCGGCGAGGCGCGCGAGCCATTTGCGACTGCTACGCCTGCGGAAAGCGCGTTGCAGCTCCGGAATCAGGATGTCTCGCTCGGCCACGCGTTGCGCGTTCGTCGCGAAACGAGGATCGGCTGCGAGTGACGGCCGCTCCAGAACCTCGCAGAGCGCAGTGAACTGCGTGTCGTTGCCGACGGCAACGGCGATCACGCCGTCCGAGGTCTCGAATGTCTGATAGGGCACGATGCTCGGATGCGCGTTGCCAAAGCGGCGAGGGTTGTAGCCGGTGGCGAGGAAGCTCGCGGCCTGGTTCGCCAGCGTCGCAACCTGAACATCGAGCAAGGCGGTCTCGATGTGCTGACCGCGTCCAGTCTGGCCGCGCTGATGAAGCGCGGCGAGGATGCCGTTGCAGGCATACAGGCCCGTCAGGATATCGGAGAGTGCCACGCCGACTTTCATCGGGGGGCCGTTGGCTTCGCCGGTGATGCTCATGAGACCGCCCACGGCCTGCACGATGAAGTCGTATCCCGGCAGATCCGCATAAGGTCCGTGCTGACCAAAGCCTGTGATGGAGCAGTAGACGATGCGCGGATTGCGGGCCGCGAGAGCGGTGTAATCGAGCCCATGACGCGCCAGCGTACCGACCTTGAAGTTCTCCACGAATACATCGGCTTCACTCGCCATCTCTACCAGCAGCGCCGTATCTTCCGCGCGAGTGAGGTCGAGAGCGATCGAGCGCTTGTTGCGGTTGGCACAGGTGAAGTACGCGGCTTCGCGCTCGCCGTTGGCACCGTGGAACCAGGGAGGGCCGAAGCTGCGCGTGTCGTCCCCCGTTCCGGGACGCTCCACCTTGACGACGTCGGCGCCGAGATCGGCGAGGAGCTGGGTGGCCCAGGGACCCGCGAGCACACGGCTCACATCGACGACGCGGATACCGCTCAAAGCACGCGGAACGGCTGAGGACTCGGTCACAACCACGGTCTCCTGCATCGAACGGTGAGTGTTTCCATCATAACGCTTGTTTACGGCGGGTCACGTGCCCCGCGATCGGATCATGAGCGCGGCTCATGATTCGGTGATCACCGCTCGCTATCTGCATCGTCGCACGAGTCCTATGCTGCGCGACTCTCCTTACGGGAAGTGCGCATCATGGCTGAGCTTGCCGAGTTCGATTGGGAAGACCCGTTCCATTTATGGAACCAGCTCACCGACACGGAGCAGATGGTTCGCGACAGCGCACGCAGCTATTGCCAGACCGCGTTGATGCCGCGTGTGCGGGACGCGGCCCGCCATGAGCGCTTCGATCGCGAGATCCTCACGGAGATGGGATCCCTGGGGCTCCTGGGCGCGACCCTTCCGGAAGCCTACGGCGGATCGAATCTGGGACACGTCGCCTACGGGTTGATCGCCCGCGAGGTCGAGCGTGTCGACTCCGGGTATCGCTCGGCGATGAGCGTGCAGTCCTCGCTCGTCATGTACCCCATCCTCGCCTACGGCACGGAAGCCCAGCGGCAGAAGTATCTGCCGAAGCTCGCGGCAGGCAGCCTGGTCGGCTGCTTCGGGTTGACCGAGCCCAATCACGGGTCCGATCCGGGCTCGATGCAGGCGCGGGCAGTACGGGTCGAGGGGGGCTTCCGCCTGAACGGCAGCAAGACCTGGATCACCAACAGTCCGATCGCGGATCTGGCGATCGTCTGGGCCAAGCTCGATCAGGTGATCCGGGGCTTCATCGTCGAAGCGGACGCCGCCGGCTTCTCGGCTCCGAAGATCGAAGGCAAGCTCGCGCTGCGCGCCTCCGCGACCGGCGAGATCGTGCTGGACGACGTGTACGTTCCGGAAGAGGCGCTGCTGCCCGGCGCGCGCGGTCTCGGTGGACCGTTCGGCTGTCTCAACAAGGCGCGCTATGGCATCGCCTGGGGCGCGCTCGGCGCCGCGGAGTTCTGCTGGCACGCGGCGCGACGCTACAGCCTCGAACGCATTCAGTTCAATCGTCCGCTTGCGGCCAATCAGCTGATCCAGCGCAAGCTCGTCGACATGCAGGTGGAGATCACACTGGGCTTGCAGGGCTGCCTGCGCGTCGGGCGCCTGCTCGACGAGGGGCGCTGCGCGCCGGCGAACATCTCCATCGTCAAGCGAAACAGCTGTGGCAAGGCGCTCGCGATAGCGCGCGAGGCGCGCGACATCCACGGCGGCAACGGCATCAGCGACGAGTTCCACGTGATGCGACATATGTGCAACCTCGAGGCGGTGAACACGTATGAGGGCACTCACGACATTCACGCGCTGATCCTCGGCCGCGCGCAGACCGGATTGGCGGCGTTTGCGTGAGCTCGCCCGGCGGTGTTTGGCGCGCACCGGTCGCGATCCCGGCAGCACCTGCCGGTAACGACGGCGCTGTGAAAGACTTTCTGCCCGAAAACGGAATGCAGGCCCGTTTCAGTGAGCGCAGAAAAAATCTCGATGTTGGACCTCGGCAGTCGGCGCGCCGCCGCGGTGGCCCGAGGTGTCTCCACCGCGACGCCGTTGTTCGCGGCCCGCGCGTCGAATGCCGAGATCTGGGATAGCGAAGGGCGGCGTTACATCGATTTCGCCGGCGGCATCGGCGTGCTGGCCACTGGACATCGGCATCCGCGCGTGATGGCCGCCGTGCGCGACCAGCTCGAGCTCTTTACGCATACGGCGTTTCAGGTAATGGCGTATGAGCCGTACGTGCAGCTTGCGGAGCGTCTGAACGCGATCGCGCCCTTCAAGGGGCCGGCGCGCTCGGTGCTGCTCACCACGGGTGCCGAGGCGGTCGAGAACGCCGTAAAAATTGCGCGCGTGGCGACGGGGCGCACGGCCGTGATCTCCTTCAGCGGCGCGTTTCATGGCCGCACGCAGCTCACGTTGTCACTCACCGGAAAGATGCTGCCTTACAAGCGCGGCCTGACCGGCGGCCTTCACGACGTGTTCCGTATTCCGTTCCCCGTCGAACATCGAAACGTGAGCGTGAAGGAGAGCCTGGGCGCGCTCGATGCGCTCTTTCACACCGACATCGAGCCCCCGCAGGTCGCCGCGATCATCATCGAGCCGGTGCAGGGGGAAGGCGGCTTTCACGTGGCGCCGCGCGAGCTGCTGCGCGGCCTTCGCGAGCTGTGCAGCCGGTACGGCATCGTGCTCATCGCGGACGAGATCCAGTCGGGCTTCGCCCGCACCGGGCGGCTGTTCGCGATCGAGCATTCCGGAGTCGAGCCGGATCTCGTGACCGTGGCGAAGGCGCTCGCCGGGGGCTTTCCGCTCTCGGGCGTCATCGGCCGCGCCTCCATCATGGATTGCATCGAGCCCGGCGGGATCGGCGGCACCTATGGCGGATCCCCCGTGGGCTGCGCCGCCGCGCTCGCCGTGCTCGATGTGATCGAGGAGGAGGGGCTTCTCGAACGGGCTGAGGTCATCGGCGCCGCCATCCGCGCCCACCTCGGTCGGATTGCGGGCGCCGAGCACATCGTGCCGATCGCGAATGTTCGCGGCCTCGGCGCCATGGTGGCGTTCGACGTGGTGAAGGACGCGGCCAGCCG
>Ga0070665_100001547_pt1 | contig 26562 bp, 21 predicted proteins | sample KBSS13metaG_FD_65862 | JGI IMG/M metagenome (GOLD analysis project Ga0070665, IMG submission 65862) | Switchgrass rhizosphere microbial communities from Kellogg Biological Station, Michigan, USA - KBS S1-3 metaG | ecosystem: Host-associated > Plants > Roots > Rhizosphere > Soil ... | reverse complement strand
CTGGCATGCCAGGCACGCACGCTCCCCTCGACCGGCAGGACCGCCGCCTGCCCCACCAACGGCTCGCGCAAGATGTTGGAGAAGAAGCCCGACGCCGCCTTGTTGGGCTTGCCCGGACGGATGCAGATCGTCGGCAGGCGGATGCCGACCCCGTCGATGAAGCCCCGGCGGGTATAGTCGGCCAGCAGCAGCTCGACCATCGCCTTTTGCGTGCCATAGCTGGTCAGCGGCGCGGTGATGAACTCGTCGTCGATCGCTTCCGGATAGGGCGCACCGAACGCGGCGATCGAGGAGGTGAAGACGAAACGGGGGCGGTAACCGGGCAGCTGCCGGATCGCCTCCAGCAGCAGACGGGAACCGTCTAGATTGACCCGGTAGCCCTTGTCGAAATCGGCCTCCGCCTCGCCGGAAACGATGCCTGCGGTGTGGAAGACAATATCGGGCCGGGAGGCGACGAGGCGGGCGGCCTCACCCTGGGTGGCGATGTCCGATGTATTGAGGATTGCCGAGATGCCCTGGGGCGCAGCCGGCGCAACGATGTCGGTCAGGGTCAGCGCGGTGATCTCGCGGTCGCCCAAGTATCCGTCATGCCCCAGCCGCTCTGCCAGCTTGCGGCCGATCATACCGGCGGCGCCGGTTATCAGAATGCGCATGTGGTCCCTCCCCAAGACGGGAAGAGCCTATTGGGGCTGGCACCGTCTTGGCAATGGAGGCGCCCCTACTCCGCCTCGGACTCGATCCGCTCCATGTCAGCGTCGGAGAGGCCGAAATGGTGACCGATCTCATGGACCAGCACATGCTTGACCATGTCCTTCAGCCGGCCGCCGCGCGACCGCCAGTGAGCCAGGATAGGCTCGCGATAGAGGAAGATCATGTCGACATGCTGGACGACAGCCCCGGCCTGCTTGTAGCCGATCGGCAGGCCGCTATAGAGGCCGAGCAGGCCCAGCGGGTGGCCGATGCGCATCCGCCGCAACGTGTTCTGGTCGGGCCAATCCTCGATGCGGAGCCCCACGCCCTCAATATGGCGCCTGAATTCGGCCGGAATCTCGGCCAGCGCCGCCTCGGCGATTTCGGTGAACTCGTCCAGCGACGGGCTGTCATCGAAGGCGATGCCCCATTGCGCCCTGCTCATACCGCATTTACTCCCATCATCGGTCGCACGGTTTCTATGTGTGGTGTCCACACGGGCTTGCCACCGGAGTTAGGAAAAGAATGCAGCGCCGTTACGCCTGGGCCACAGCCGCCCTGGGTCTGATCGCCGGGACCGCCCTGGCCGACAAGCCCGCCTTGCTGACCGACACCGAGGCATTCCGGACCGCATACGGCCTGTCCTATTTCGGCTTCGACCTGTGCGGCGACGCCGCCAACGGCGCGCTCTACCGCAAAGCTCTGGCCGAGAAGGTCGAGCACTGCCCCTTCGCCCCTGAGGCCAAGGCCGGCTTCCGCCAATGGGCCGCCTCCACCGACGCCAAGGGCGCCGACCAGGTCAAACAATACCTCGCCGAGCACGACAAGCTGCCGGAAAGCCTCGACCCGAAACGCAAGAACTGCCGCACGGAGAAGGACACGCCGGCCTATCAGAAGACCGTCGCGCTGCTGGCGCAGTACGCCAAGGGCGAGGCGAAGTATGACGTGGTGGTGCCCGATGCGTGCGACACGAAGGCTGGGGTGCAGTAGGATGGAATTCCCTCTCCCCGCGGGAGAGGGTTACGAAGGCTTAGCGAGCGCAGCGAGTTTAGCCGAAGTTGGGTGAGGGTATAACCCTGTGGCCACACCGCACCCTCACCCTCCCACCGCTTCGCGGCGGGCCCCGCCCTCTCCCAGAGGGAGAGGGAATTTTACCTCACGTCCCTCGCGGCTTTGCCCGGTTTGTCGCCTGGGCAGCTACCGGATCGTCGGGCCAGAAGTGGCGAGGATAGCGGCCTTTGAGGTCCTTGGCGACCTCTTTCCAGGAGCCGCGCCAGAAGGCGGGCAGGTCCCTGGTGATCTGGATCGGGCGGTGGGCGGGGGAGAGCAGGACCAGCAGCAGCGGGATCTTGCCCCCGCCGACGGCAGGGTGCCGGTCGAGGCCGAACAGTTCCTGGACGCGGATTTCCAAGGCCGGCCCATTCTCGGCTTCGTAGTCGATCGGCGCGTGCGAGCCGGACGGGGCGTCGAAATGCGACGGCAGCAGCCGGTCGATCTCGGCCCGCTGACTCCAGGGCAGCAGCACCTCCAGCGCCGCTGACAGGTCCTCGGCGGTGATCGCCGACAGGGCCGTGCGACCGGTGATGAACGGGACGAGCCAGTCCCGGTCCGCGGACAGTGCCGTATCGGACAGGTCCGGCCACGGGTCGCCGAGCGCGCCTGCCAGGAAGGTGGCGCGGGCGCGCAGCGCCTTCTGCTCCTTCGACCAGGGCAGGTCCGCGATAGTCACATGCGCGGCCAGCAGGGCGGCGGCCTTTTCAGGGTCGTCAATGGCGACGGGATCGTCGTCGAGCTTCAGCGCATCCAGCCGCCGCAGCCGCCGGGCGCGGACGCTGCGCGAGCCGGCATCCCAGGCGAGCGTGGTCGCGGTCGCGGTCCGGGCAGCGAACAGTTCCTCGATCGTGTCGAGATCGATCGTGGCGGCGGCGCGGATGCGGCCGTTGGCGGCGCTGCCGGTGATGTCGGTCACGACCAGGAAGGGCGAAGCGGCCAAGGGATCGCTTTCATCCAGGCTGGCCCCGCGCCCGTTGGCGAGGCGGTAGCGGCCGCGACCGCCGGCCTGCTGGGCCACGCGGTCGGGATAGGCGCGGGCCAGATGGCGGCCGGCCTCGCCCGATACCGAACGATCCCTGGCACCGGCGGCCGCGGCCCAGCGGCCGGCAAGGCCGCGCGCCTCCTCGGCCCGTTTCGAACGGTCCGAGCGGAAGCCTGAGAGGCGGTGAGCGAGGTCGACCGACATCCCGCCCAAGCCGCGTTCGGTCACCAGCACGGCAAGCAGGGCAGCGGTCATCGCGTCGCCCTCCTCCGCCGCGCGGTGGACCATGTGGGCGAGACGGGGATGGAGCGGCAGCCGGGCCAGCGCCTCGCCCTCGGCGGTGATGCGGCCGTCCTCGGTCAGCGCTTCCAGCTCTTTCAGCAGCGTCACCGCCTCGGCCCAGGCGGGCCTGGGCGGCGGGTCGAGGAAGGAAAGCGCGCCGGGGTCGGCAACGCCCCAGCTGGCGAGGTCGAGCGCCAAGCCGGAGAGGTCGGATTCGAGCATTTCCGGCGCATCGAACGCGGCCAGCGCCGATGTCTGCCCCTCGTTCCACAGCCGGTAGCAGATGCCCGGCTCGGTACGGCCGGCGCGGCCGCGACGCTGATCGGCGCCGGCGCGCGAGACGCGGACGGTTTCCAGCCGGGTGAGGCCAGTCGCCGGCTCATAGGCCGGGACGCGGCGATAGCCGGAATCGACGACGATCCGTACCCCCTCGATGGTCAGCGAGGTCTCGGCAATCGAGGTGGCGAGCACGATTTTGCGCCGCCCGGCTGGCGCGGGCTGCACCGCCCGATCCTGTTCGGCGGGGGAAAGCTGGCCGTAGAGCGGTGCCAAGTCCGTATCCCCCGGCAGGGGGCCGGCAAGACGCTCGGCCGTGCGCGAGATCTCCGCCTGGCCGGGCAGGAAAACGAGGGCCGAGCCACTGTCGGCGCGGAGCGCGGCGAGCACGGTGGAGGCCATTTGGTCCTCCAGCCGCTGGGCGGGATCGCGCTCGACATAGCGCGTGTCGACCGGGAAGGCCCTACCCTGGCTTTCGACCACGGGCGCGCCCTGCAGCAGCCGCGCGACCCGTGCTCCATCGATGGTCGCCGACATGACCAACAACCGAAGATCGTCGCGCAGAGCGGACGCGTCCAACGCCAGGGCGAGGCCGAGATCGCCGTCCAGGCTGCGCTCATGAAACTCGTCGAACAGCACAGCGGCGATGCCGGTAAGCTCGGGATCGGCCAGGATGGTGCGGGTGAAGACGCCCTCGGTCACCACCTCGATCCGCGTCTTCTTCGAGACCTTGCTGTCCAGCCGCACCCGATAGCCGACGGTCTCCCCCACTTCCTCACCCAGCGAAGCCGCCATCCGGCGCGCAGCGGCACGGGCGGCCAGGCGGCGCGGCTCCAAGAGGATGATCTTGCCGTCCTTGCGCCAAGGGGCGTCGAGCAAAGCAAGCGGCACCCGCGTGGTCTTGCCCGCGCCGGGCGGCGCCACCAGGACGGCCATAGGCCCGGCGGTCAGCGCAGCGGTCAGGCGCGGCAGGGCCTCGTCGATGGGGAGCGGGTCGTTGGGGCGGGACATTGGCACGTCATGGCCGATGGGAAGGCCGGCGGCAAGATCGGCAATGGCGTCCCGAGCCGTCTAAAATTCCTGCTTGCATAGCTTCTATGATCTGGGCGTATAACGCAGCGGCCGTGTTTCACGCGGCGACAAACGGAGAAGAAACTTGCGATTTGGAACTTCCGGCGGCGGATTCCGCGCCGCCGTGTTGGCGGCGACCTTTTTGACCGCCACCCAGGCCCAAGCCGAAAAGCCGTTCGATTTCATGGCGACGCCGGGCAAGCTGCCAAAGACCGTCGTGCCCTCCGCCTACCGCCTGGACATCGTTCCCGATCTCGACAAGCTGACCTTCACGGCCAAGGAGGAGATCGACATCGCTGTGGCCAAGGCCACCGATGCGATCACGCTGAACCAGCACGACCTTGCGATCGCGGCGGTTGCGCTGAAGGGCGAGGACGGCGCCAAGGCGACCGTCACGCTCGACGAGAAGGCCCAGACCGCGACCTTCAAGTTCCCGCACCCGCTGCCCGCCGGCCCGCATACGCTCACCGTCGCCTATTCCGGCCCGATCACCGCCCAGCCGGCCGGCCTCTATTACAACGACTATGACGTCGCCGGGGCGCATAAGCGCATGCTGGTGACTCAGTTCGAGGCGACCGACGCGCGGCGCATGTTCCCGGGCTGGGACGAGCCGGCCTTCAAGACGACCTACACGCTGTCGGTCACGGTGCCCCAGAGCTTCCGCGCCATCTCCAACACGCCGGTGGCGCATGAGGAACCGGCTGGCGGGGCCAAGAAGGTGACGTTCGGCACCACGCCCAAGATGTCGAGCTATCTCGTGGTGCTGGTCGCGGGCGAGTTGGACCGGATCAACCAGAAGGCAGCGGATGCTGATATCGGTGTCGAGACGATCGCCGGCAAGGCCGAGCAGGGCCGCTACGCGCTCGATGCCGCGGCCAAGATCCTGCCCTATTACAACGATTATTTCGGGGTCAAATACCCGCTGCCCAAGCTGGACCTGATCGCCATCCCCGGCAACTTCTCCGCCGGCGCGATGGAGAACTGGGGCGGCATCACCTATATCGACGACGCCCTGCTGTTCGACCCCAAGACCTCGTCGGAGGGTACCAGGCAGGCGATCTTCTCTGTCGTCGCCCATGAGATGGCGCATCAATGGTCGGGCGACCTCGTCACCATGGCCTGGTGGGACAATCTGTGGCTGAACGAGGGCTTCGCCTCGTGGATGAACAGCAAGGCCGCCGACCATTTCAATCCCGAATGGAAGGTGTGGCTGCGCTCCCACGCCGAGACCGACCAGGCGATGGACGCGGATTCGCGCCGCACCACCCATGCAATCCAGCAGCCGATCAACGAGGAGAGCGAGGCCGACAGCGCCTTCGACGACATCACCTATCTGAAAGGCCAAGCCTTCCTCAGGATGATCGAGACCTATCTGGGCGAGGACACGTTCCGCGACGGGATGCGCCGCTACATGGCCGCCCACGCCTATTCCAGCAGCACCACCGCCGACCTGTGGGCGGCGATGGAGGCGGCGTCGGGCAAGCCGGTGAAGCAGATCGCCGCCGCCTTCACAGAGCAGCCGGGCATCCCGCTGGTCGACGTCAAAACCGACTGCAAGGGCGGCGAGACCGTCGCCACCCTGACCCAGGGCCGCTTCACCATCAACGACCCCAAGGCGGCCAAGCTGACCTGGCAGGTGCCGGTCGCGATCGGGCTGGTCGGGGATGCGCAGCCTGAGTCCGTGCTGCTGGGCGCCAAGCCGGAGACGGTGAAATTCGCCGGCTGCGGCGAGCCGGTAAAGGCCAATATGGGCGATGTCGGCTATTACCGCGTGCAATATGATGCAGCGAACCTGAAGGCGCTCAGCGCCGACTACAAGCAGATGACGGCCGCCGACAGGGTCAACCTGCTGGGGGATATCTGGGCAATGGCCCAGGCGGGGCGGGAAACCCCCGACAAGTTCTTGGAACTGACCAAGCAGCTCTCCGGCGAGACCGAGCTGGTTGTGTGGACCCAGGTGCTGGGCTCGCTCAGGGAAATCGACGTGCTGGAGCGCGGTTCACCCGACCAGCCGGCCTTCCGCGCCTATGCGCGTGGTTTGCTGAATCCGGTGCTGGCCCGCGTCGGCTGGGACACCAGGCCGGACGATACCCCCGATGTGGTGCTGTTGCGCGGAAGCCTGATCCGCACGCTGGGTCGGTTCGAGGACCCCGCCGTGGTGGCCGAGGCGCGCAAGCGCTTCGCCGCCTTCGTCGCCGACCAGTCGACCCTATCGCCCAGCCTGCAGGACGCGGTGCTGAGCGTGGTCGGCTATGGCGCCGACAAGAAGATCTATGACCAGCTGCGCGAGCTGGGGCGCAAGGCCGACAGCACAGAAACCGTGCTGCGCTATTACAATGCGTTGGGCGGCGCGCACGATCCGGCGCTGATCGCCGAGACGGTCGGCATCGCCGAGACCGACGAGATCACCGCCGGCCGGGTCAACCGTTTCATCGGCGCCGCGGCCTATTCCAGCGACAACCCCGAGCTGGTCTGGAAGCTGTTCCTCTCCAAGCGGAAGGCGGTGCTGAAGAAACTGACGCCGATGCAGGCGTCCGGCGTGCTGCCGGACATCGCCGGCGCCTCCTCCGATCCGGCGATCGGCAAGGAACTCGAGGCGCTGCCCGAATCCAACATCTCCTCGGGCGCCAGGCGCGACGCCGAAAAGGCGGTCGAGGACATCGGCTTCAAAGCCGGCTTCAAGGCCCGGCTGGTGCCGGCCGTATCCAACTGGCTGAAGGGCCAGGCAACGAATTGAGGCCCAGGGCGTGCAGACCCTATGCCTCCACCATCTGGAATCTGTGAATGACAACTGACGTACCTGGCGTGGTCCCGGCAAAAACCGGCGAACCCGCCACTTTCCTCGGCCATCCGCGCGGTCTGTTCTATCTGTTCTCGACCGAGCTGTGGGAGCGCTATGCCTATTACGGCATGATCGCGCTGTTGACCTTGTACATGGTCAACTACCTGTTCCAGCCGGGCCATGTCGAACATGTGCTGGGCTATGTCCAGATCAAGCATTTCGTCGAAACCTGGATCGCCCACCGGCCGCTGAGTTCGCAGGCCTTCGCCTCGCAGGTCTATGGCATCTACGGCTTCCTGGTCTATTTCGCGCCGCTGCTGGGCGGCATCGTCGCCGATCAGTTCCTAGGCCAGCGCAAGGCCGTGCTGGTCGGCGCGATCCTGCTGGCGGCCGGCTACTTCATGATGAGCGTCGAGGCGCTGTTCTTCTTCTCGATCCCGATGGTGTTCCTCGGCAACGGCCTGTTCAAGCCCAACATCTCGACGCAGGTCGGCAACCTGTATGTCCATGGCGATCCGCGCCATGACCGCGCCTTCTCGATCTTCTATGTCGGCATCAATATCGGCGGCGTCCTGGGGCCGCTGGTCTGCGGCACGCTGGGTGAGGAAGTGGCCTGGTCCTACGGCTTCATCGCGGCAGGCGTGGGCATCGCCGCCGGCGCCTTCATCTATCTCTACGGCCTGCGCCACCTGCCGCAGGACGCGCTGACCCGCAAACGGGCCGACAAGGTGGCGCATGAGCCGTTCACCAGCATGGAATGGAAGCGCGTCGGCGCTCTGCTGCTGCTGTCGCTGCTCAACGCCTTCTTCTGGGGCGTCTGGTACCTGCAGTTCAACATCATGAATCTGTGGGCGGACAAGAACACCGAGCGACATATCGCGATGTTCGATTTCACCGTTCCGACCACCTGGTTCCAGACTGTCAACGGCATCTTCATCTTCGCCCTGACGCCCATGATCACCACGCTGTGGGCCCGCCAGGCCGCGCGGGGACGGGAGCCGAATTCGGCCGCCAAGATGGGCATCGGCGGCATCCTCCTCGGTTTCTCCTTCCTGTTCATGCTGGCCGCCGTAGCGAGCCTGGATGCGGAGATGAAGACCAGCATGCTCTGGCTGATCGTCTTCTATGCGATCTACACCGCCGGCGAGCTTTATTTCTCGCCGATCGGGCTGGCGCTGGTGACCAAGGTGTCGCCCCGGCGCATCGTGTCGATGATGATGGGCTTCTGGCTGCTGTCTTACGCGGTCGGCAATTTCTTCGCCGGCGCGTTGGGCAGCTATTGGGAGAGCATGTCGATGAGCAGCTTCTTCCTGGTATCCGCCGCCATTCCGATCGTCGCCGGCATCGTCGTGCTGTTGCTCAGCCGGCGCTTGCGGCCGATTATCGAGTAGGGTTTTCTCTAAGAAATTCGTCATTGCGAGCGTAGCGAAGCAATCCAGAGCCTCATCGACCGCTATCGGGCCAACAGCCCTGGATTGCTTCGTCGCTCCGCTCCTCGCAATGACGCAGTAAAGGGACTCATTAATGCGTTACCTCACCAGCCTCTCCCCCGCCCTCTGCGCCGCCGGCCTGCTGCTGGCGCCCTCATTCGCCCAGGCGGACGAAGGGATGTGGACCTTCAATAATTTCCCCTCGGCCAAGGTCAGCCAGGCCTACGGCTTCGCGCCCGACCAGAAGTGGCTGGATCATGTGCGGCTGTCTTCGATCCGGCTGGCGCGGGGCTGCTCGGCCAGCCTGGTGTCGAAGGACGGGCTGGTGATGACCAACCATCACTGCGCCCATAGCTGCATCGAGCAGCTGTCGACCGCGCAACGCGACTATGTCCAGACCGGCTTCTACGCCAAGGAGGCGAAGGACGAGGTCAAGTGCCCCGACATGGAGGCCAACCAGCTGACCGAAATCACCGACGTGACCGCACGGGTGAAGGCCGCCATCGCCGGCAAGGACGGCAAGGCCTTCTCCGACGCGCTGAAAACGGTGGAGGCCGACATCGCCAAGGAATGCGTCGGCAAAGACAGCGATACGGTGCGCTGCGATGTCGTCGATCTCTATCACGGCGGCATCTACAACCTGTACAAGTACCGCCGCTATCAGGACCTGCGGCTGGTCTTTGCGCCGGAATTCGCCATCGCCTTCTTCGGCGGAGACCCGGATAATTTCGAGTTCCCGCGCTATGACCTGGATGTCAGCTTCGTGCGCATCTACGACCAGGGCAAGCCGCTCGATTCCTCGGCCAACTATCTGCCTTTCGCCAAGGAAGACGCCAAGGACGGCGACCTGACCTTCGTGTCCGGCCATCCCGGCAATACCGACCGGCTGGATACCGTGGCCGAGCTGGAATATGCCCGCGACGTGAAGATCCCGAACACGGTGTTCTATCTGGCCGAGCTGCGCGGCGTGCTGGAGCAGTTCAGCGAGCAGGGCGCGGAGCAGCGCCGCATCGCCGATTCCAAGCTGTTCGGCACGATGAATTCCTACAAGGCGCTGAAGGGCCAGTTCGAGGCGCTGAACGATCCGGGCTTCATGAAGTCGAAGCATGACGACGAGGCGGTGCTGAAGGCCAAGGTCGAGGCCGACCCGCAGATGAAGGCGGATTTTGGCGCGGCCTGGGACAATATCAGGACGGCGGTCGAGCATGCCAAGCTGATCCGTGACCGCTACAACATGCTGGAGACCAGCCGCGGTTTCGATTCCGAGCTGTTCCGCGACGCCCGCATCCTGGTCCGCTATGCCGCGGAATCGGGGAAGCCCGACAATCAGCGGCTGCGCGAATATACCGACGCCAATTTCCCAGCGCTGAAGCAGAGCCTGCTGTCCCCCGCCCCGATCTATCCCGAGTTCGAGAAGGTGACTCTGCGCTTCGGCATGACGATGGTGCAGCGCCTGCTGGGGCCGGACGATCCGACGGTGAAGACGATCTTCGGCGCCAAGTCCCCGGTCGACCTGGCGGCGGATCTGGTCGACAAGAGCACGCTGAAGGACCTCAACGTCCGCAAAAAGCTGCTGGAAGGCGGGGCGGCGGCGATCGAGGCGTCGAAGGACCCGATGATCCAGTTCGCCAAGCTGGTCGATGCCGACGCCCGCGCGGTGCGCAAGGATTTCGAGGAGACTGTCGACGCGCCGCTGACCAAGAATTCCGGCCTGCTGGCCCAGGCGCGTTTCAAGCTCTACGGCACCTCGGTCGATCCGGACGCGACCTTCACGCTGCGCCTCTCCTACGGCTCGGTGAAGGGCTATGACCAGAAGGGCGGCCATGTCGCGCCCTTCACCCTGATGACCGGCGCCTTCGACCGGGCGACCGGGGCGACGCCGTTCAAGCTGCCGGAAAGCTGGCTGGCGGCGAAGAGCAAGATCAGCCCGACGCAGAAATTCAATTTCTGCACCACGAACGACATCATCGGCGGCAATTCCGGCTCGCCTGTCGTCAATAAGAACGCCGAGGTGGTTGGCCTGATCTTCGACGGCAACATCCAGTCGCTGGGTGGCGACTTCGGCTATGACGGCGCGGTCAATCGGGCGGTGGCGGTGAACAGCGGCGCGCTTAAGGAGGCGCTGGCCAAGATCTATCATGCCGACCGGGTGGTGACGGAGCTGTCGCGATAGAGGAGCCGCCGCTGGGCTGGCTGGCGCAGATAGGCGTTGCCTTCACGCCCTATGCCTGGGTCGGCCATATCCTGATCGCCGCCGCGATGCAGGCGGTGATCGCTCTCGGCCTGCGGGCAGCGCGGGTACGGCAGGCCTGGTGGCTCGGCGCGGCCGTCGTCGTCGGCTATGCCTGGTCACGTGAGAAGACGGAGTACGAGTTCGCGCTCAAATACGCCGCCCACGGGCGGAGCGTCGGCCCCTATTGGTATCGCGGCTTCGTGCCGCTCGAATGGGACCTGTCGAGCCAATGGCAATTCTATGCCCCGGCGATCGCCGTCATTCTGATCGCCTGGGCGGTGGAAAGGAGGCGCGATGTCAGGTCATGAAGGTGGCTGCCTATGCGGCAAAGTCCGGTTCCGGGCCACCGCCCCGGCGATCGACAAAGGCTATTGCCATTGCCGCATGTGCCAGAAGAATTCCGGCGCCCCGGTCGTCGCATGGGCAACCTTCCCGGCCGGCAGCTTTTCCTGGATCGGCGAGCCGCCCGCCAGCTACCAGTCCTCACGCGAGGCGCGGCGGCAGTTCTGCCCGCACTGCGGCAGCTACATGGTGTTCGTGAGCGATCGCTTCCCGGACGAGGTCGCCGTCAACACCGCCTCATTCGACGATCCCGAAGCCTTCCCGCCGGACATGCATATCTTCGTGTCCACCCGGATTTCCTGGCTGCATCTGGCGGATGGATTGCCGCAATATGAAAGCTATCGGGCTCCGGTCGACCTCGGATAACTCGCCCCGTCGAGATACTTCACCTCGACGGTTTCCAGATCGATGTCCAGCAACCGCGCGTTCACGCCCATGCGGTCGATCGGCGGATCGGTGATGCTTTCCCAATGGGTGGTGCAGCCGCAGGTAGCGCACCGGCGGAAGGCGATGGATTTGTCGTCCCAGCTATAGGTGTCGGTCGCGCCTGGCGCATGGGTCAGTGTGACCTGGGCCGGCCTGTAGTAGGCCCAGAGCGTGCCCAGCCGGCGGCAGATCGAACAGTTGCATGAGGTGACGATCGCGGGCGCCTCGACTACAGCGATGCGAACCGCGCCGCAATGGCAGGAGCCGGCGATCACGCCGGCTCCCCGCCAGTTAGTCGGACGCGCAGTCCTTGCACAGGCCGCGCAGCTCGATCGTCTGCTGCTGGAGCACGAAACCGTGCGCCTGGGCCTTGTCCCGCAGCATGTCCGCGACCGACTCGTCGGCCAGTTCCTCGGTCTTGCCGCAATCGGAGCAGATCAGGAACTGCCCCTCATGCTCGTGCTCGTGCTGGGTGCAGGCGACGAAGGCGTTGAGCGACTCGATCCGGTGGACGAGCCCCTTGCCCTGCAGGAAGTTCAGCGCGCGATAGACGGTCGGCGGCATCACCCGCGTCCCCTTATCCTGCATCGCCTCCAGCAGGCGATAGGCGCCGACCGGCTGCCCCGCCTTGATCACCAGCTCGAACACCTTGCGGCGCGTTTCGGTCAAGCCGCCGACGTGTTCTGTGTCGGCGTGGGTCATCTTGCCGGGCATGGTGGTGGACCGATTTCTCATGGATATCTCCTTTGCAAAGGTAGCTTAACTCCAGCTTGAGCCAACTTAAAAGCTTTTACTGATCCCGGTGTAGAACGCCCTGCGCGGGCCGAATTGCGGCGCGCCGACGCCAACCCCGGTGCCGTCGCGAATCTCGTAGCTCTCGTCGAACAGGTTGACGATGTCGAAGCGGATCGTCGTGCCGGCAAAGACCCCGGTCGTCTCGATATCCTGGGCGATGCCGATATTGACCTGGGTATAGCTCGGCAGTTTCTCGCCGTTCGGCTCAACTGCATTGTCCGGGCTGGCCCTGAGACCGCTGCCGAAAATCAGGTCCAGGCTGGTGCGCAGCTGGCCGATTCCATCGGTGAAGGCGAACGACCCGCCGCCCGAAATTGTCCAGGCCTGATCGTGGTCGGTATAGATCGCGTGATTATGGATATAGGCCAGCTCATCGGCGGCGAAGAAGAACTGGCTGGAGGCGATGTCCTTGCCCTTCTCCTGCCCATAGGCGACGTTGGCGTACAGGCTGAGCGGCCCATTATGGTACGAGCTGGTCGCCTCGACTCCGTAGGCGCGGCCGAACCGGTAGTTGAACGGCGACACCACCAGCGATTCGCCGAACTGCCCCTCGTCCAGCAGGTTGCGCTTGATTTTGTAGTAGGTGTCCAGACCCAGATCGAGGCCGGGCAGGATCGTGCGCAGGGCTCCGATATCGAAATAATGCTCGCGCTCGGCCCGAACCGGACTGTTCTGCAGCACCTCGGGCTGCTTGGTCGTGCCGACGAACCTCTCGACCGACTGGGTCGCGACCAGTTCCTGCGGCGGCGGGGTGAAGTTGCGGGCATAGCCGGCATGGATGGTCGTATCCGCATCCGGCTTCCACACCAGGTTGATGCGCGGGCTGATCTGGTTCTCATTGGTAAAGGCGTTCACGATGTCGAAGCGCCCGCCGAAATTGAGCGTCACCGTATCGCTGATCGCCCATTCGTCCTGAAGATAGAGGCCGTACTGATAGCCGGTCTTGCCGGTCTGGTCGCCGATGCTGAACGGGATGTCGCTCGCCTGATTGCCCAGCATGTCGATCGGGAAGACATCCGATGCCACCTGAGAGATCGTGCGTTCAACTGAGAAAAACGTGCCGAAGCGCAGCGTATGGTTGTCGGTCAGCTTGTAGCTGGCGTCAGTCTGGATGCCGGACGACCAGCTCGACAGCTGCGACCGGTCGGAAAAGCCGTTGAAGATCAGGTCGCCCACCGGGTCGGGCGAGAACTTGGTTTCCGAATAGCGGGTGAAAGGCGCGATCTGGTAGTCCAGCCTGTCGCCCGAGATCTGCAGCGCGACGATCGCGTAGTGGTTGACCTCCCGCTGGTTCTGATTGAGATCGGCGGAATTGAAGGTCGAGACGCCGCGATCGGTGAAGGAGGGCGTCTGGTTCGGGTTGTTGGGGATCTGGAAAAAGCCGATTGAGGTGCCCAGCATCGCCGAGATGCGGGCGTCGCTGGTCGGGATGTAGGACAGATAGGCGAAGCCGTGGAACTGGGTGGTGTGGTCGTGGATCGGATCGTGGCTGGCGGTCGGGTTCTCGACGCCGAGATCGTTCTCCAGATAGCTGCCGGTCACAAAATAGTTGAAGGCGCCGGATGAACCGCTTGCGGTGAAGGACGGCTGGAACTCGCCATGGCTGCCGCCGTAGAGGCTGACCTCGCCGCCCTGGTCGAAGGCGCCGCTTTTGGTCGTGATGTCGACGATGCCGGCGGTGCGATAGCCGTACTGCGCCGGCAGCGTGCCGGTAACGATATTGATCGAATCGGCAAAACGCGGGTCCAAAGCCTGGCCGAAGCCCGAGATGCCTTCCGGCAGGATAATGCCGTTGATGCGGTATTGCAGGTTGGCATGCTCGTTGCGGATATGGAGCTGACCATAGCTGTCCTGGCTGATACCGGGCGCCTGAAGCAGGATCTGGTTGAAGCTGGTATCGACGCCCTGGGGCGTGTTTTCGATTGCCTTGCGGTCAATCATGTATTCGCTGGCCCCCAGGCTGGGGGCGATGGAAGCGCGCGCCGTGTCCAGGCGCTTGGCGGTGACGACGATTTCTTCCTGCGTCGTGCCGGCCGGAAGGTCCGACGGCGGTGCGGACTGCGCGAGAGCGCCGGCGCAGGCCCCGAGGCCTAGCGCGAAGGCGGGGCCCATCGCGAGCGACAGGTGCATTAAACGGACTGACATTTGAATAGACTCCAGGCTTATGCCGATCATTGGGAGACTCCGGGCGACAAAGCCAGACGGGTCTCGGCTGTGAACTAAGCAGAGGTCCGGAATCAGAGGGGTGGGGCGTGCGCCCTGAAGCCGAGGCGGTTGCCCGGTTGTTCGGTCACGCTGTCGCGCAGCGTCCAGAACTTGAGAAAGAAAACGACGAGAAACAGCGGCGGCAGGAACGGGAGCGGTGTGGCGGGACCGGGTGTCGGCGCGAAGGCGTCGCACGCATCCGTGCCGCATTCCATCTGCTCGGGCGCGAGATAATGCTCGACCCGGTGTGCCACCATGCCCAGCTGGGTGATGAGCACCAGGAACGCGACGGCGCGGAAGATCGTCGCAAAATCCGGCCGCCAGCGCCGCGAGGCGGCGGACCGGGACAGACGATATGTGCGCCGGGTTGCCATGCTCGCCTGCCTACTCGCGAAGAATCGGCGAGTCAATTGTCAGCCGGATGAAATATTATAACTCTTTTATGGCAAGGACGCGGAGGCGGTGAACGGGTTGAAGTGCTTCTCGGCCAACGCAGCCCAGGCTGCGGCGGCGAGATGGGGCAGATGATAGTAATAGCGCTGCATGCCGGGGTTGGCCGCATCAGCAAATCCGGTCGCCAGGCGCAGCTGCGGCGTGGCGAAATAGCCGCCGCGCGGCGCCCGTTGCCCCTCGACCGCGCGCCCCGCCACATCGGCCTTGTCGGGATGGCCCAGCAACGCCCAGACAAGCGCCGCCTGGGCGGTGCCCTCGGTCCATACCGCGTAGCCGGCATCGCTGTAGGTGTAGCCGTCGCCGACCGCGAGCCGGCTGTCGACGGTGGCGAGATCGGGATCGGCATGGGCCGCCATCGCCGGGATCGCCAGCAGCGGCCACAGCGCGGCATCCAGGGCCAGCACGTGGTTCGGCGTCGTCCCGTCGTCGCCGGTGCCGACGGCGAAACAGCCGCAGCCGTCATCCCACATGGCGCCGACGAAGCGCGCGGCCTGCTGCGCCCGCTCGTCCCAACCCGCGTCGCCGGTCGCCTTGGCGAGCAGCGCGAAGGCCGCGGCGAGGTCGGTATTGTGCTCGGTCGATTTCCATTGAACGGCGACGGGCGAGGGCTCCCAGCCCGAGACGCCGCCGGTGAAACCGCCGGCGCCACGCCCGTCGCTGCGTGCGGCGACCCAGTTTCCGATCCGGACCGCGCCGTCCCGATAGCGCGTGTCGTGAAGCGCCTGGTCGAGCGACAGCAGCGCCAGCATCGCCCAGGCCATGTTGCCGGTGTCGCTCGACACCTGATAGCGGTCCTCGACCCAGCGGCCCTGCGCCTTGTCCCACCAGCCCCCAAGCTTGACCGGCGTGTCGACCGGTCCGGCGGCATAGGCGTTGCGCAGCCGCCCGTCATGCCAGGCGCGATCATGGCCGAGCGCCGCCAGCATGGCGTCGCCGATCCGCCGCGCCCGCCCGGCCTCGCCGCAGCCGACGAGCGCGATCGCCGCCACCGCGTCGTCATAGAGAAAGGCGACGCTACGCAGCGGGCCCTCCTCGGCCGTCGGATAGGACGGCAGGAACAGCGGCCCACCCTCAACCGGGATCAGGCCCGACAGATAGGCGCAGGCATCGGTGGGTTGGGCCTGGGCGGCCCCGGCGAACAGGAGGAAAGCAGCAGCGGCCAGCAGCCTCACGATGCGCCCAGCGGCGCGGCGGTCCGGGCGATGCGGCCGGCATCGACGCCGGCGGGCAAAGTGCCGAAGGCCCCGCCATGGTCGCCGTCGAGGCGCGAGGCGCAGAACGCGTCCGCGACCGCGGGCTCGGCATGTTTCAGCAGCAGCGCGCCCTGCAGCGCCAGTACCAGCCGCTCGACGATCCGCCTCGCCTCGCCTTCATACGAGGCGTGGGCTGCGAAATCGTCAGCCAGGCGGGTGCAGAACGCGTCGAACCGGCGATCGGCACCGCTGGCGGCCTTCAATTCCGCCATCGCGGCGTCAAGGCTGTCGGGCGAACGGCCGGCCGCGCGCAGCACATCCAGGCACATGACGTTGCCCGAGCCTTCCCAGATCGAATTGACCGGCATCTCGCGATAGAGGCGCGGCATCGGGCTTTCCTCGACATAGCCGTTGCCGCCCAGCACCTCCATCGCCTCGACGGCCAGCATCGGGCCGCGCTTGCAGATCCAGTACTTGGCCGCCGGCGTCACCAGCCGCGCGAACGCCGTCTCCACCGGGTCGTCCGGCCGGTCGTAGGCGCGGGCGAGCCGGAGCGCGAGCCGCATCGCCGCCTCGGCCTCGACCGCCAGGTCGGCGATGACGTTCTGCATCAGCGGCTGGTCGATCAGCTTCTTCTGGAAGGCAGTGCGGTACGAGGCGTGATGCGCCGCCTGCGCCACCGCCTGGCGCATCAGGCCGGAGGAGCCCAGCGCGCAATCGAGCCGCGTATAGTTCGCCATCTCGATGATCGTCGAAATGCCGCGCCCCTCGTCGCCCACAGCCCAGGCGAGCGCGCCATCGAACTCGACCTCGCTCGACGCATTGGAGCGATTGCCGAGCTTGTCCTTGAGCCGCTGGATGCGGATGGCGTTGCGCTCCCCATCCGGGGTCCAGCGCGGCAGGAAGAAACAGGTCGGGCCGGCCTCGGCCTGGGCCAGCACCAGGAACGCGTCGCACATCGGGGCGGAGAAGAACCATTTATGCCCTGTCAGGCGGTAAGACTGGGCCGCACCGCGCGCGCCCATCGGCTCGGCGCGGGTCTGGTTGGCGCGCAGGTCGCTGCCGCCCTGCTTCTCGGTCATGCCCATGCCGATCAGCGCGCCGGATTTTTCCTTGCCCGGCCGGAAACGCCGGTCGTAGGTCCGCGAATAGATGCGCGGCAGCCACTCCGCCGCGATCTCAGGCTGGCGCTTCAGTGCCGGAACCGAGCCGTAGGTCATGGTCACCGGGCACTGCACACCAGCCTCAACCTCGCACAGCATATAGACGCCGGCCGCCCGGGCGACATGGGCGCCGGGGTTGGGCTCGGCCCAAGGGGCGCTATGCAGCCCCTGCCCGACCGCGAGCGTCATGAGGTCGTGCCAGCCAGGGTGGAACTCGACCTCGTCGATCCGATTGCCGTAGCGGTCGAAGGTGCGCAGGACCGGTGGATTGCGGTTGGCGAGATCGCCCAGCGCCAGTGTCTCCGCCGCACCGAGCCGTTTGCCGAAATCCTTCAGATCGTCGGCCGCCCAGCCCGCCCCCTCCGCCGCAACCGCGCTCATCAGTGCCGGGTCGCTGGAGAACAGGTCATAATCCGCCAGGGGTGGCGGCTGGTTGGTTACGCTATGCGTCTCACCCATGTCGAAAGACCATCGGTTACGGGTTGGTTCACAGTAAGATAGTGCCGATGGATTCGGCTGCCATCCGTGACGCTTTCTCCCTGCCGAAATCCGGTTCTGTAGATTTCACGTTTCACCGTCAGAATCCTTTACACAGGAAACGTCTTCTTTAAACCGCTACCCTCTAATATGTTGAAAAACAATCCATTCAAAATTTGGCACGAAAGTTGCTGTGATAGGGGCGAACCAACGGGCCGCGGTCGGCGGCAAGGAGTTTAGGGATGTTGAAGCTGTTTAGACTGGCTGCGATCATGGGTACCGGCCTCCTGCTTGTCGGCGGAGCGGCCAATGCGACGCCTGTGCCGGCCGGCACCCTGAACTTGGTCGCGACCGGATCGCCGACCGTCAACAACACCGCGGGCACCGTCAGCTTCGGAACCGGCGACTTTTACTTCAACGGCCTGGGCGCCTTCTCCGGCTTCTCCGGCAGCAGCACCTTGTCCAGCGCGCTTCTGACCTTCAGCAAGACGGCCGGTGGCCTGATCGACTACACGACGACCTCGGTGCCATCGTTCTTTACCTTTACGGGCGCCGGCGACACATTCTCGTTCAGCATCGACCAGAGCATCCAGACGATCAGCTATTCCTTCGACGGGTCGAACGGCTCGATCGCCCTCTATATCCTGGGCGACCTGACCGCGACCGGCGCAAACCCCTATACCGATCCGACCCCGACCGCGCTTACCTTGACGCTGAACGAAACCGGCGGCTCGGGCTATTCCGCCTCGGCCACGCTGGCCAACCCGCCCCCGGGTTCAGGCGTCTCCACGCCGGAGCCGGCCTCCATGCTGCTGATGGGCACCGGCCTTGCCGCGATCGGCGCCCTGCGCCGCCGCCGGCCCGCCGCCAAGTAACTGGTTTGCCAAGTTCCCCAGTCGAGCGCAGCATAGCTCGACCCTTAACGGCGCCTTCGGGCGCCGTTTTTTATTGCCTACCGGTGGCAATCGCGCTTTCTCAGTCCGATCTTTGAGGTCGCGAAACAGGAGGAGCCGCCAATGTCCCGTGGAACCGTACGCGTCGACGACCGCCTCGCCGATTATCTCGATGCCACCAACCGGCCGGAAACCCCGATCCAGCTGAGGCTGCGCGAGGACACCGGCAAGATGCCCAATGCCGGCATGCAGATCGGCGCCAACCAGGGCAGCTTCATGGCCTTCCTGGTCGGGCTGATCGGGGCGAAGAACTGCCTGGAGATCGGCACCTTCACCGGCTACAGCGCGCTGACCGTGGCGGAGGCCCTGCCCCCGGACGGTAGGCTGATCTGCTGCGACGTTTCCAGGGAATGGACCGATATCGGCCGCAAGGCCTGGGCGGAAGCCGGGGTCGCGGACAAGATAGAGCTCCATCTCGGCCCGGCGGCGGAGACACTTGACCGGCTGATCGTCCATGGCGGGACCAGCTGCTTCGATTTCGCCTTCATCGATGCCGACAAGGAAAATTACGACCGCTATTACGAGCAGTGCCTGATCCTGCTGCGCAGGGGCGGGCTGATCGCGATCGACAACATGCTGTGGGACGGCGCGGTCGCCGATCCCGCCGACAACACCGAATCGACGGTCGCGATCCGGGCGCTGAACGCGAAACTGCGCGACGATCCCAGGGTCGATTTTACCCTGATCCCGGTCGGCGACGGCATCGCGCTCGCCTGCGTCTTATAAAACCCGGCCGAGGGTTCCCGGGAGGTAAAAACCGGGAACAATCCCCTGTTTTCTGATGTAGAGTCAGTAGGACTCGGCGGCGGCTGCACCATAACGTGCTGCAAAAATATCACGGCCGCGCCACGTGCCGGCCACAAAGCCGCTCCAGATTGCAAGAATGATAACCAGGGGACTTATGATGAACGGCCCGACCCACACCCGACCTCGCAGCCGCTTTTTGCGAACCGCTTTCCGCGGCCTTGCGCCCGCCGTGCTCGCCATCGTCGTGGCCGGCAGCGCGGCCGCCCAGTATGACGAGCAGGAGCCGCCGGCCCTGGTCGGCCGCATCTCCGCCATCCATGGCAGCGCCTCGATCCAGCGCGCCGACGCCCAGGACTGGGTCGATGCCGGCATTAATGAGCCGGTGACGATCGGCGATGCCGTCTATGCACCGGTGGACAGCGACGTGCGCCTGCAGATCGGCGCGACCGATCTGAAACTCCAGTCCGACAGCGAGATCGATATCGCCCAACTGGACGACAATGTAGGCACGATCCGGCTGGACAGCGGTACACTGGAGATACGGGTCGCGGCGCTGCCGACCGCCGACGGATTGTCGATCGCGACGCCGCGCGGCACCGTGCGGCTGACCCAGCCCGGCGTGTACAGCATCGATGCCGGCGACGAGGGCGACGCGACCCGGGTCACCGCCTTCACCGGCTCGGCCCGAATGGGCGATTCAGCCACCGCCGTCGCGATCCAGCAGGGCCAGGTGCTGATTATCAGCGGCTCCCCCGATGCGCCGCAATATTCCTACAGCAGCGATATCGGCGACTATCCCAGCGAGTGGCGTACCCCGCCCAAGGTGGTTCAGGTGCGCGAGACCGAGCGCTATGTCGCGCCCGAGATGACCGGCGCCGAAGATCTCTATCAGTACGGCTCGTTCGAGAGCGCGCCGGACTACGGCACCGTCTGGTATCCGCGCGACGTGCCGTCCGACTGGCAGCCCTATCGTTATGGCCACTGGACATATGTGCGGCCGTGGGGCCAGACCTGGGTCGACGACCGGCCCTGGGGCTTCGCGCCGTTCCATTATGGCCGCTGGGCTTTCATCGGCCATCGCTGGGGCTGGGTTCCCGGCCAGTACACGCCGCACCCGGTCTATGCCCCGGCGCTGGTCGCCTTCGTCGGCGGCGGCGGGCTCTCAATCTCGATCGGCGGTGGTGGTTATGGTGGCGGCTACGGTGGTGGCTACGGTCGCGGCGGCGCGATCGGCTGGGTGCCGCTGGCGCCGGGCGAGGGCTATCACCCACCCTATCGGGCCAGCCAGACCTATATCCAGAACATCAACAAGACGACGATCATCAATAAGACGGTGATCAACAACACCACCGTCATCAACAACAACCGCCGCGGCTTCGGCCCGAACGGCCAGCCGCAGACGATGGCCGGCTTCGCCAACCGGCGCTTCGCCACGGTGGTGCCGGCCGAGGCGGTCGCCGCCCGCCGGCCTGTGGCCCAGGCGGCCGTCAAGGTTCAGCCCGAACAGCTGGAGAAGGCGCGGGTCGATGCCCAGGCGGTGCGGGATATCAAGCCGGTGCCGGCCGCCGCGCGTCCGTCCGCCAAGCCAGGCCCGGTCGCCCGTCCGACCAATCCCCGCCAGGCGGTGAATGCACGGCCGGCCCTGCCGCCCGCACGCAACCGCCCGGATGCCCAGAATCGGCCGGGCCAGAACCAGCCGGGACAGAACCAGCCGGGACAGCCTGCGGCGATCCAGCCGACGCGGCCCGGCCAACCGGCAGGACCGAACGCGCAGCAGCGTCCCGGTCAACAGCCGGGTGCGAACCAGCAGGCGCCCAATGCGCAGCAGCGCCCTGATAATCGTCCCGGCGCCCGGCCCGGACCCGACGTGAAGCCGGCGCCTGACACGAAGCCGGAACCGGGGGCCAAGCCCGCGGCTGGGAACAGTCCGGCGCCCGTGCCGCCGCGCGGCAGGCCGGGAATGCAGCGTCCCGAGGCACAGCAACCGAACGCCGGTGCGGCGCCCGAAGCCGCCAGGCCGCAGCCCAAGGATCGCCCGGGTATGAACCGGCCGGAAGGCCAGACGCAGCAAGGCCAGCCGCAGCGTCCGTCCCGCCCCGAGGCCCAGCCTGCGCCCGCAGCCAGGCCCGCGCCCGCAGCAAGGCCGGCTCCGGCGCCGCGTCCGGAGACCCCGCCGCGGCCCCAGCCACAGGCTCAAGCCCCGCGGCCGCAGCCTCAGGCGCAACAGCCTCGCCCCCAACCGCAGCAGCAGCGTCCGCAGGCCCAGCCGCGGCCTCAGCCCCAGGCTCAAGCGCCACGGCCGCAGCCTCAGGTGCAGCAGCCGCGCCCCCAGCCGCAGCAGCCACGTCCTCAGGCCCAGCCGCGGCCCCAGCCACAGGCTCAAGCCCCGCGGCCGCAGCCTCAGGCTCAGCCGCCGCGTCCTCAGCCCCAGCCGCAAGCGCAACAGCCTCGTCCCCAGCAGCAGCATCCGGGACAGGGCAAGAAGCCGGACGACAATAACAAGTAAGGCCGGTCAGGCACCGAAAGGCGAATGGCGCGGAGCGATCCGCGCCATTCGTTTTTGTGGGCGGTGGAATCCGGTAGTGCGACCGGCTAAGAATTGGGGACATGAGCAACGAACGCATCGCCACCGAACTCTGGGTCCAGGCACAGTTGCGGCGCTTTTCCGCTGACGGGACCGGCGCCTATCTGATCCGCAAGGGCGATACCGAGCGCGGCACGGTGCTGGTCCGGCTGGTCGACCGTGACGGCACAAGGATCCTGACCCAGGTCCGCGACCTGAACGGAAGGCTGACCTGGATGGAGGTCAAAGAGGGTGCAGTGATGCCCGGCCCCGACGCCGACGCCTATGTCGAGCGCGCGGTAAACCGGGATTCCGACCTGTGGGTCATCGAGGTCGAGACGCGGAACGGGGAGAACCCGTTCGATCAGGAAATCGTCGGGCTTTAGCCCGGACTACTCCGCCAGCACCGGCTCTCTCACGCGCACCCGCGTGACCTGCCAGCAAACCATCAGCGCACCGACGACGAACAGGGCCGCCAGGTAATAGGGCGCGCCGGGCAGGTGGATCAGGCCGGCATGGGCGATGCCGATGGCAAAGATCTGGCTGTAGGCCAGCGGCCCGAGCATATCGGCCACGCTGCCAAGGCTCGATTGGGCGCCTTGCAGCTGTCCCTGCTCGCGGGGGCCGACACGTTGGGTGGCGAGACTTTGGATCGCCGGATTGGCGATGCCCCACAGCGCTACCAGCGGCAAGGCGATCAGGAAGATCGTGCCGTTCGGCGCAAAGCCGTAGAGGGCGAAGCCGATCGCACCGCTGACCAGCCCCAGCATCATCGTGCCGCGCTCCCCCAGCCGGGCGATGGCCGGCCGCACCAGCCCGCCCGAGACGATCATCTGCGCCACGCCGACCCCGGCCAGCACAGCGCCGACCGTCTTGGCATCCCAGCCATAGCGATAATCGGCATAGAGCACGAACATGCTGGGCAGCGAGCCGTGGGCGAAACGCTGCAGGAAGCTGGCCAGCGCCAGCCGCGCCAGGGACGGGTTCGAGCCGAGGAACTTGAGCGCGCCGAACGGATTGGCCCGCTTGAACGAAAACGGCGCGCGGCGCGCCTTGGCCAAGGATTCCGGCAGGACGAAGAAGCCGTAGGCGCCATTAAGCAGGCTCAGCACCGCCGCGCCCCAGAACGGCATCTTGAGGTCGATATCGCCGAGCACGCCACCGACAGCCGGGCCGATGACGAAGCCGAGCCCGAAAGCGGCGCCCAGCATGCCGAAGCGGGCGGCGCGCTTCTCCGGCGCGGTCACGTCGGCGATATAGGCGCCGGCGGTCGAAAAGCTGGCGGCGGTGATGCCGGAGATCAGCCGGCCGACGAACAGGAACCAGAGATTGGGCGACAGCGCCATCAGTATATAGTCGAGGCCGAGGCCGACATTGGACAGGATGATCACCGGCCGGCGGCCGAACCGGTCCGACAGCGACCCCAGCACCGGCTGAAAGACGAACTGCATCAACGCCCAGAAGAAGCCGAAATAGCCGACGACATGGGCCGCCGCCGCGGTATCGCCGTTCAGGAAGGCCTTGATCAGCTTGGGCAGCACCGGGATGACGATGCCCAGCGCCATCATGTCCAAGAGGACGGTAACGAAGATAAAGGCAAAGGCGGCGCGGCTGGGTTCGGAGCCCGCTTTGGGCTCCGGTGCCTGGCTGGCGTCGGTCATTTCGGTTCGTCTCCGCTTGGTCCCGGCAGCAGCGCGTGGGGATTCATCAGCCCTTCTGGATCAAGCGCCGCCTTGATGGCAAGCATCATATCCAATTCGGGCGGGCTCTTCACCTGCCGCATCTCATCGCGCTTGAAGCGGCCGATGCCATGCTCGGCGCTGATCGAGCCGCCGAGATCGAGCGCGATCTCATGCACGATGTGGTTCATCCGCTCCCACTCGGCCATATAGGCCTTGGTTTCGGCGCCGGCCGGCTGGGTCAGGTTGAAATGGATATTGCCGTCGCCGACATGGCCGAACGGCACCGGGCGGACGCCGGGCATTGCCGCCTTCACTGCCTCCGACGCGCGGGCAATGAAATCCGCCACATGGCTGACCGGCACGGAGATGTCGTGCTTGATCGACCCGCCCTCGAATTTCTGCGACTGGACGATGGCCTCGCGGATGAACCAGAAGGCACCCCGCTGGGCCTCGCTGGCCGCGAGCGTCGCGTCGAGCACCAGTCCGTCCTCCATCGCCGTGCCCAGCGACTGCTCGATCGATGAGCGCAGCATGTCGCCCTCGGTACCGGTCGAGGCCTCGGCCAGTATGTACCAGGGGTGGGCCTGGCCAAGCGGGTCGGTCACCTTCTCGATATGCTTCAAGGCGAAATCCAGCAGCATGCGCGGGATCAGCTCGAAGCCGGACAGCGAGTCTCCGGTGGCGGCGCGCAGCCGGGCCAGCAGCTCGATCGCCGCCTTCGGATCGGGCACGGCGACGAAGGCGGTCTCGGTCTGGCGCGGACGCGGGAACAGCTTCAGCACCGCCGCTGTGACGATGCCGAGCGTGCCCTCGCCGCCGATGAACAGGTGCTTCAGGTCGTAGCCGGTATTGTTCTTGTGCAGCCGCCGGAGCCCGTTCCAGATCCGCCCGTCGGGCAGCACCGCCTCGATCCCCAGGATCAGCTCCCGCATATTGCCGTAGCGGATGGTCATGGTGCCACCGGCATTGGTCGAGAGCAGGCCGCCGATGGTGCAGGACCCCTCCGACCCCAGGCTCAAGGGAAACAGCCGGTCGGCATCCTCGGCAGCCTGCTGCACATTAGCGAGGATGCAGCCGGCCTCGACCGTCGCGCTGTAATCCAGCACATCGAGCTCGCGGATGCGGTTCATGCGCTGAAGCGACAGCACCACAGCCCGCTCCCCCGGATAGGACATAGAGGCGCCGACCAACCCGGTATTGCCGCCCTGGGGCACGATCTGGACGCCAGCGGCGCGCGCGGCCGTGACGACTGCCGCAACCTGCTCGGTGGTCGAGGGGCGCACGACGGCCAACGCCCCACCGCTGAAGCGGCCGCGCTGCTCCAGCAGGTAGGGCGCCATGTCCTGCGGATCGTCGATCCAGCCGGGCGCGTCGACCGCGGCGCGGAGCGCGTCCAGGGTCGCGTCAGTCATGTGTATCTCCGTCGTCAGGCGGCGCGGCGGCGCGGGCCAGCCGGTCGTTGATGGCAAGCCCGAGGCCGGTCATCGGGATCGGCGACACGGCGATCGAATAATAGCCACCGGCATCGAGCTGGCGCAGCATCGCGAACAGATTGGCCGCGGCCTCGTTGAGGTCGCCGCTGTCCGACAGGTTAAGCGCGGTCTTGGCGAGACGGCCGGCGAAGGGGTTGGGACCGAAGGCGAGCAGCGCCTCCCCCGGATCGGCCATCGCCGCATTGAGGCGGAGCTTCGTTGCCGGGGCATAATGGCGGCGTAGCTGGCCCGGCGCATTCGGCCGGTCGGGATTGCCATCGCTGACCAATACCTTGCCGATGGCCTCCTCGATCTCCTCCACCGTCACCGAACCGGGGCGCAGCAGGGTCGGCACCGGGCCGGAGAGGTCGAGGATGGTGGATTCCAGCCCGAGCTGGCTCTTGCCCTGGGCCAGGATAAGGTCGACCGCCTCCCCCAGCTCCTCGGCGACATGGATCGCGGTGGTGGCGCTGATCCGGCCGGAGCGGTTGGCGCTGGGCGCGGCGATGGGCCGGCCGGCGGCATTGAGCAGCGCGCGCGCCACCGGATGGGCCGGGACGCGGATGGCGATGCTGTCGAGGCCCGCCGTCACCAGTTCCGAGATCGGCGTGTCCGGCCGACGCTTCAGCACCAGGGTGAGCGGGCCCGGCCAGAAGCGGGTCGCCAGCTCCTCCGCCCGTTCGTCGAGCAGCGCATGGCGCTCGGCATGGGCGACATCGGGTACGTGGGTGATCAACGGATTGATCGCCGGGCGGCCCTTGGTGGCGAAGACCGCGGCCACTGCCTTGCCGTTCGTCGCGTCGGCGCCGAGGCCGAAGACAGTCTCGGTCGGGAATGCCACCAGCTTTCCGGCGGCGATCAGCGCGCCGGCCTGGGCGATCGTGTCGGGCGTCGCCGGGACGATGTTGGTGACCGATAGATGGCGATTATGCTGCATTGCAATATAACTCTTTCCCGCACACGCGAAAGCAGGCATGCTTCAGGCAGAGATATGGGAGATTTACGATGGCCGGCAAAGTCCTGACCCTGGCCCAGCAGAAAGGCGGCGCGGGCAAGACCACGCTGGCGGCCCAGCTCGCCGTCGCCTTCGCGAATAGCGGCAAAAGCGTCGCGCTGGTCGATATCGACCCCCAGGGCAGCCTGGCGCGCTGGTTCAAGCTGCGCGAGGCTACGGCCAAGGCCGGGCGGATAAATTTCACCGCCGTCACCGGCTGGCGCGCCCAGGCGACGGTCGACAAGCTGAAGGCCGCCCACGACCTCGTCCTGGTCGACAGCGCCCCCCATGCCGAGAT
>Ga0070665_100001546_pt1 | contig 26568 bp, 30 predicted proteins | sample KBSS13metaG_FD_65862 | JGI IMG/M metagenome (GOLD analysis project Ga0070665, IMG submission 65862) | Switchgrass rhizosphere microbial communities from Kellogg Biological Station, Michigan, USA - KBS S1-3 metaG | ecosystem: Host-associated > Plants > Roots > Rhizosphere > Soil ... | reverse complement strand
GCTTCGATGGTCTCGGCCTGCCTGCGGTTGGGCGTTCCCGTAGAGTACTGATGACGCACTCCATCCCGGTAAAAATACGACCACCACACATCACCGCGCTTAAACAGGCTCACTTTGTTGTTTGTCCTCCTTGTTGTTGGCTTTCGATCCAGCGAATGATCTGATCCTCAAAAAAGATCAGTCGGCCACTGGCCGAGAACCGGAAATGCGGAATCCCTCGGGGGAGAAGAGTTTGCCTTACGGTCCACGGTGAACAGCCGAGAAGCGCCGACACCTGGTCGATGGAGAGAGGCTCGCCGAGCGAGCGCCGCGAGGGGCGCTGGGCCCTGTCGGCTGGGGACGGAAATGCCCCTGGTTCGGCCAAAAATGTCCCACGGCGGGGCGGGAAATGGGGCGGGAATGGGTTCCCGCCCTTAGGGCCCGAAAACTCCCGTAAACGCGCGGGTTTGCGCGCGCCAGGCCCCTGGGCCTTCGGGGCGGTAGCGGCGCTTCTTATGATTTTGCCGCTCGTTATTTCAGTGGCCATGATCATCTCGGTGCGAACGTTTAAACAAGCTGGATAGGAATCGTCGAAGGAATGCTGGTAAATGCGAATAGAGGTACCAGAGGAATGCCAACATCAGGCCGGCAACGACGGCCTGGAACAGGAGCTGCTGGTTGCTGAGCAGCACATTGACTAGGCCGAAGACGAAAAGGATGCTCACTGCGACAAGAAGCAGTCCGGGAAGTCCGGTGAGAATTCTGATCGATACTGCCAGCCAGATCGGAACATGAGGATGTGGCGTAGACAGTTCGCGCGAACCGCATTGGCTGCAGATCTCTGCATTCCGTGGGTTCGGATGCCGGTGCGGACAAAGCTTCAAATCATAGGACCGTCCGCAGAAATTGCAGAATAGCGGCTCGCCCGCAGTCATTCGGTGGCAATTGTTGCAATAGCGCATAAATATCTCTAGACGAGAGAGTGGCGTTGATCACCAGTTGGCCGAAGCCAGATCGGAGACCAGGCACTGTCGCGGTTAATAATGTCGAACGTGGCGAACCAGAAAATCTTGTCGGTGAACTTCGCGATCGTGGCGCGAATATTGGCGAGCCTCTTTTCGGAAGTGCCTACAACGAGTACGCGGAACTGCTGCTGCTGAAATTGGCGAGCGAACTCCCCAGAAATGGCGAGTTGCAGATAATAGGCGGTTTTCTGCTGCCAGACCTTAAGCGCTTCCGTCCCGAGATCAACTTCGAGGAACATCGAACGGATGGCTTCGCCATTTTCCACTTCCAGATACCCATCTGGGGTGAGTTTGATAGCCTCTGAGATCGATTGCCGAAACGTGTGCCAACGCAGGAATCGAACACCGGCCTTCGGGATCGGGCGGTATTTGAGGGCCAGGTAGATCTCATTGATACCCATCTGATGTTCGACGAAGGCGTCGCCACTCACGAGCTTTCCGTTGGGCCGGCTGATCCCACCAAATTTGGCGCTCACGAGATCGGCACCCTTCGGCGAAAGCGTGTAGATCGCCTTCCGGCCAGAAGCTACCGTTCCCACAAAGAAGCGGCGGAGCAGACCCGCTCGCGTCAGTTCCAACAGTCGAAGACTGACTTGTGTGGTGGAACCGAATCCGGCAACTACTTTTGTCATTTCGCGGTCGATAATGCGCATGACACCGAGTTCGGAGAGCAAATGTCGGTCGCGATTTTGAAGCACTACACCGCGGCGTTTATTCCCAGTCATTCAGCACCTCCCCCGTTCGTCGGTTGGCTTGTCCATGGCGCCGCCGGATTTCAACTTCGATATCCGTGCGTCGCCTTGCCCAACGCCTTCTGCAGCGGTTATACAGATCCGTAAAATCAGTGGCAGGGTCGGCTACGTTTGGCACCAGCACTTCTTGGTGGCGATGCGATCCGCTTTTAATGACCATGTGGCGTTTGGGGAGATTTTTCAGAATTTCGGCCAAGCGCTTACCACCATCGAGCGCAGAGGCAATTTTGTCGGCGTCGGGGCTGGAAAGCTGAAAGAAGATGTGCGTGCCCACGGCCATGATGGCCGCTCGCATCTGTTGCGGATACTGTTCAAGAAATTGATTCGCAGAAATAACGGAGATTCCAAATTTTCTGGCTTCCGATAAAAGCGTGTCGAGGCCAGCGTCGTAGGCGACGAGGTTCTGGATCTCGTCGGCATAGATTGTGAACAAGTGACGGCGCGTGCGGGCAAACAATGCGTTCTTGAGTTTGGTGAGAAGTAAGCTGCCGAGCGTCGATGCCTGCTCACCCAGGCGTCCCTTGTCTAGATTGAGAACCACCCACTGGCCGCGATCCATCGCATCGAGCAACGAGAATGTTGAGTGCTGCTGGCCGAGAATGTGACGAAACCGCTGGTCCGCGGTGAAGCCCGAGACTTTATTCAGGATCGCGTCGCGATACACGCCCTGCATTGCTTCACTTCGAGTATCAAAACGACTCTGGAAATAGGTAATGACCTCGGTATTTTGAACTCGGTTCAGGCAAGTCGCCCGGAAAGCAGCACTGATTAGCAGAGGCGATAGTTCGAGCAGCGTCAGCCCGTTATCTGCAAGTACATGCAGGGAGTTTCGCAGCAATTCTTCTGTACGCGCCCCGAACGAATCTAAACCCCAACGAGCCTTCAAAATCTGAGCGAACTCCGTGAGCTGCACATAGTTTTGTTGTGCATTTTGAGCTTCGAGGACATTCAACCCAATCGAGAATTCAGGATCCGCGGGCTCGATAACAATCAAACGGTCACTGAGGTCCACCCTGCGGCGGCGCTCCTCCTCTGCCACCCGCCGCAGCAAGAACGGCATAGTGTCACCGTGAAGGTCGAAAAAGACAAAGCCATGACGGTTGCGTACGTCCTGACCGCTGAGATGGCGAAGAAAGAATGACTTTCCTTGTCCCGTCTTCCCGAGAATGGCAGCATGTTCGCAACGCTTCGAATTGGGAATACGGACCCGAGCGCGTTGAATCTCATCATCTAAAACAAGAAAGCCCAGATCGAGATGGGACTCACCTTGCGCTCTATCTCGCGTCGGCTTGACGGCTCGGTTCCAGGCTGAAGCTATGAGTCTTTCAAGCATGGCTATCATCGGTTAACAACTGGCGTGAATTCTGCACGGTGGTCTGCTGCGGCTCCGGCGCTGAGTGAGGATCTTCGATTTGCGGCCTGAAGAAAATGGCGGGTCTTCCGTTCCGCCGACCAAAGGTCAAATTGATTTCATTGCCGTGAAGGTCCTGGCAGCGCCGGAATCGTAGGAGGTCTTGCATCGCACGACCAAGATGCCGGAATATGGCTATTAATGCAGCGGGCACCCCCCGCGGATTTTGTAACGGAGGAAGGGATCTACTTAGCGGCCACGGAACGCGTTCTCGTAAAGAGCCCGGCGCAGCCATGCGCGGCGAAGGCGTAGGCCGAAGCCAAGTTCTGGCGTAAGAGCAAGAAGCCGGCGGATGGTAAGTTGGTGCCCGAACTGATCCGCAGGCGTTGTGCCTTTCTCCATCAGTGCGAGCGCCTCCGCGTTGGCTGCTTGGCTGTCCGTGGAAAGACCGCAGGCAACAGCCCAGTGCAGAGCCATGGCGGACTCAAGACTTCTGTCACCGAACTCCTGCCGAGCCGCGTCGAATACTTCTTGCGCACGTTCCCAGTCCAGTTCGGCGAGACTCGTATGCCGGGAACCGGTCATCAGCAACTGCGCCGGCTTCTTGGCTTCGCCATGCCTCTCCATATACTCGGCCGCCATCCGAAAATGCCTTACGGCCTGTTCGTCTTCCCGGAGAAGGAAGAGGGCGACACCGCGTTGCCGGAGCAGTTCGGACCCAGTCGCCGCTGAAATTGCGTGGGCCGCATCTCGAGCGGCATCGAGCAATTGCCAACTCTGCTTCGGTTGCCTGGTCAACAAGAGCGCATTCGAGCCGATCAGCGCGGACTGGATGTAGGATTGCGCATAGGCGTGATCTCCTGTTTCATGAAAAGCGAATCTCCACAAGTCGCGAGCCAACGCGGATTCTCGCGCCGCCGATTCGCTTTGACCGCCGTGGACCAAAAACCAGGCGATGTTCTGGTGCAAGAGTGCCGCAAGGGCAATCCGTCGGGCGTCACCAGCAAAACCGATCTTCGGCAATATCCGGCGTAGGGCGCGAGCACCCTCGGGGAAAGCATACTGGGCGCCATAAATCTCCGCAGTCCGGTCGATCTCGCTTTTGATCTGTTCCAGGTTTCTGGCTTTGGCAGGAGTCCTGACCACATCATCCGGACCTGCCCGCACTCCGGCATGCGCGGAGAATTCAGCGGAGGGGGCGACGGCGAGCTGCGTAATCTCAGACTCAGTTCCCGCGGCAGCGTGCCGCGCTCGGAAGGCGACCACGCGTACGTTTTCCGGCGTTGTATGGAAGATCTCAGCGAGGCGCGACGCAGGAACATCTCGCGACAACAGCCATGCGAGTGACGGGCCGAACTGGGAAAGCCGCATCTCCATTCGATATCTTTTCCAGTTTACGGGTTGAAATTCAGAATGAGCAGTTCCTTGTGTCGCGTGTTTGCGTTTCGCTTTGCAGTGTAGGCCAGATCGACCGATATAAACCGAAATTGCCGGAACAGGTTTCGAACCTCAGGCCGGTCATCCAGGGATAAAATAAACTTCCCTTGTAAACCTCGCAACCGCTGCTCCAGGGTCAGAAAATCGCTTTCGCTGAAATTGAATTTGTAAAGCTTGCGTTCCCAGTAGGGTGGATCGAGGTAGAAGAGCGTCGTGGGCCGATCATACTTTTCAAGAATCTGTTCATAAGGCAGCGATTCGATCTGCACGCGCGCAAGACGATTGTGAGCCTGCTCAATCACATGTGGAATCCGATCGATGTTGTAGTTTGAAGCCGTTGTGACTCCGTAGTGGAACTTCTGCCTCAGAATAAGGCCGCCGAATGAATTCTTCTGTAGATAGAAGAACCGCCCAGCTCTTTGGATATCCGTGAGAGTGCCGGGATTCGTGGCGAGGTGCAGTTCATGAAGTTTACGGCTCACCAGACAAAAGCGCAAATAGCGGATCAGTTCTTCGTAGTGCCACTGGCAAACGCGGAAAAAATTCACTATGTCGAAATCCAGATCATTTAGTACTTCAACGTTCGATGGAGGTTTGTGAAAAAGGACCTGGGCGCCTCCCGCAAACGGTTCCACGTATGTAGTGTGTTCGGGCAAAAGCGAAATGATTTTGGTTGCAAGGCGGTTCTTGCCACCGATGTAGGGCAGCGGTCCAATCATGGATCCTTAAGAGTTAATGATGAAGAGACGTTCGATCTGGACGTGGAGTCCTAAAACTGCGGCGTCCTGAATAAAGACTTTTGCGCGAGTTCCCGAAAGCACCGGCCAGATCGTGGTAGCAACTTCACGCAAGGCCTCACGGGACTTCAGCGCGGGGAAGCCGTATCCTTCGAGCAACTCAGGTCTAGACACTTCCCAGATGGGTAGCATGCGATCACGTAGAGTCTTGCGGATTGCATCATTTAATGTCCTGCGCTGGAATTCGTGTCCGTTCGGAATAGCTTCCAGGACCGCCGACTCCACGGAAAAATATTGCAACAGCCAGTTTGTGAATGCCATAGTACTTGCGAGGGCTTTGTCGGGCGAGGAAGATAGTTGCCGGGCATCGGTGAACTCGAGGCGATCGCCATCTAGAATCGCCGCTGCTATTGTCCGCCGCTCAACGCGGATTGCTAGTAGTCGGGCCGGTTGGTCATGGTATCCGTTAGACTGAATCCGATTTAGCTCCACGTGAAAGCGCTTGGCTATAGCGTCGGTTTGGCCACTCCGGCGAGTTCGCGCGTAGGCACATAGGATTCTGGCCTGTGAGTGGCTGTTGGCAAGACCCAAATAATGACGCGCAGCTTGGGGTTCCCCGAGCTTCTGGGCCAAACGGAGACAAAATAGCTCTACGGCGTTGCTGGGACGGAGTGTCGTCGCAGGCGCAGCGAAGCGGTCGAGCAGATTCTCCATGGGGATGTCTCATTAATTACTTAGAAGAGTGACCGTTGACCCAATCCTTGAAGGGTTTCCTCATCCTTTCGAATTCGACCTTTGATTTGTTCATACATGGCCGGAAACAGAAATGCGACCGGGACCCTATAGATAATCTCAAGTCCCAACGCGGTGGCCAGCGGAGGTAGCGCGCGGTGGTGCTCGTAGTGCGAGACCATCGTAGCGTCGCGATGACCCAAAAGCCGGGCGACTTGCTTTTGGCTGAAACCCATTCTCTTTCTGTACAAAACCAAGTTGTTTTGATTTTGGTTGTTTAGGTCCATTGTGGTGGCTTTGGCTACTTGAGGGTACTGTAGCAACTCCACGGAAATGGGCAAGGCGTGAAAACTTGTGGAAAACTAGAGGCCTTGGTCAATCTCTGTGAGCAATCTGTGCAGCAGTTGTGCACGGGTACGACGGTGGATTCCGGCCATGGTGCGGCGGAACGTCCCGTCGCCCTTGATGAACCACCTGATCCGGCGACGAACATGGCCGGATAGCTCATCGATAAGAAGAGCGCGTAGGAGTTCCAGCAGGAATTGGGCAAAGAGATCGTCGAGCATGGATAGCATAATGGCGCTGATCGGGCGAATTGGATAGACGGGAAACTCCTCGCTGTGTTCCGCTTGCCTTCCCCCCGGACGACCTACGCTCGTCGTAAGATCAGTACTTCACAAGACTAAAAAGACCATGAAATGCCGGCAAGAGGAAATGGTGGTTTTCGATCTCGATTACGGAGATCTGATCCGACCGAGCTTTCATCTTCTGCCTAATCGCGGCTGGGGCCAGTGTACGAACCTCACTGATGAGTATTTGATAGTGTTTGGTCCAAAGCACGAGAACGAACGGTCTATATTCGACACGTCACCATACGTGCTGCCTACGGGCAGGACTACTCCCGATGGCTGGGATTGCGATGGTTTCTTCCTGCCAGCGGACAGGACACTTCAAAAACGCCGCGGTCCCTGCCGGGGACCGCGGGCTGTGAAGTTCTGGAACTATCGCCGATTTAGAGTTTCCAAACTCGACCAGGATACGTATCAATCATCCTGGGATAACGGTGTCTTCGAGCCCAGCCAGATTAACTGGGCCATTCCGGACTTCACCTATCAAGACATCCTCGCTCGTATCGGGCCGCGTGCGGCGGCTACTTGAGGCTGCTTGAGGCCAAAGGGCACGAAATTTCCTGCGACTCGTAAACTAGGTATTGTTGGTGCGCGGCCTTCGCCGCTCGCCGGTCCAGTCCCAGATAGTACCGGCACGTGGTCTCAAGACGTTCATGCCCTAGAATTTCTTTGATGTGACCAACCGGGCAGCCATTAAACAATAGCTGGGTCGCGGCCGTATGCCGCAGCAAGTGAGGCGTCACCGGCTTGTTTAGCCCGGCCAGTTTGCGATATCGCGCAAACGGCCGCCAGATATCGGTCCGCGCCAACCGTTGGATTCCATCTTGGGATACAAACAATGCCAGAGATTTATCAACGCGGATCTCCAGGTATCGACTAAGCCAGTGTAATGCGCGATCCGTGAAGAATACCGTTCGTTCCTTATTGCCCTTTCCGATCACACGGGCTTCTTTGCGCTCGAAATCGACATCCGTTCGATCGAGCGAGAGAACCTCACCGATCCTCATCGCGCTTCCGAGCAGGACCTCAACCAGCGCCCGGAACCTTGATCCTGGTCCGTGTGGCTGATTCTTCAAGGTAACGAGCGGAATGACCCCCACGAACCTGTCAACCTCATCAGTGGTCAAGTACAGAACCTCACGGCGCGGCCGCTTCGGGATTAGAACTGAATCCGGATCGAGCACTGCCAATCCCAATTGGTTTCGACCGAACAACAGCAGCCGCTTCACTGTGGCGAGCATACAGACTTGCCAGCACACGCCGTTGCCTTTCGCCAGCATCTCCGATTTGAGCCTGGTGATATCCTCCGTCGTGATGTCCTCCAGGCCCTTGTTTCCAAGTGCTCGATGAACGCGATGCAGACAGTACGCGTACTTCTCAAGCGTTTGTGGTCGAAACTGCAGTTCCACTCGGGCGTAGTCGAGGAACTGCTCGACCGCCGGGCCCAAACGCACAGATCCTGGGCAGAGGATTGAATTATTAGACATACGAAAAAGCCTTCCGTGGAGAGCAGAGACTTGCTCACGCCGGAAGGCCCTGTTAACAGCTAAACAGTGACTAGAAAAGTACAACACCGTGTTACGTCAATCGTCGTTGAATGTCCCCCATGCGATAGAGGGTCGACCAACAGATGGCTTGACAGGTCCTTCGAAAAGTGGCCCAATCAAGCTTTTTCTCCTTAGAAAGGAGGTGATTGACCTGCTTTGATTCGCAGGACTCCGGCGGAACTTCCGTGGCTTGAGCAGTGCTCTGATCTCGTGAATGATAAAGAACTGTCGAGGGAATAGTAGCTCCGCTCAAAAGTTCTGTCAAATCCGGAAGGAGATTCGGATGGACCCCGGCGCGGCCGGCCTAATCGGCCGGCTTAGGCGCTGTAATTCAAATTCTTGCGGATAGCATCGCGCAGGACGTCCTTACTCACACCCAGGTAATACTTGGCTGTGGTCTGGATGTCCTGGTGACCCGCGAGTTCTTTGATGAGGGTGATATCGGCACCGTTGTCGCGTAGATTTGTGCAATAGGTGTGCCGAAGAATGTGAGGCGTCAGGGGTTTGTCGATGCCAGCCTTCCACTTCAGCTCCTTGAAGTACTTGGAAAGATCGCCGCGGTCCCATCGCCGCGCGATGCCAGTCGTAACGAAGACCGCAGGGCAGTCATCGGTCCGAAATCGGAGAAAGCTCCTGATCCAACCTACCGTCGCCTCTGGAAAGAATACTGTTCGGCGTTTTCGGCCTTTCCCCACAATTTCCACTTCCGTTGCGCCAATCTCAAATGGCCCACGGTTAAGCGAGAGCGCCTCAGAGATGCGCAGTCCTGCGGTCAACAGTACCTCTATTAGCACGCGCAGTCGTAGTCCGGTGAACTTGTGCGTTTCGATGACATTTCTAAGGCGGCCGACCTCCTGGTTGGTTAGATAATGCACAAACGGCCTTGGACGCTGCGGAAGTTGGATTTCGCGGTCGGGATCAAGGCAATCAAGTTTGAGCACCTGCCGGCAAAACTTACAAAAGACCTTCATCGCCATGAGCACGCTGTATTGCCGGTTCAAGCCAATCCCGCGATCGGTCATCGCCGTCCGGAGCTTCGCAACATCCAAACGCGTCAGACTAGCGACATCTACATCGCCCAATACCGGCAGAATCCAGGACTGGAAGCAGTCCTGGAGCTTGGCGACAGTTTCAGGAGCATAGTTTCTCTCCCCCCGGCCATATTTTAGGAACAAGCTTTGGATTTCTCTTATCGTCATCGCCTGGGAGCATAGCAGATGGACGCGAGAGGTCAAGACGGGAAAATGTGGCGAGAAGTCTGCTGCAAGCTTGCTGAACGTGGATAATTCAAACGTGTACTGCAGCCGTCCACGGCGGTCCTGGACTGCTCAACGACGGCCAACATTGATTCCGACAAATCAGCAGTCTTGGCAACGGTATGGTCCGCTAAACGCAAGACCGGGGTGAACCCACCATCAAATTCAATCGAGTAACCAGGTCGGCACTGTCGAAACCTCCTCGCGAAAGCCATTATCCCCTTCAGTGTTCCCGCCTCGCGGGTCATCCGGTATACATGACGCGAACATGTTTCCCTAAAGAGGCAAGACTTCCGACAGGCTGGATCTATGAGTCGCCAATAGAGCTCGATCGAAAGCAGAATAAGCCGCCTCATTGCTTGCTAAAAATGAGAACTGACATGTAGACAGTGTTGCCCGGAGTGGCACCAAAGCCGAAACATCCTGAAGTTCCGGCTATAGAAGTAGTGAGCTCTTGGATCTGGACAAAGCTCCATCCACCAGCTGCCTCTTGGTTTATGATCTGCTGAAGGCCATTAGCCAGATCTTGCCCCGAACCAGTATTCGCAATATGAGCTTGAAATGGGACAACTTTGTACATAATCATTCACCTCGTTTGTTGGGAATTGTGCGCAGCCCGGGTCGTGCCCGTTTACTGAGGGAGCAGTTTATCACACCGCGTGGTTCTCTTTGCTGGGTGGCGACCGAACATTCTTGCGGCCATGGCCGCAAACGCGTTACGGTGTCCGGCAGAGATAGCGGGTTACACGTCTCCTCGCATGCCAGCACAGAGTATCAGGGGATATCACGATCAGAAAATTCCGCAGTAAATCGGCTGCGACTTCATAACATTTTAAGCCGAAACGCTATTCCGTGACAGTAAATAACATAAACGGGTATTGGTAACTGGACTCAACTTTGCATTTCAACGTATCTCTTCGTCCAGGAGGGAAGGTCGGGTCGCCCGGGCTCCGATTGTACGTCATGGAAGTATAAGAGCCCGGCGGAAACGGGCCCCGTCCGCAAAAATCGAGCATGGGGGTCCCTGAATCATTTGTGCCCTTCCATTGACCACACCTCCCCTGGCACCTGTAGTAATTGTTAGAGACGTTCGGTTCTTTGTCACAGGAGAGCTCGATCCCGGTTTCGTGCCAGCGACCATCTGCTGGAATGAACGCCTCCCAACTGTTATCGGGAAGTCTTTCGATACGCGCAGCGGGGGGAGGAACCGAAGACGCAGTCTCCGGCACGACGATTTCCACGGGTTTAGCAGGTTCCGGCGTGGTTTGCGGGGATGGGGTAATCGGGGGCACGCTAGGCGGCGGTGAAGGCGCGTACTGATCAGTAGCTTGCGCGACAGGTCTTTGCTGCTGATTCAGTATCCCGAACATCATTGCACCGACTAGCGTTACCAGGATGCAAAATAGCATAACCTTCGAAGCACTCTTGGCGTACGCCTTACGGAACGGTCGAGTCTTTATGGATGGTTCAGGTGTCTGAGAGGAGAATTCTGAATCACGAGACTTGCTATGCGAGGAAGCTGCCGGGGGGACTGTCCTTCCACTGTCCCGACTGCTGAAATCAGCACGATCATCAGAATTTACTCGTTTCGTGACTTTGACTACGGCGCCGGAGAGCGGACCGCCGTACTCAAGGCGAATATCTCCGATGGGTTTTGGCCACCGGTCGCCTTCCCTAATTTCGTTGATTGTCTGGGCATACAGGAACCCATCCGCGTACGAATGATGAGGCAAATTGGACTTAGCGAAGCGAAGATAAATTGATTTCACTTCTGGATCAAATACGATCGTCTCCGCCTTAAACTTTGAAAGGAATGCGTCCGCAGCCTCGTCCGTGAACGGGTACTTCTCAGCGTATGCTACCTCGTCCGGCCAAACAATGTTTCCAGTGAAGTATAAAAGGCGAAATTCAGCCTCAATCGGCGTCCCAGACCCAGCATATGATGGGGACGCTTGTCGAAAATCCGCTGTCGGCCCATCACTCTGCTCAAGGTGGCCAAGGACCTCACGCTGGGCGTCAGTTGGCAACCCTGCTGCGATTGATACGATAGCCTCATCGAATATTGCGGCCGCCTTGCCCCAATCCGATTCAAGATACTTACTCCCAGCGTGAAGGAGATCGTTGCGAACATCGTTCGCGAAGTACATGCGTCTTACATTTCTAAATTTCTCCGAGTGAATCTCAAGGAGATTGTTGAGCGTAAGTGGAGGCTCACGAGCCGGGGCCATGCTACGGAGAATCAATTCTAATAAGGTTGCGTAGGCGGGGACTCGGTCCCTGGACTCAGGCAGCTTACGAATCTTGGTGAGCGATCTTGTTCCAAGCGGGAGCTTCATCAGGCCTCCAGCACTATTTCACGGTTCACCCCGCACGGAAACTGGCGAAGGAACGAATAAATCAAGCCTCTAATTATATGAAAGTCGCGTGTTCAATTGAGGACAGGCACTCTCAATTGGGGAGGTTGAGACTTGCGGAGGTTTTCGCCTATCGCCAGACGAACGTCAGAGATTCCTTCAGATCCCGTGGTTCCGAAGGAGATGCTGCTTTGACATGAACGTTGGAGCCGTTCCTGCACTTCTACCGAGCCTCCGAGCTGCACACCCTGCTCTCCGGCGGGCATAGACTCAGGACCTCGTGGTCGCAATCCGTCAGCGCTGCAAAAGCGCATCCAACGCGATCAAGGAGAAGGACGGTCTGTCAGCCTGCATTAAACACTTTCCCGGCCGCATATGGATGCGGATCATCGTTATGGATGTGTACGTCGGAACGACATTGCGTCAACCTTTCCGACGAATAAACTGTGCGTCTCTGTGTTTCGAGCCTCTCAAGTTTTATGGTGACGACGATTGCTCCAAGAGAACCATCAGGGGGAAACGTGAGCGCCATGCAGCGATTTGGACAACGGATTCCAAGAGTGATGAAGCCCACAGGAACTAAACATTAAGTTCGAGGCGAAAGTTAAGGTCGGCGGCAGGCGCAGAGTGGGTTAGCGCGCCGCAGGAGACGAAGTCCGCGCCGGTTTCGGCGTAGGCACGGACACTTTCGAGAGTAATACCGCCGGACAGTTCAACCTGCGCCCGTCCTGCGATATGCTCGATCCAGTGTTTGGCCTCGGCCGGCGCGAGATTGTCCAGAAGTAGGAGGGTTGCACCGCACGCGAGAGCCTCGTCAAGTTCGCTGAGGGTGCGAACCTCGATTTCCACTTTGATATCCGGTCGAACGCCGACACGAGTACGCTGCAGGGCCGCGTTCACGCCACCGGCAGCGCTGATGTGATTGTTTTTGATAAGAACCGCGTCATAGAGGCCCATGCGATGGTTCACTGCTCCCCCCGCAACGATCGCCATTTTCTCGAGACGTCGCAGTCCAGGAGTGGTCTTGCGAGTGTCGAGAATCCGACAGCCAGTACCTCGCACTTCGTCCACGTAGGCCTTCGTAAGAGTCGCAATGCCGCTCAGGCGTTGTACAAAGTTCAAGGCGGTACGTTCGCCAGTGAGAAGTATACGAGCGGGGCCGTTAACGATAGCGACTTCGACTCCGGAATCGAGATGAGCACCGGAGGAATAAGGTAGGCGAACTCTACAATTTTCGAAGATAAACGGCAAAAGCTCAATGCCTGCGAGCGTCAAAGATTGGCGCGAGAACATACGGCCTGTGGCGAATGCATCAGCAGAGACACAGAGATTTGTGGTGACATCGCCGGAACCTATATCCTCGGCTAGGGCACGTCGGACCGTATCAGCGATCTCAGGATGAGATACGTCCATGGCGGGCGTCATTGGACAGCAAGCATACGCTCAATAGGCAGGCGGGCACGTTCGATCAGACCCGGGTCGAGTTCGATGCGCGGACTTAGCCCAGCTAGTGCATCACGCAGCTTCTCCAGTGTATTGCGGCGCATATGAGGGCATTCGCTGCAATTACAGTTTTCATTGGGTAGAAAGTGAAACTTTTTATCCGGCGCGCGGAGCTTAAGCGAATGGCCGACTCCACTCTCGGTCATGACGATGAATTCGGTTGCGTCCGCACTTACACACCAATCAACGATGGCGCTTGTGGATCCTATAAAATCAGCCATGGCCAGTATCCCCGGAGCGCACTCGGGATGCGCTGCAACGAGTGCATTCGGATAATCGAAGCGGGCCGCAGCCAGCTTGCGACCAGCAAACGTTGCGTGGACGATGCAGGAGCCCTGCCAGATTTTCAGGTTCTCGCGCCCAGTCTGTTGCTTGACGTAATTGCCGAGGTTAATATCGGGCAAGAACAGGATCGGTTTATCCGCGGGAATCGAATTCACGATCTTGACCGCATTACGAGAGGTGCAGAGAATATCACTCTCTGCCTTAACCTCGACCGAGGTATTGATGTAACTAACGATGACGTCATGCGGATGACGTTCGCGATAGGCGCGAACCTGCGCGACGGAACAGGAATCGACTAAGCTGCATCCGGCATCGAGATCGGGTAGCACTACAGTAAGTGAGGGGTTGAGTACCTTGGCCGTTTCGGCCATGAAGACCACACCGCAGAAGGCAATAACCTCACCCTCGAATTTCTGCGCGGCGCGGGACAACTCAATGCTATCGCCGATCGAATCGGCAATTTCTTGGATCTCGGAGTCCTGGTAATGATGAGCGAGAATCAACGCGCGTCGTTGACGCTTAAGATCGAGAATTTCTTCGGCTAAAGATTGGACTACTTGCATACAGTGTGGATTTTTCCCGTGTGTGGAGTCGCCGTTAGAAGCACTCGCTCAGTTGGGCGTGCACCTTAGAATCTAAATCTGAGAAGGGAAATTCCACGGTCTCGTTACGAAAAAGATCACGGACTGCCAAAGAGCGCTTCGGCAGTAAACGGTGCCGGTCCTTGCCCTTGCTGAGAATAAGCGATGCATGCCCGCTCTTGCCTGTAACGCCGCTGCACATCGACTCCTTGTCCACAATCTTGTACTCCGTCTGGACAGACCTATCCACCGAGGCCGTTATAGTGCGTCCCGTCTGCGGCTCAGGTGACCATGTCAATGCCATTTCAACGATGCCGTTCCTAGGATTGCACACGATCTTGGGACGATACAGAGGGATATCCGAAGAGCCCGGGCTTCCTTGGAAGAACTTCGCGTACAATGCTGGCCGACACCCGTTATCTTCACGGCTCACGAACCAATCAGTGGGCCCGCGACTTGCGACCTTGTCGACTCAAGCCAAGCCTGTTGCTCGGTTTTTTGTGGCACGCCGTTTCCAGCAGCACCTATCGCGCCGCTGTTTATTTTACTGAGCATAATAGCGGCCAGGGTCGGATCGCGTTTGGAGACAATCTGCCATTCATGGCTGAATCCGTATGACTACAGCGCAGTATTTCGCCACCAGTGCGTTCTGCTCTGCAACGGGCATGGCCGCCCAAACTGGCGTGTAAATGATAGCTACAAGCGCGACCACAACCGTTACCCGCATACTTTTTCCCTGTGTTTCGACCATACCTCGGCGCTTCCCGCGACGCAAGCAATCTGAGCGCCTATTATTCATCACCATGCAAACAGCTCCGAGAAAAGCGGCAACGACAGCGTAGATGGTTTTCTTTCTTCAGTTTGCCTCACGTTGAGCCACCTCTGGACGTGAATTAGAGTTGCGCAAAACAAATATATAGTACACGATGTGAAATCAGTTCAAACACGGAAAGGCAATAATAAAAATGCGAATTGCAAGTCTCATCACGACCGCCTCGGTTCTGGCCACTTTCTGCGTGGCCCAACAGGGCCGGACCCCCAACATTCCCCCACCTCTCAAGATCACCATTCCGGGCTTCTCCGATGGCGGAGCGATCCCAGCGACTTATGGTTGCGTGAGCGGAAAGAATCCAAACCTTTCTCCCGCTATTAAATGGTCCGGTGCTCCTGAAGGCACTCAATCCATGGCGCTCATTTTGCATGACACCGATCTTCAGCTAGGCGCCGAGGATGTACTGCACTGGGCAATTTTCAATATTCCGGCTAACGCGGAAGGTCTCGCCCAAGGCGTCGCTACGAGACCCACGCTCGATGACGGCAGCGTTCAGCTCAAGAATATCGGCGGCGGTTCCGGTTATTTCAACCCCTGTCCCCCGCCCCCAACGGTGCATCATTACATTTTCGAATTCTTCGCCCTAGATGTGAAGCTCGACGCCACAATCGCCTCGCGCGCAGAGCTCCTGAAAGCCATGGCTGCCCACGTGCGCGCCAAGGGCACCTACACCGGCACGTATCATCAGTAGCCTTTAAAACGAAAAGTGCGGTTGGTGCCAAGATGAGTGGTCAAATGTGAACGCAAGCACCCCCCAACCTGACCGATGTTTTTGTGACCGTCAGTTCATTAACGGTAGCGAACTCAAAATCATGGTCCGGGTGGCGGCGCACGTGAGGGCACAAGCTGCAATTGATCGACCTTCTTGAAACTGAGGTGTACATCGCAAAGGTCAGTGTGCCAATCAATTGGCCTGGATAAGGACGCAACCGTAAAGAATTTGGCCACTTTACACACGCGCCCAGCATCGTTCAACGCAATTCTTTTCGGCGGACTTTGGCTTTCGGCTCTTCGAGAAGCTTTCGCACTTCATGGGAGACGGCCACTCGACCCTGCTTTACGTATTGTTCGTGATTGCGCTCGATGCGCTGGGGACGATAGGCGTAGTTCGCCATCAGCCCGTATGATTGGGTCAGACCCTTCTCCGAAACATCGCCCATCCAGTTGATTCGTTCTACCGACGCCCCATTGCTCAAATGAAATGCCGCTACCGGATCCATTGCACGGCCGTTCTGGCGGCGCGTGGTGAGATAGAGCGCACAGGCCCGACGCAGCGCATCACGCCGCGGATCCGTGGCCGCAAGTTCCGTCAGCATTTTCGACAAGACACCCCCGCTTAGGCTGCGCAGACCCTCCAGCGCCAGTAGCGTAGGCTGCTGCGCCAACCACTCCCGGAAGCGCGGAATCGGCGAAAGCGTCACGAAATTCTTTAGCCGCAACCCTTCGGCTTCCAATTCCTCAACGACCTGCTTGATCAGGAATGCACCGAAAGGAATATTGCGAAGCCCGTCCAGGCAATTGTTGATGGAATAAAACACTGCCGTATCGGCATTTACGCCTTTTACAGACTCGATTTGGACGTCGATCAGCGGCTGAATTGCCGCAGCGATCCCGCGCGTGAGCGCGACTTCGACAAAGATCAACGGTTCGTCGGGCAGAGCCGGATGGAAGAACGCAAAACACCGGCGGTCGTTTTCAAGGCGGCGGTGCAAATCAGGCCAGCCGTGGATCTCGTGCACCGCCTCGTGCGCGATCAGCTTTTCCAAAATCAGCGCTGACGTGCGCCAATCGATTCGCCGGAGTTCGAGGAAGCCGCGATTAAACCACGAGGTGAGCAGATGTACCAGATCCGTATCGATTGGTTCGAGGGACGGATGCTCTTCCATTAGCGCAAGTAAGTCCCGGCGCATGTTGACGATCGTCTCCGTTCCGCGGGGACTGATATTGATGCGACGGAACAGCTCCTGACGGCGAGGTTCGGCCGCGCTGAATAACCTGGAGAGTTCCGCCGGCCCCGGCGTTGCGTGATATTTCTGCGCGAGCGTCAAAATCGTCATCGGATCGGCGAGGCACGTCTGGTCCAACAATCCTTCGAAGAATCGTAGCCGCTGTGCGGCGGTTAACTCGCAATAACGATCCGTGATCTCCCGCGCTATGGCCCTGCCGGACGCCTCGCCGCGCTCGGAAACAAGATCCTGGCAGAGCTGCTCGATCGGCGCGTACGAAACGCTTGCGAGAAGTGTGCGTCCGCGGTCCTCAATCGAGCTCAGTACGCGCCGCATAAGATTGGACGCCATTTGCTTACCCCGCGCGGAATCGCAATCAGCTTTTACGCTGCTGTGGACACTTGCATCCGAATCCCATCCGGATCGTAGAATTCAGGCAGCCCACCATCCTTATTGAGCGCTGCTTTTGCGCCGAGCGATTTCAATTCTCCCAACACTTTAGGGATGTCGTATTTCTCCACCAGAACGGAATAATGGTCCAGACCGGTCTTGTTGGCTGGGGGAACGTACAAGCCAACTCTCGTATCGCCGGCTTGGAATCGGGGACCTGGAGGGTTGCCCTGCATCGCATATTCCATGCCGAATAGCTTGCGATAAAACTCCGTGGACTTCCTCATGTCTGCGGAAAGAATAGCAACGTGTTGCATTCCCCTAGATTGAAATAAGGGTGCGCCGGGGCCAGGTTCTGGCGTAGTGTCACGGAGTAGTTTCCAGGAATCCATTGGCCCAAACTCAAATACCGCGCCATCCGGATCACTAACGATCAATCCCGTTGCCGATTCTTTAGCCGGAATGCCAACTTTTATCAAGCTTGATTTCAAGCTTGCTGCCTGAAAATTTTCGACGCTCGCGCCGAAGCGAGTGATCCCGCTAGCCTCACCATTAGCTGCAGGGGAGATCTTTAAATAGCACGGCCCCATACGAAGAAATCGCGTTGAGCTCTTATTGTCCTTGACCACATCGTTGCCGAATAAGCTTCGGTAGAATATCATCGCTTTGTCGATATTCGACACCGTCACCGCAACGTGCTCAATCAATTTCACACGTACCAGGGGGGCGTCGGCCCCATAAACTGCGGGAATCGCCGCGGCGCCCAGCAGCCCGATCAATTCCCTTCGGTTCAGAGCGTTTTCTATCATGAAATCTCCTCGTCTTCCCAACGGTCACGGTATAGATTTATTCGGCTAACCTAGTGAGCTTGGTTCGCACTTACGCCAGCAACACTTTCTCCATCGCGAGGCGAGCCTCGCGATCGGGGTCACGCTCCACGCGGCATTCATTGTTAAAAACCATAGTGTCGCGCGACTCAACTGAATACGCTGGCCACTTCGGCAACTTTGGCGTATTGGGATTACCCGTATGTGCGAACGCTACCCACGACGCGCTGAGTTTTTTGGCAAGCGCGTACGCTTCCGGCATCTTCGAGATTAGCGGCCCCGCGATTTTAATATTGTTAAAAACAAATTGAATTTCGATGGTATGCGGCGATCGCATGTGTCCACCGCCCTCCGGAGTCTCCCAATCAAATCGATATAGATACGCAGGCGCGCCCTTTTGCAGAGCTTTTCGTTTGCCCAGCTCCCGCGTATACGTGCCGCGCGGGTGATCGCTAGCGATTAGAATATACAGATCCCACGGCGTGCCCTCCGGATGCGCCTTGCGGAATGCGTCAATTACCGGTTGCGGCTCCTCGCGAAGGCGCTCCGCCACACGTCGCTTTAGCCCAGCTTCATCAAGAGAAAGATTTTCGGGTGTCGGTTTTTCGAACAGCGTTTCCTCGGTACGCGTCCATCCAATCAGCAGTGGTATTTTGACGGAAACGGCCGGCGCGGCCGGATCCCAAGGATGACCGGGAATCGCTTTGCCATCAACCATCGGATAGTTTGTGCCACCCCCGCCAGGCTGCCTAAACGGAATCTTCTTCCAAACTGCGGTGTTCGCTGCAAGTAGTCGCTGCATGGGGAGATGCTGAAGTTCGCGCGCCTGGCCCGGCTTCAATCCCAACTCCGCGAGCAACAATTCGGTGGCGCGAATCGCCTGGTCCGGAGGGGTCAGACGCAGTACAGCACCGCTTTCGATAATGGCCCGATGATACAGCCCGTTTGCGCCAGGCATTGCCATCAACGTGGCGACCTTGTGGCCGCCGCCCGACTGGCCGAAGATCGTGACCAGCTTTGGATCGCCGCCGAAGCGCGCAATATTGTCGCGCACCCATTCGAGCGCGGCTATGATGTCCAGCATTCCGGTACAACCCGAAAGAGCGAAGTCTGAGCCCGCCTGCTCACCCAGATAAGTGAAGCCGAACACATTGAGGCGGTGATTGATGGTGACGACTACTACATCACCGCTGTATGCGAGGTTGGTGCCGTCCAAAATTCGCGACGAACCTGAACCTGAGCCGAATCCGCCGCCGTGCATCCACACCATAACCGGCCGCCTGGCGCCGTCACCCGTCGCCGGAGTGAAGACATTTAACACTAGGCAATCTTCGCTCTGCGGAGGGTTGTCACTAGGGGCGTTCACTTGGGGGGCGCTAGGACCATAGACAAGGGCGTCGCGACTTCCGGTCCAGGGCTCCGGCTTGCGAGGTGGCAGAAAGCGATTCCTGCCGGAAGTGGGCGCCCCATAGGGGATGCCTTTGAAGATCTTGATCTCTCCGGCAACAGTACCGCGAACCTTGCCGTATGAAGTCTCGGCGATCACCCCGCCGCTTCCCGCCGCCATCGCAAATCGCAACGGCGCAACGGCCTGATTGGCAATGAGCAACGTGGAGGTATTTCTTAGGAAACTCCTGCGGTTTGAAGCTAAAGTCATTTGACCTCGCGAACGACGTTATCGGATCAGAGCACCTTCGCGTGATTCAAATTGCAGATGACTTCGTTGTGAATCGAAGGCCAGGCGCATTACCCTCCGTCCGAAAGCGGTGCGCCGAAATTCATGCGCTACTTGAGCTCGGTCATAATTGCATGTTGCTTCCCGGAAATCAGAAGCTCGTTGTGCGTCCGATTACCCGGGTTAAAACGGACCACGGAAGGGTCGTAGGAATTATCCGTTATCGCGCCATCCGGCGTCGTGGAACGAATAGTGCCGGTCTCTAAGTAAAATATCACTACGTCCTTATCGTGGAAGTGCATGGGAGTCGGCTCGCCCGGGAGCCACTCATAGTCCCAGGTAATAGTCCGTTCGGTTTCTAATAACTTCTTTGATCTCGGACGCGGGAACGCGTTCTGATATTTCGTGGTATTCGGCATCGAAACGCTTGGCGCGTCTTTAAGCTGAATCCTCACTTCTCGTCCGCCGGAAGCAGCCGGTATCTCGGAACCTTTCGCGTAGAAGGTTGCTTTGCGCGAGCCGACCTCGATGCGCACCGTATCAAGCGCAGTCTTAGATGCTGGGAGTGCGGCTCCGTCCCAGACGCTTACACGCCCATTATCGATTACAGGGCCTACTCCTTTCGCGGCAAGTGACACGAATTTCTGGGCTCGTCGGCTTCCGAAATCGTGGTCATTGACCTCGGCGGTATACATGTTACCTTTCGAGTCCATAGCAATATCGTGAAGAATATAGAACTCCCCAGGCTTTTCGCCGGCCTGCCCAAAGGAGCCGAGAACCTCGAGCGTTTTACGTTCAACGACAGTTATCTGTTGACTGCTTCTGTCGGCAACATACAAGAATCGCTGCTCCGGGTCTTGCGAGAAGGAGGTCCTAATGGCCGTTGCACCACTATCTGTGATCTCGGCGAGTTTCTCATAGAGGAGCTTAAGTGGTTTCCCGAAAGGCGTCTCCCCCGTCCGCGCTGCCAGATTCTGCTCGATCACTTTGTCGCGGCCTGCTTTGTCACGGCTAATAAACACTTGCGTCACGTATTTGCCATCGACCGTAAACACCTGAATGCGGCGACTGCCACGGTCGCAGACATACACAAACCCGTCATTCGATACTCTTACAGAATGCGGTTGACCGAACACCTGAGCACCCAGCCCGTCTTCCCGGGGTGGTTCCGGCCGCACGTCCGTCGGCGGATTGCCGAAGGCAGTCCACATTCGCTTGAATTGGCCAGTGTCGGCATCGAAAACGATCACGCGTCCACTACCGAAGCCGTCTGCAACAAATACCTCGTTCGTTTTGGGGTAGACGGCCACATCCTGCGGCGAGCTCAGACCTTTTGTATCGGTCATACCGTTGCTCTGTCCCTTACGACCGATTTGCATCACAAACTTGCCGTCCTTCGTAAACTTGAGCAACTGATTATCGCTGCGGTCGTCGCCTGCAATCCAAACGTATCCTTTATAATCGATCGTGAGGCCGTGCTCTTTTACGGGCCATTCATAGCCCGCCCCCGGCCCACCCCACGCTTGAATTAAGTTTCCCGCGGTGTCGAACTCGACTACTGGTGGCGCGGCGATGGCTTTCTGTTCGGGCGGCACGCTGCCCGGGCGGTAGAGCGCCCACACGTGGTCCTCTGGATCGACGTAGATTCCGGACACCAATCCGAACGCCCACTTGCTGGGCAATTTCGGCCAAGACGGATCGACCTTGAACGTCGGCATTCCGGCAGATTGCTTTTGGCCAGGGTTCGTGTTTGCAGTCTTTGATGTCCCACCTTGGCCCCATACGACGGCGGAAATTAAGCTCGCTTGCAAGGCTACGACGACCCAGATTCTACGTTTCATGGCTGCTTTTACTCCCCAATCAAAAATGCAAATTCATGCTCATGTAAATCTGTGCTTCCCATATACGAAAAACTTCAGAAGGACTTACATTACCTCCGGGGGCTTGGCGTGTAAAGCGATATTTTGCTCGGATATCATGAGTATTTGGAATGGAACCTCTGGGCGGCAATTGAGACTATGTCCAGGCAGGAGTCGAATAGCGGCGACTGGTGGGGGTAAAGGAAATCACCGCCATCCAAGGCGGCCCGGAGTTGTGCTTCCCGGGGGCTCCAGAGGAAAACCTGGCTCCCCATCAATTTACGGCGCTAGACGTATGCCGGAATTGTTAAAGATTTGGCGTTAAGAGGACGCCGAGAAGCTCCCACGCGCGGCTTGGTCCAGGACGCGCGCCGCGCGAGACCGGATTAAATACGCCGCAAGAGCAGAATCGTGTCATGCAGGCGGCAGCCTGCTCCGGCGTGCGGCGGCCTTCTTTCAGCCAATCGATCATCCTTTTCGCGAGCGACTTCACCTTTTACTCCCGGGGAGACGCGTGGGAATCCGCGATGCGCGCGGAAAGTCTTCGAAGAGCATAGTCCTCGCACACGCACTCTCTTCGTGGAAACGCGCACGAGGTCCACAATCTCCGGATCTTCTTCAAGAGCACGATACAACATCGAAAACATGGGATGGTTGGGGTTACTCGTTGCCTCTAGAAGAGAGCATTATTAAAGTCTTCGACACCGAGCTTGACGCCCACCATTCGATGTGTAAGGCAACTTTCGATTCAATGATGATGCGTTTTACTCATATCACCTATGAGATGGCGCTCTGCATGATTCTCGTGTCGGCTCGCGCGCGTCCGACAATCCACGTAGTGAATGCCTGAATAAGGGGTAGGGCCGCTTTCGTCTCGGGTACCGCGAGATAGTAGGCGTCCTTACTGTGAAGATGTTGATCGAAAAGACGCACCAACTCGCCATTTGCGAGCTCTTTTTCGACGAAGAACTCTGGTACCAGCGCGACCCCTAGTCCTGAGATTGCTGCCTGTGCGATCATCCCGAATTGCTCGAATCGTGGACCGCGAAAGGTTGTGCGTGATTCGATGCCCATGGTTCGAAACCATTCGGACCAAGCGTTTGGGCGAGTAGACTGGTGTAGAAGAATGGCATTTAGAAGCTGTTCAGGGTGAGTCAGTCGATATTCTTGGCGAAAGTGAGGACTGCTTACGGGAACCATCTCTTCGTCTAGCAGATGATAGGTTACGGCCCCGTCCCAAAAGTTGGATCCATAATGTAGCGCGGCATCGAACGGCTCCTTATTAAGATCAAAGGGCTCTAGCCGATTGCTGAAGTGAAATACGACCGAAGGGTGGGCCTGGATGAACTCGGGCAAACGCGGAAGCAGCCATTGAGTAGCAAATGTGGGCAGAACGGCCAGATTAAATACCTCCTGGCCGTTACCGGAAGACATTAACTCCGTGGTTGCAATGGATAGGGATTCAAGGATCTGACCCACCGATTCAAGATAGACTTTCCCCGCGTCAGTGAGAACCACATGCTGACGCACCCGCTCAAACAGACGAACGCCTAATAGATCCTCCAGCTGCCGGATCTGCCTGCTTATAGCACTCTGTGTGACGTTGAGCTCTGATGCCGAACGAGTAAAACTGCCATGTCGAGCTGCGCTGTCAAAGGCCAGGAGCGATGCCATTGAGGGCAAAAACCTGTTTCGAATTCGCGGTTCCAGTTCGGACGTTGGCATAGCATGAGAACTCCGCACTACCGAGCGGTCGCGAGATGTTGGATGAGTCGGCTTGGAGCCAAGCGGCCCGGCAAGAACCGTGGGCGCACCACCTCGACGTCTAACCGGCTGACGTTGTGTCATTGTCGATGCTGACCACGCGGATAGCCTGGCGCTCACGGCAGCCACTACTATTCGGAATGAATGCCCGCACGCACGATGTCGGGTTCTACGACTGTGGAGACCCCGGCAGCGCTCATCACTGAACGAAGTTCAGCTGACATAGCGGGTGAACTCTGAACGTTGTTGCCAATCATCACGCCGTCAGCGATACGTAATGGAGTCCATCCGGTCTTATTTTTCTGGTTCCACAACTCAATTTTGGCGCCCTTCTCGATTAAGTACTGCGCCACCGATGGAACCTGCTTATATGCGGCCCCGTGAATCACTGTTTCTCCGTTATTATCGACAGCATTGACATTGTTACCGAGTTCGACAGCGACCTTAACGGCTTCAAGTACTTCATTCTCCGTCCCAGCATCGTCACCAGGAGAGTAAGTTCCCACACCAGCAGCTGCCAGCAATGGCGAAGTATTGTCTGCATTCGGCAATCGAGGGTCAGCGCCTAATTCCGCCAAAAGACGCATTAGAGGAGCATCCGCCGACCTCGCTGCCATCAAGAACGGAGTGGCACCGATCATATTAAGATAAGTACGGCCAACATTTCCCACCTTTGTCATCCGAGCGTTGACGTTTGCACCATGCGCAACTAGTCTTTTCACTAGCTCCAAGCTCGACATAGTCCCAGAACCGTGGGGAGCGGGATTGTTTTCACCCTTGCCAGGTTTACGGACCCATGTGATCTCATGCAATGCAGTCCATCCCTGAGCCGAAGCATTAGGATCTGCGCCGGCATCCAGCATCAAAGACGCAAGTTCAAAATGACCGTTTGCGACGGCCAAAACCATAGCACTGATACCTACTACTCGACCACCCTGCCAGGTCTCATTTACATCTGCTCCAGCTTTCAGCACAGCCCGAACGGTATCGATTCGGCCCTCTCTCACTGCGAATAATAGGGCTGTGAATCCTCCTTTCGTTTTCGCGTGCACGTCAGCGCCGCTTTCAACTAATTCTTGTACAACTGCCGTATTGCCATCTGCGGCGGCCCACATGAGTGGAGTCTGCCCACGGCGGCTTTCTTTATAGTTCACATCGGCACCATGTGAAATGAGGACCCTCACCGCATCCACTTTGCCAGTACGCGCCGCCGTCATCAAAGCGGTTTCTCCCTCGGGGAGCGCAGTATTAGGATTGGCGCCGCTTTTTAATAGCGACTCAATCAAGGCGGCATCGCCGGTGATACACGCCAACGAAAGTGGAGTGACACCATACCGGTTTGCTGCGTTAGCATCGGCGCCGTTGTTTAGCAATAGGGCAGTGGTATCCAGATCGTCCCGGCGAACAGCCCAGTGGAGGGCGGTCGAGCTATCTGCTTCTGTGGCGTTTAAGTTCACATGTTGTGCGATCAATGTTTCGACCGTAGCTTTATCTGCATTCTTTACGGCTTCCACCAAACGAATGTCAGAACTTGCCGCAAACATGTTCGCCGCGGCAATACAGGAACCAATCAATAGCTCTTTGAAATGTTTCATGGGCGCCTCTAGGTTTTCAGAACAGAACTATAACGAAAGCACTTCGTCTACCCTTCCCTTACTGTCAGCAAAGCTGTCCAGATGGACGCCCACTTTATCAAGAAGAGTAAGGTGAAGATTCGCCAGTGGAGTCAGTTCGTCATACTTAATGTGGCGACCGCCCTTCATCTTTCCACCGCCGCCTCCGGCAACTAGCACCGGCAGATTCGCGTGATTGTGGATGTCGGGATTGCCCATCCCGCTACCCAAGACAATCATGGAATGATCTAGCAGCGAACCGTCACCATCCGGAGTGTTTTTCAACTTCTCCACAAAATGGGCGAACAGAGAAACATGGTAGCCATTAATCTTGGCGAGCTTGGCTAGCTTCACAGGATCGTTTCCATGATGAGAAACGGGATGGTGCGCTTCGGATACACCGACCTCCGGATACGTCCGGGTGCTCGCTTCGCGGGCCAACTGGAACGAGATAACCCGAGTACTATCGGTTTGCATCGCCAGTATCTGCAAGTCGAACATCAGCTTGGCATGATCCCCATATTCTGATGGCACACCAACCGGACGCTCCAAATCAGGCATCGGGGATTTCGCCATCTGCCCTTCGGCCTTCTGAATACGCCGCTCTATTTCTCGAACAGAATCTAGGTACTGGCTTACTTTAGTGCGATCGCTTTGACCGAGCTTCTTCTGAAGGCGCGCAATGTCTTCACTCACCCAGTCGATCATGCTGCCATCTTCTCGAAGAGCAGCGAGTTGGTCAGAGGCACTTCCTCCATCTCCAAACAAACGCTCAAACACTATACGAGGATTGGCCTCCGCCGGCAAAGGAGTCGTAGGAGAAGACCAAGAAAGGCTATTCATGTATACGCATGACATGCCTCCATCACATGAACCAATCGGCGTGGTCGAATCCATCGCCAACTCTAGCGAGGGCAAGCGCGTCGCTTTGCCCAACTGCTTAGCCGCGATCTGATCTACAGTAGTCGCTAATTCGTAGTCGGCTCCCTCGGTCAGTTTGGCTGTTGCCGAACTCAAGAAACCAGAATTAGAAGTAACATGGTTACCCGGCGAATAAGAATTCTTTAGTTCCAGATTAGTGAGTACGGTGATCTGATCGACGAATGGATTGAGCGTGCGCAAGCTCGGAGATAGGTCAGTGATCTTGCCAGTCATCGGAGGCGTCCACAGCGAGTAATTACATCCCATCGGTATGTACACGAAGCCAAGACGCTTCACTGAGCTAAGGGCCGTGGCAGCCTTAGCAGAAAAAGATGGAATCATAGAATCTAGTAACGGCAGCGCCAGAGCAACGCCCGCACCCCGCAAAAATGTTCGACGCTGTAAAACCTTCTTTGTGATGATCATTGCGATCTCCTCATTTGAAACGGTGCACTGTTGACAATCCCTACAATCAGCGATGAGAAGCGGTAGTTATCACTTCGTGCTTCACGAACGATTCTCCGCACTGTGGACGCATCGTAAGATTCAAGCCCCCGACCTACTCCATAGGTG